>Ga0316201_10003148_pt1 | contig 12060 bp, 11 predicted proteins | sample CS6wburrow_MG_FD_204516 | JGI IMG/M metagenome (GOLD analysis project Ga0316201, IMG submission 204516) | Coastal sediment microbial communities from Delaware Bay, Delaware, United States - CS-6 worm burrow | ecosystem: Environmental > Aquatic > Marine > Coastal > Sediment | place: USA... | reverse complement strand
GACCCGCATAGGCGGTGTCGCACAGGATACCGCTTTCTGGCAAGGCGCGCGGTATAACGACGCTATCAATCTCGCCACGCTGAACTATCCCCTGTTCCACTACGGCATGCATTTAACAACTGTCGAGGCTGGTGTTGGCGATGTGCTTGCGGTTTCAATGATCAATGACGGCGGCCTGACCTCGAACGTAATCAATTACACGGTGCCCGCTATCAACCAGCGCGACGACGACGGCGACGGCCTGCTCAACACGTGGGAAACAAACGGATACGATGCAGACGGTGATGGCACTGTCGATGTAGACCTGCCAGCGCTGGGTGCAGATCCCAATCACAAGGATGTTTTTGTCGAGGTCGACTTCATGAATGGCAAAGTGCCTGCAGGTGATCCCTGGACAACAGTCGAAACCGCTTTTGCCAACGCACCGATTTTTAATTTTACAGGCGGGCCCGGTATTCATCTGCACATCGACCGCGGTCAGGCCAACTGGACCGATAGTGATGGCAATGTTCACGTTATCCCTGCGGCCGAACGCGATGGCGGCACAATCTTGCCATTCTCCGACCGCATCCGCTACGATGCCGCCGCTTCGCCTTGTGCGGGCCCCGGGGAAACCACGGTGAATTTTCACACGCTCAAGGCCGCCAACTTTGACGCCAACCGGCTTAATGTCTTTCACTACAGCGTTTTTGCCAATGCCCACGGCTATAGCTGCAGCTCATCCGGCAGGGGTGAGATTTACGGTAACGACTTGTTCGTTACACTTTCAAATGCCCGGCTGGCGGTACCCAATTCGGTCAGCGGAACCTTCATGCACGAGTTTGGACATAACCTGAACCTGCGTCACGGCGGTGGTGATGACAACGACAATACACAAAATGAGCCCAACCACCAGAGCATCATGAGCTATTACAGCTCGAACGGAACATTTGGCGGCAGCTACCAGGTCGGCGGTATCGACACCAACTGCGATACCGTGGCCGATGCAGTTTACGACTTTTCGCGCGGTCGACTGAACGCACTCAATGAAGCTGCACTCAACGAAAATACAGGAATATGTAACAACGTCGCGATCAACTGGAACAACACGGGTGGTATACAAAACCCTGTCGCTTTTGATATCGACGGGTCTGCCACAACCGTGCTTGACGATTTTAACTCCTGGGGCCACATCTACTTAAACTTCCGCGCCCCGGGTTCGGGCTGGGGTAGCAACTAATGAAAACACGTATAAAACAATTCAAGCTTTCGCCTCGCGTCGCTGTGTTCGCAATTGCAGCTAACTTCATCTGCGCAGCTTCGAATGCCGGGCCCGAGGACACGCTTAACCCGTCACAAAACGACATGCTAAACAATAACATGCCGAAAGACCGAGTACTGAGCTTGCCCTCACCCGAACCACGCAAGATGCAACGCCCTGAGATTCAGCCAGCGATTCCCACCAAAAGCCCGGAAAATGTACGCCTCACTCGAAATAGCGTATTTGTAGATACACCCGCGGCCTTTCGCGCCAGAGTAACAGGGCTATCGGACGACGGCGTTATCCGGTTTGACGATGGCCATTCGATTGCGTTGCGCTTACCCAAAGGCCACCGTTATGTGCTTTCGAACGGTGACAATCTCTCGGTTGAATACCAGCCCACTACAACCGCGGGTAGCGATGAAAATTCGCTGGAACTACGCATGACCAACGGGCCCGACACGAACAAAGAAAACGGCACCTTGCTGGCCGCCATTGTTCAACGCGGCGGTGACAAACCGCTCGTTATCGATACGCACGAATTCACCGTCGTCCAGGGAAAACCAGGTAAGGCTGTGCTGACCACAAAAAGCGAGACCACCACAACACCCGATACCTACGTCAAGCTAAAAGACAGCAAAAAGACAATTGCATTAACCAGGAACAAAGCCATAACGTTCGAAACCATGGGCAATGCATTTACTATCACCCTGATCAACAGCCTGCATGTGACGCCCAATACAAAAGATAACCTGTCTGACGAGGGCCCACGCTACTGGCTGGAATATGTTGTCACCAAAATAAGCCCTGGCAAAAAATAAGGTGACGTAGGGATTATTCATTAACCAATTACTGGTCAATTTAATATCCCTACGTCACCTTATTTGATATTCACTCAATTTCTGCATCTGTCATGTACAGATCACACTGCCAGGCAAGTAGTTAATGAATAATTACGCTTTACGCCTGGCAACACTAGTCAAGCCGATAAGGCCTGAAACGAATAGCCAGATAGCTGCAGGAACTGGTATGGCCGATAGTTTGACAATGCTAACCTGATCTTCTGCAACAAAATAAAGATTACCGATGTCATCGAATGTCAGTTCCCCGCCTCGCTGGTCAAAACTTGCAATTAAGACTGGGCTTGAGAAATCACCAGAATCAAATTTGTAAATCGAGTTATTAGCAAGTGGGAGATCGGTTCTATTTGGCGTTGAGATAAAGATGTTTCCCATAGCATCAAGCGCGATACCTGTTGCTACCGTGTTAGCACTCAGTTCAGTACGAGTCAGCGTTGAATCTATTTCAAAGATCTTGCCCCAGATGAGGTCAGAATCTTTTCTGCCGCTATAGTAAACATTACCGCTGGCATCAGCATCTACACCGGTAGGCCGATGATTAGCAAACGCCATAACATCACCAACTAACATTTGAGTTGCCACATCGACTTCTCGAATTATACCGGTATCTCCATCTCTTGATCGTTCGCTCACATACAAACTTCCCTGGTCATCAAAATCCAGGCCAGTGACGCCTTTGTAGGTTGTGATATATGAAGTAAATATAGATGATGTGCTGTAACCTGATGACGCATCAAATTTGAGGATTTCAATTACCCCACTATTATCGTTTGTAGTGTCTTCAATATATATATTTCCCAATGAATCGAACTCAATCGCGCGCGTTGGTGTGTCGAGTGTATGGAAATCCGATGCTGTCCATCCCGGCGCCAAAAAGCTCACACCTACAGCATTCGCCAAATTTGGCATTAGCAGCAAGGATATCGCTATCCAGAAAATTCTAAGATTAGTAATCATTAGCTTATCCATTCTTCATCCCTCTCTTTAATTCCAATTTGCCACGAAATATTCAAAAAAGAATTATGCGAATATAGAATAATGAATGTGATACAGACACTTAGGATTATTCTTGATATAAATCAACACCTGAAAGTGTAAAATCATGAAGATCAATTAAAGGGATCAGACCCCAATTATCAGGGTTTATATGCTTGAATCAATCGGGGATGGCAGGCAAAGACAGACCGCGATTCGCACCAGGCGAATATAACTGCACATTTTTGCATGCAGCAATTGGTGATACTAAAAAAACGGCAGCCATAAAGGCTGCCGTCATTCGTGCTCTGTATGAGCTTTTTTCAGACTTTACGTCTGGCCACGCCGACCAGGCCGAGTAAGCCCGAACCAAACAACCAGACGGCTGCGGGCACCGGAACTACACTGGCAGAGACAGTGTAACCATCAACCCGTATTTCCTCGCCGAAAAATTCCCATAGCAGAAATTCGGTTCCTATTTGCGCGGGGCTGCGTGCACCTACAAATAGATCGGAAGTTAAGCCATCACTTAAGCCCTGCATACGAAAAGAAGCGAGTGTAGGGTCAGCGCTGGTTATATCGGCATCCGTCCATAATGCCGCTGTTAGACCATCGACGCCGATCAGACCGGTTAATATATCGGCTGAAGTCCAGCTGGCCGTACCAAACGAATACGGATTTGCCAGCGTTACATTCTGATAGCCAAACCAGTCATGCGCCAGGGTGTAATCAGTACCGAGATAATTGTAGGTGTAGCCCGCACTATAAGACACAGCACTGCTGGTATCTACAACAAGCTGAATGGTGGTTGAACCCGCTGACGGTAACACACCGAACACAGCCCCGTCATCTGCCGGATCAGCCGGATTTGGCGCAGCCGAGACGGTAAAATCCGCCGCACTCCAGCTGGCCGTGATATCGACATTGACTATCGCTGCAGAGGCACTGCCGGCAAACAGGCTGGCACCAAATCCCAGGTATGCGAGTGATCGCACAGGGTGATTGAAAGTTTTACTAAACATTTTTAAATCTCCTTTTAAATATCATATTTCACGCAAATACAGTCCCATCAATATCACTTTGCCGCCAAGCGGTAGCCACCAGGTTAAATTATCCGGTGAAATCAGAGATGCAACATTACTGCACTCGCCCTGGCTTTCCAGACAGATTTCGCTTTGCACTAAACCTGCTTCCATCATTAGCCAGATTTAAATTTATGATATTACGCGCTGCAAAAAGGTGACCTGCGTCATAAAAACGATTTCTTGAGTACTACAGTGTGTGATATGGGGTTTTGCTTTCTATTTCAATCGACACCCATCGCAAACCAGCCAGCTGTCCAATAATGGCTGTTATACTCCCTACCCGTTCCAACCTGATCCAAAATACTGCTTAAGCGCCATGAAAATCCCAAAACGACTCCAGCCGCTGGTGGATGATGGCCTGGTTGATGAAGTCATCAGCCAGTTGATGAGTGGCAAAGAAGCTACTGTGTATATCGTGCGCTGCGGCGCCGAGATCCGCTGCGCCAAGGTATACAAGGAAGCGATCAAACGCAGTTTCAAGCAGGCGGTGCTTTACCAGGAAGGCCGCAAGGTGCGCAATAGCCGACGCGCGCGTGCAATGGAGAAAGGTTCGAAGTTTGGTCGTAAAGAACAGGAAGCCACCTGGCAGACTGCTGAAGTGGATGCGCTCTATCGCCTCGCCGGTACCGGTGTCCGCGCCCCCAAAGCTTACGGCTGCATTGACGGCGTGCTGTTGATGGAGCTGATCACCGATGACGAGGGCAATGTTGCACCGCGACTTAACGATGTTTCCATGTCTGCGGCACTAGCGTTGCAGGATCATGCCGTGGTCATGCAATTCATCGTGCGCATGCTCTGCGCCGGACTGGTCCACGGTGACCTGTCAGAATTTAATGTGCTGGTGGATGAATTCGGCCCGGTGATTATCGACCTGCCGCAGGCGGTGGATGCTGCGGGCAACAACAACGCACAGAGCATGCTCGCGCGCGACGTGAATAACATTAGCAGTTACTACGCCCAGTTCGCACCCGAATTGCTGGGCACGCAATACGCGAAAGAAATCTGGGCGCTTTACGAAAGCGGCGACTTACACCCTGACACCGAGTTAACCGGTGTCTTTATTGATAGCGAAGAAGCCGCCGATGTCGATGTGGTGCTGCTGGAAATCAAGGCTGCCTGGGATGAAGAACAGGCACGGCTGGAACGACTGCGTGACGCTTAACTGACGCTAAAACAGCTTACTCAAGCCGATCATTATCACCGATTTATCATAATCATACTGGTCCAGCGTCGATGCGTTATCGGTATATTGATATTTGGCAGTCAACTTGAATGTCTTATCAAAACGATAATCGGAAGCAAGCGCAAGCCGCCATTGATTATCCTCTCGATCAATTGTTGATGAAGGTTCGAAATCACTCATTCGATATGACACATCACCAGTTAGCCACCATTGTTTGCTAACAAAATGTGTGTATACACCTCGCACTGTATGGCGCGTGGGCGAATAATCATACGAACCAGCAGATGTGACCAGCTCTCCCCTGTTATTCAAATCAAGTTCGTACTGCAACTGTTTGAGACTGTTATCTGAGAGATGTTGATATTCGACGCTGGCGCGTTGGCGCGAACCTTGGAGATAATCATAAAGGGCATTATCACTTCTAATATCTTCAACCCGATAACGCAGCTTAATCCACTGGTTTTTAGCTACTGGTTTTCGCCCGCTCAAATCCAGTTTGGTAATGGTTTGTAGATCATCGCCACCGTAGGTACTTTTTGACCCGCTAAGATGAATAGCAGTGTCCCAGTCCGCCAGTTTCACGGTTCTTTTTAAACCAAGTGCAAACACATACTGGTCATTAGTGTCGGTATCACTATATTCAATTCCGTATAAAGCAGCGTCAGCAAGCCAGCCCTGCTTTCTCCTGCCCGTAATAAGCACATCAGCCGCTGCTGACAGCTCATAAAAAGTATCTGCCGTGCCCAGAACTGAATCTTCGGAAACCGAGCTGATATTATCGTCGTGGCCCAGGTTAAAACCGAGTTTGCTTTTGCTACGATCCTCTTTGTTTGAAAGCACGTCCAGATGCTGGTTGGATAGTTTCACGAGCTTTTCATCTTTACCTGAGCTCACCACTGATTCGAAATAGCGCAGTGCCAGGGTTCCATCTTTTTCTTTAATCGCAATCAACCCCAGGTGATAGTCTGCAATATCCGCCATCTCCACAGTTTTCTGAAGCAGCTTGAAATAGTGTTTGGCGTCCTCGTACCTGCCCACCTTGTAGTAACTACTGGCAAGATTGTATTGCAGCGATACAGTATCCATTCCCTGCTTCATCGCCGCTTCAAAATACGACACCGCTGCGGCATTATCGCCCGCCTTGTAAGACGCCACACCAAGTTCGTAGTCAGACTCGGCCGTGGCCAGTAGCTCTGAGGAAAACAGGAATAATAATGCTGTAAAAAAATATCTGTTTATTACGTGTGTATTCATTTCAGTACCATGTTCCGCGTATCTTTTGATATATCTCACTAATTCGATCCAGTCGAACGCCCTTAATCGTGATCAATACCAACAATTGGACTTGACGTGGGAAATTATACCACGCATAATGAAGGTGTGTGGGATTATTTCCCACTGCTACAAACCAAGAGGATAATATTATGAAAAAACTGTTTAAATTGAGCACTTTAGCTGTACTGGTTGCCAGTGCGAACGCATATGCACATCACCCGGCAGCAGATATCGTCGATCCTGACGTGTATGCAATGATTGAAGAAAATATTTCTGATGTGCATCTCGCGCTGGATTTTGATGACATGGGCAGCCCGAGCACCGATATGGGCGGCGCCATGGCATCAGGTGATGATGCCGGTAATATGGCCGCTGAAATGGGCAGTGATCTTGCAGGTATCGGCTCAGACCTGGACGACCTTGGTGCAGGTATGTCTGAATTGGCGCAAGGCTCAATGAGCGCGCAAAGATAACATTCGCCCTGCGATAAAACTAAACTCCGGGGCAGTCATCAATCACATTTGATACTGCCCCTGTTTATTCCCCTTAGCTTTTATTTACATCGTACAGGCTGGCAACCGGTTTCATCAGTATCACCTGATTGCTGCGTCAGCTCATGCCATGATGCCTGCAGGTTTTTGTCAGCAGGTGAAATAGTTAAGGCGCACTTCAAGGCCTCGCGTGCAGCTGCATGACAACCGCTGGCGTGTAGTGCATAGGCAAGGTTGTTCCAGCTGATAATCGAACCCGGTTGAATAGCTGTAGCCCTGGTAAACGCTGTGACAGCTTCTGCCCAGTGGCGGGATTCGAAAGCCAGGTTGCCGATGGCTATCCAGATGGCGTCTACCTCCGGCCATTGTTTGCTTGCAGACAGGTAGGCTTTAGCTGCAAGTTTCGGGTGGCCCGTTTCCTCGAACGCATAGGCCGTTGCCAGGTAAGGTAGCGGTTGTGCAGTCACAGGGATTTCACCGACAGGGACAATCACCAGCGCCCAGAAATCGGCGCGTTTCCAGGTGCGCTCGAACACATCAATGGGCGTAATCCAGCGCCGGGTCGTCCCGGATCGCAGGATGACTTCATGGCTATCCAGGTCATACCCAATAACCACTGCGTAATGCCATTGTGGATACCAGTCAAACCCGAGGTTTTGCAGTACCAGCACAGGATTACCCGCCGCCACTTCAGCGAACAGATCAACCAGCTGTGGTGCTAATGCATAGGGCAGCAATTCATGGTGTCGCGCGGCCACAGACATTTCAACCTGAAGACTGCCCTTGCGTTCAGGAATATACACCTGGCTGGCTAATTCTTCCGGGGTGGATATCAGACCGTGTGATTCAAAAATTGTCGCCAGCGCGGCGGGCCCGCATTGATAGGCTGTTTGCGGGTAAAACGGTGTATCGGCAAGCTCCACTACTGCCGGCAGGGAACCCGGTGCGTTAGTCCGCAACAGCCTGCTTTGCGGCGTAGACGCACAACTGCTGAGTATCAGCAGGCATAACAGCAGGCTCAGTATCTTCATGCATCTATATGCAATGCATTAGCGAACCGGGTGAATGAAGGGGAAGATATCGGTAGCACCGATGACATCGGTAATGACAAATACAATGAATATCACCAAAATGAAGCCGAGCACACCACTACCAGCAGGCAGTTCATTCATCTGCTGATTAAGCTGGGCGATTTCCTGCTGGGTCATTTGATTTATGCGACTTTCGATGTTCGCAGTATCGACACCCAGGTCAAGCAACTGCGCTTTTACATCTTCACGGTGTAGCGTCTGCAGTAGCTCATCTTTTTCACTCGAAAACTGGACCTGGTCAATCAGCTGAGCGTTGGTAAAGAGTGCCGCCTGGGCCTGCATCACGGGCGTGAAAATCAATAAAACCGATATCGTCAAAGCCACTGTATGATTAAATAACTTCATGATAAAAAATTCCTGGATAATAAATGTTTATCTAACATGATGACTCGCACAACAACGTCGGCATGTACTATTTAACGGGCAAAGACAAACCGCCCGCAAACAATGATACCTGATCCACCAATCAGATACGCAGTCTACATTTAAGTTCCGTGACATCAACTGGTCAGCCGAAACCGCCAGTTCACAGCGCTGTTTTGCATCTTTTATCATGTGTTCGGAAAATTGCGGATGATCCTGCAGGATGCGACTGAAATCATCACGTAATACCTGGGGCCAGAGTAAAAGTCCTGGCCTGCCGCTTTGAGTTGTAGTGAACTCCAGGAGATTTACCCACCCTCAGACCGACCAGTGTCTGAGTACGGCCAGTAAGAGACTTTCATGGTCTCGCTGATACACATGTTATGTATTCATCAGTCAGGACGATTGATAAAAAGGTAATCGCTACGTCGCCTTTTATCCGGCAGGCTGACAGTATCGCTGCCGGGTGTCCACGCGTGTGCTCATTTCCCCCAGATCCTGCGCAACATGCGGATCACAACTTCGTAGCCGTCATCGGGTGTTTTTGGTTGAACTGCCTTGAACTCATCCCAGTGGTCGTTGGTGAAAGATCCGTCTGCGATTTCACCCTCCGGATCGGACAGGTAATAGTGGACGCCACCCGGCACGCCATCAGGTAACATCATAATCTCCACCAGCAGTGCGTAATCCGTTCCAATGCCCGCCTCCCCGACCTGGGCAGCGAAGGCTTTCGCACTGTTCGCGACGATCTTTGTCTGGTTGGGGCTGAACACGAAGTCGTATAGCACCGGTTCCTTTACCAGCACCGGTTTCGCCAGCGCCTCGGTTTCCAGGAATGTCACGACTTTCTCCGCCAACCGGGTATCCGACTGGATGGTTCCCGGTGGCCTGATCACATTCACCGGGTATACTGATACGGAGAACGGGTCCGCTCTGGCATTGAATTCCTTGCTGGCTTCAGGCGATATGTATGAGTAGCACCCAGACAGCAGCAGAACCACTATCAGCAGAATACTGCTCCGATACCAGAAATTTACCTGCTGCATTCGCTCACTCCTGTTCGATTCAGGTTAAAAACGATCGACATGATATTTAACTTACTCCGCCACATAGAATAGCTCTTGATCAGGGTCAATCTTATTTCAGACTTTTTGATGGCTGATCAGGTGTCTCATTTTTGTTCATGATGAATGCGCCTACCAAGGCTTTCCAGTGTGCACGCCTGACCGTCTTGCTGGTCTCTGTTTCTTATCATGTACATATAATGCCCCCTTTGGGTAAAAGCCACAGGTTTCAATATACCGCTGTGCATCAATTGCAGCAGCCATGTCTGAGCACGGCCATACGTCGCCATCCATCTTGCGCCACTACCTGGGCAGAAACCACGTTTATTACTGCGGTGGGAACACCCTGTTTTGCTGATTGAAATATTATTGATGATTGCTTAAGTCGTTTTATCTGCGCACAAGAACTCAACTATTTTACGCTCAGACCAGGAGTAAGCAGCCATGGGCGTCTGCCCCGAAATAAACCCGACATGACCGCCACGTGTACTTAATACAAAATCAATTGCTGCACTCAGCTCTTCCCTGTTCGGGACAGTGCTACGAAACATAAAAGGATCATCAGATGAATGAATAATTCTTGTTGGTACTGTTATGCCCTTTAGAAACTGATGACTACTGCACCTGTCATAATAATCCTCTGCACCAGCAAAGCCATGTAATGGCGCAGTTACCTTGTCATCATAATCCCAGAAACTTTTTAACTGTTTAACATCAACGTTCAAAGGAGATGTCATGGTTTTAAATTTTTCAATATAGGTTTGTCTTAGCGATAACAATAAATGATTACGGTATACTTTCGACAGGCCTGTTTCCAGACGCCTGGCAGCATCGTGTAATTTAAATGGGACAGATACTGCAACGGCTTTTTTTAATAAGTTGGTATCAGCTGTTTCTCCCAGCCACTTTAATAAAACATTTCCACCCAGGGAGTACGCCACTGCAGCATAAGGATAGATACCCGTAGTTTCACGTATGTGCTCGGCAATGAAGGCCAAATCAGCGGTTTCACCTGAATGATAGGCCCTGGCTAATCGATTCATGCGGCCGCTGCAACCACGGAAATGCATGAAAACAGGTTTATAACCGGCCTGCTCTAACTGATACATTATGCCATTGGCGTAATGTGAGTTTATTGAGCCTTCAAGACCATGAAGCACCAGTACCGTTTTATCAGAGGGCTGTTTACTCCAGCACAAATCGATAAAGTCGCCATCATCCAGCTCAACCTGCTCATTTAACAGATCAAGTTTATGGCGGTTTTTAAAAAACACTGGCCACAAGGTTTGCAGGTGTGGTGAGCGTAACCACCAGGCTGGCTTAAAGTCTGCTGTTTGCATTAATCACTAATCAGTTAAAGTTGAGTACATTTTCCGGATAACAGGTGAAACTTATACCACTGGGCAACGCCCATACTATGTCCCCCCACAACGCTAAAACATTATATTTAGCAACGTATGTAACGACTGAGGAATAAAACCTGAAACAGTTTAATGCTACTTCTCGGACTTGCTCACCGGGTTATCCCCCGACGCTTGCGTATCTTCGTTCCACACTGGATTATTAAGATCATCGGGATGAAGCTTGTCACGTTCGGCGCTGTATAAATGCCAGTAAGACTTGTCGACCGCAGCCGCGCTGTATTCATCCTTCTTGTCATGGTCGAACGGGCACCACCAGTTTTCAACAATGGTGACGAGATAAGCGACATACCTGAATAAGCCGACACTCAGGGGACAGTATAATTTGCAGTTAAATATCCAGTAGAACCTGTAGGCGCGCAAACTATACCAGGCGGAGCCGGTATTATAAGTAATCTGGTCATCATAGCAGTATCGATGCGATGCCCAGCTCGGAACAAAATCCCGGTAAGGCCGGAAATCCATACCGCCAACCCATTTCAGGTGCGTCCTGATCAACAACATCCCAAGCACGACAAACGGTACGGTCACAATCAGCGGAACATAAATAAGAGGAACACCCAGGTATATTTTCCAGTTTGGCTGCCTGGTAAAGCCTGAAGCAATTTTGACCCGTTCCATACAACTTACCCCTGTGATATTTACCTCAACACTGAGTTGAGTGTTTGTCCAAAATGAACGGTGCCTTATATATTCAATTAAGCGCCATCAGCTGGTCCGCTGAAACGGCAAGATCATAACGATCCTTTGCCACCTGCATCATATTTTTAGCGAACTGCGGATGGTCCTGTAATATGCGGCTGAAATCTTCCCTGCTCAGAACAAACAAATCACAAAGCGTTTTCGCGCGTACACTTGCGGTGCGCGGGGTCGACATAAGTATGCCTATCTCGCCGAAGAAATCACCGTCTCGTAATGTTTTGACAATTTTTTCGGTGCCATCAATTACCTCGACTTCGCCGCGGCAGATAAAGTACATCTCGTTGGCGCTGTCGCCGTGCTGAATAATGCT
>Ga0316201_10003147_pt1 | contig 12065 bp, 8 predicted proteins | sample CS6wburrow_MG_FD_204516 | JGI IMG/M metagenome (GOLD analysis project Ga0316201, IMG submission 204516) | Coastal sediment microbial communities from Delaware Bay, Delaware, United States - CS-6 worm burrow | ecosystem: Environmental > Aquatic > Marine > Coastal > Sediment | place: USA: Delaware... | reverse complement strand
TTTCACAGCTCCCGATTCACTCCGGGCTGCAGTCCGGTAATCCACATAATAGCTTCCGGCTTCTGAAACCGAGAGGTAATAATCCGCATAATCTCCATTGTCCAGGTACCCGATATTCAGTCCACCCCCTGCATCCGTGGTGTTTTCCAGTTCCAGTCCCGATTGGAAAAAGTAATCCTCCGCTTCAACTCTGCCAGGGACGGAGTGAATGATCGCAACCCTGTTTTCAACCAGTTTCTGGGAAAATGGCTCCAGGATGCTTGCATCGGTGGCAGCAATCTGGGTCCCGTTGTAAGAGATCAGAATCTGATCCGTGGACCGGATGGTGGTATTGATCGAAAAGGTGATTATCCTGGGATTGTCAGGATCCAACTGCATCTCCGTAAGCGTAACCCTGTTGCCATTGATCCTGATTTCAAATGCTGCAGGCAAGCCTGGGAGTGGACCTTCCAACGGCTTATTCAGGTTCAATTGAATGCTGTGGTCATCCAGGGTAAAGGCTGAAAGAAAACTGCACGGAAGGGTGGTGGTGGCCCCCAGTTGATTAAACTTGAAACTGCCCACATTAAATCCGGCATTATCCACGTAAAACCGGATTTTATGGTCTTCCGGGGTCAGCACGACCCCCGGCACCTTCACGGTCACCCAGTTGTCCCAGGCTCCCGTGCTCGGAACCGAGGAGGGCAGGGAGATATCGGCGCTGCCCGACTGGAAATAAAATTTCCCCTCCGTCCCGGTGGAAGCTATCCTGACCTCCACCTCGTAAACGGCAGCTTCCGCCACATTAACGCTATACTGGATCCACTCATCGCTGGCCAGCCAGCCCAGGCTGTACCCATTGGTATTTACATTATCGGTGGCCTTCTCCAGATCCACCCCATCGTTGCGGTAGACCCAGCCATTGTTCCAGGAGGTGTAGCTTCCCGTGGATACCTGATAATTGGCTACCTCCGTATCATAGTAGGCCGAATTTAAAACGCCCATATCAAACTCAGAAGGAAAGACCACCCCCGGGATATCCTGAATGGTGTAAGGGATAGCTTCATCCGAATAAACCTGCCTGAAGAGCGCATCGATCACATCCTTTTGATAAACACAATTCTCCATACGAAATGCCGTTGCCAAATTCATCAGGGCATCCCGGGCGAAGGCCGCAGAGGGAGCCGGAACTCTGCCTTCCCAGTAATCGATCAGCACCTGGTATGCTGCTGATTTGGGAACAGAAAGCGGACCCGCAATGGATTCAATCTTTTTCATGGGCCACCAGGCCCACCCGATCTTATGATCCTCAAACAAGCGGACCGCATCCCGGAACCAGACATTGGAATTTTCACCGGATTCTCCGAAGTAGAGGGGAACATCGTACAGGTCCCGGATGGTCAGCACCCATTGAATGGTACTTTGATCGTTAAAGGACCAGTATTTATGTGGCGAGTAAACCATGTTGTTGTCCCAGGGGGGGGTCAGCCCGGTAAAATCATTGGCAAACCAGTTGCCCTCCACAAATAAGATGTGCGAGGTATCCACCGTCCGGATGCTATCGGTAATTTCATAGAGCAGGTCTCTCAGAGGAGTGTTCCCGGACATTTGCCAGTTGGTCTCATTGATCAGGTCGTAGCCGGCCACCACAGGCTCATCTGCATAGGTCTCAGCCAGCTTCTTCCAGAGCGCAACGGTTTTATCCCGGTTTTCCTTGCTTTCCCAGAGGGAGGGCTTGCTGGGATCATAATCGGAGATCCCCTGGTCATATCCCTGTCCACCGGGTGCGGCATGCAGATCCAGGACCACATACATTTCATTTTCCCTGCACCAGCTGATCAGGCTGTCGGTCAGGTCAAATCCCGTTTCCAGCCAGGTATGCTCACCGGCTACCGGCTCCTCTTCCACCGGCAGGGTATACAGGTTGTAATGCATGGGCAGACGTACCGAATTAAAGCCCCAGGCTTTCAGGGAATCGATATCCACTTTACGCACATGGTTGGCCCTCCAGCTTTCATAAAAAAGCTCCGTATCCGCAGCACCGATCAGTTCTTCAATCTTTGCCCTGAGCTGGTACTGGGCATTGGCGAACCCGGAAGTCTGCATCATATAACCCTCCTGAAGCATCCAGCCCCCCAGTCCCATCCCGCGAAGGAGAACCGTATCGCCGCTCTCATTTACAATTGCTTTTCCATAGGTGCTCAGGAACTCCTGGCCGGAAAGATGCAGGGTGATCAGCTGTACCAGGATCGTAGTGAGAAGTAGTTTCATTTTCATAGCTGGCAATATAGGAATTTAGCCCTGTGAAGACATATTTTTAACATTTTCATGAAATCATTAGCTTTGAACTTTACAAGCTTTAATACGGTGCGATTAGCCATCCTGTCAGATATTCACGAGGACCTGGGCAGACTGCGTAAGGTTCTGAAAAAAATCGATCGCCTGGGGAAGGATATGAGCATCTGCCTGGGAGACATCTCCGGCTTCTCTGAACCATATTACAAATACCGCAAAACAAGAAATGCCTCAGCCTGCCTGGAACTGGTCCGGGACAAGTGTGAGATTATTATCCCGGGGAACCACGACCTGCATGCAAGCGGCAAAATTAAGGATCCGGCGACCGGTGGCAGGGAAGAACAGTGGGATCATCAATCAGACCTGGATCCGGGCTACAGTGAGGAAGAGATTGATTTCCTGTCCGGACTTCCAAACTACAGGATCATTCCCAATCATGGGAAGGGGATCCTGCTCAGCCATTATGCCAGTCCCAATATTTCCGGGATTATCAAAGGATTTTACACCCGGGGAGCTGAATTTGCTTCCCATTTCCAGTTGATGCAGGAGAACAATTGTATGCTGGGCTTCACGGGGCATGCCCATGTCCGGGGCTTCTACACGGTAAGCTCCTCTCGCTTTTCTCATTATTCCTACAGGCGGCTCTATCTGAAAGATTTTCCAGTCATTGTCGGGGTCCCTCCTGTAACCCGGCATAAATACCGCTCCGGATTTTGTATATTTGATACGGACCTCAGCCTTCTTCGAGTTTATAAGCTAAACTAACATGCCCCAGGACAACCAGAACCGGTTTTTTATCTCCATTGTATTGCCCTCCATCCTGGCCATCGGCTTGTTTATCCTGACCATCTTTGCACTGATCCTCCCCTCTTCTGAAAGAAATATCATGGAAGGAAAGAAGGAAATGATCTCAGAGCTGACTAACACAGTTTGCAGCCTGGTAGAGGAATACCAGCAGGAAGTCCTGGAAAACAAACTGCCGCCGGACTCAGCCAGGAGCCTGGCCCTGGACCGGGTGAGCCGGATCCGTTATGGCGATGAGCTGAAAGATTATTTCTGGATCATCGATAAAAAACCCACCATGCTCATGCACCCTTACCGGCCGGAGCTGGTGGGAACCGATCTGAACTCCTACCAGGATCCCGATGGCAAACTCCTGTTCGTGGAGTCGGTTCGTACCGTGGAAGAGTCGGGAGATGGCTTTATTGATTACATGTGGCAGTGGAAAGATGATTCCACCCGGATTGTTCCCAAACTATCCTATGTGCGGGAATTTGAGGCCTGGAACTGGATTGTTGGCACGGGGATCTACCTGGAAGATGTGCGCATGGAGATCCGCTCCCTGAAGAACCGGCTTCTTCGGGTGGTTTTGATAATTACGCTGGTAATCAGCATCCTTCTTGCGGTCATTATCCGCCAGAGCCTGAATACGGAACGGAAGAAAAAAAATGCGGAGGATGCCCTTTTAATCTCCAGGGAAAAATACAAATCCCTGGTGGAAGCGGCCACAGAAGGAACCCTGATGATGGTGCAGGGTGAATTTGTTTTTTCAAATTTCCGCTTCAGTGATCTGAGTGGGTATTCAGCTTCAGAGTTGGAATCCATGCAGTTCGAGGATCTGTTCAGTCTGAAATGGAAGAACCTGGCGGCTGAATTTAAGGACCCTCAGAAATCCATCTCCCGTGAAACCCTGCTAAACTGCAAAACAGGTCAAAAGAAAGAGGTGGTCATCTCTGTCTCCAGCATCACCTATGCACAGCAATCTGGCTATATCATTGTGATTAAGGAAATCAGCAGCCAGGTGCAGTTTGAGAAGGATAGTGAGCTGCTGTCCGGCGAGCTTCAAACCCTGCTGATGATGATGCACCAGCCCCTGAAAGCAATCTCCAGGGAGATCAGAAGAGTGCATGCTGAGGCTTCTGTGCGGGAGGCTATCCGGATTATGACCCGGCAACGCTGTGATATTCTGTTTGTCAATCAGGGGGATAAAATTATCGGGGTGATTAATCAGCACGATCTTACGGAAAGAGTACTGGCCACCGGACTGGAGCCAGAGAAGAAAGTGATTGAGATCATGAGCTCTCCGGTGGTCACCCTGCATGAAAATGCACTTTTGTTTGAAGGATTGCTCACTATGAAAAAAAGAGGGCTCTCGCATATTGCGCTGACCGGAACCTCCAAGAAAATCAGCGGGGTGGTAGGATACCGCGAGATTGGGGGGATCCAGGAAAACCTGGCGGGATTCCTCATCAAGGAGATTGCTGTGGCCGAAGGGGTCGAACAACTGAAAAGGATTTACAGGCGATTGCCTGTCCTGATAAAGGCACTAACGGAAAGTGGCGCCCATACCGGAATTCTCACCAGGATCATCAGTTCAGTGGGAGACTCCATACACCGGCGGCTCATCGATCTGGCCATGGAGGAGCTCGGACCGGCTCCCTGTAAATTTGCTTTCATTGCCATGGGTAGCCATGGCAGAGGAGAACAGACATTGGCCACCGATCAGGACAATGCCATCATCACGGTTAACATGCAGGAGAGCTACCGGCAGGATGCTCAGATCTACTTCCAGGTCCTGGCCAAAAAAATCAATATGGAGCTGGACGCAGTGGGCTACCGTAACTGCCCGGGCGACATTATGGCCAGTAATCCCAAATGGAACCGCGAACTGGAGGTATGGAAGAAGTACTTCAGTGACTGGATTGGGAGCAGCACCCCCCAGGATATTCTGGATGCGGCCATCTTTTTCGATTTCCGCTGTATCTATGGAGAAAATATCCTGGTGGATCAGCTTCGGACCCATGTGAATAAAACCGTCAAAGGCAAAGCGGTTTTCTTTTACCATATGGCCCGCTCCATAAATCAGATGAAGGTTCCTGGTAAATCCGAGGAATCCCTGCTGGATCTCAAAAAAATTCTTTTGCCGGTCACCTCCTACATCCGGCTATACGGCATCCGGGAAAACCTGGAGGTCACAGAAAGCAGGGAGCGGGCAGAATTGCTCCTGGAGACAGGTGTCTTTGATTCCTCCCTGCATGAAGAACTGATGCAGACCTTCGATTTTATAACAAACCTTCGAATCAGAAGTCAGGCCGCCAGCATTTCCCGGAACGAGACCCCCGGGAACACCATAGATGTCCGGATGATGGACCGGATCGAAAAAATGATCCTGAAAAAACACCTGCATGACATTTCTGGTCTTCAAACCAGGCTGAGCGGAGATTTCAGCAGTATCGAGTAGAGCCTAACTTTATTATCCAAAAACCGAAACAATGAAAAAAACAATCCCACTCTTCTTTCTGATAGCTCCTGTGTATCTCTTTGCCCAGGATACCCAGGAGGCGGATGCGCTGGTTCACCCGAGAGTAGCCGAACGTACCCTGACTGTCGGAGGAGATAATGCGCATATTTCCGGATACAATTCCCTTTCCATTCAACTGGCCATAGACGCCCTGGAGGAAAGTGGCGGAACCGTTTTTCTGAATCCGGGGGAATATAACATCTCTGCCCCCCTGAGGCTGAAGAGCCATGTAAGCCTGATGGGGTCGGGCAGGGAGACCGTGCTGAAAAAAGAACGGGGCGTACAGAGCAGGTATATTGTGGATGCCGATTATGGCGAGCTGAAACTGACCGTTGAAGATACGGAGGGCTTTGAGATTGGAATGAAAATCCAGGTGACCGACAATGAAAACAGCGGATGCTGGAATGTTTCCACTGCCTACATCACGGATATCCAGGAGGATGTGATCTATATAGACCAGGGACTCATTCGTGATTACCGTTCTGACCTGAACGGACTTATCTCGAATGCATCGTCGGTAATAGAAATCATTGAAGCGGAACACTGCACGGTCTCCAATCTATCCATAGAAGGGAATCGCAGGGAGAACTACTTTGCCGACGGATGCAACAGCGCGGGGATCCTGATCCTGAAATCCAGCTGGATCACCGTGGATGGGGTCCGGGTAAATGAGTTTAATGGCGAGGGGATCAGCTGGCAAATCACCGAAAATGTGACTATAAAGAACAGCGAAATCTCCGGAAGCGGCAACACCGGCCTGCACCCGGGAACCGGATCCCCCTTTTCGCTCATCGAAAACAACGAGGTACATCATAATGACCAGGATGGGCTTTTTATCTGCTGGAGGGTATATCAAAGCAATGTGATAGGCAATAAGTTCCACCACAACGGCCGCTATGGAATCTGCACGGGACACAAGGATTCTGATGTCCTGTTTGAAAACAACCACATTTTTGAGAACAAAGCAGATGGGGTTCATCTTCGCGGAGAAAGAGAATCCAATGCACCCCATAGAAACGTGTTCCTCCGGAATATCATAGAGAATAATGGGACAGAAGAAGGGGGTTATGGGTTCTCCATCAACTCACCGGCCAGGGAGTTAAAACTCTTCGAGAATCGCTTCCTGAACTCCAAACAAAGCCAGAAGGCTGCCATCTATGTGCACCGGGCCGGTTTGGAACCTGAAATGATAAATAACCACTTTGATCCGCACGAACTGGGAGAACTGCTATTTGAAGATCCGGAAAACAGCAAAGCGGAAGAACCTTTAAAGCCAGAGAATATGCCTATTGAATACAGAGCCATCGGGGAATTCCATACAGAACTCAGCCCCCAAACCGGGGCGCCGCGCCAGGGGAGACTGGTTCCTGAAAACCGGGGGATTATTGAACTCTATCCTGAATTTGAAGAAGCCATGCAGGATTTGGAAGCATTCGATTACCTTATTGTGCTCTACCATCTGCATCTGTCAAAAGACTGGAGACCGATGGTAAGACCCCCTGGCAGCAGCAGGGAGTTTGGCCTCTTTTCCACCCGTTCGCCCAACAGGCCAAACTCCATCGGCTTCGGGGTGCTCAGGCTGGACAAGGTGCAGGGTCGTCAACTGTTTGTGAGCGGCATCGATGCCTATGATGGAACCCCGGTTCTGGATATCAAACCCTGGCTGCCCTCCATCGATTGTCCTGAAAATCCCTCTTCTCACGACATAGAAAAAGCCCTGGGAATTAAAGACTGAGTGCTCCTTACCACGCTTTATAGATAATCAGAGGCAGATCAGAGTCAAATTGCAGGGTAAAGCTGTCCGAGCTCGCTTCATTCAGGCTGGCCCTGTACCAGTTGGTTAGCTCCAGATTTTCCAGGGGATATTTCAGCCCGGCGGAGCTCACCCGGACCCTGTTGTCCACCGAGAAAATGGAGATCTTTTCTCCCGCTGAGGACTTTATCCGCTCACCACTCTGAACCAGGAAGAAAACGCCGTAATCGGATAACATCCTGACCTTTATGTGCGGAAAATACTCCAGCATCAGGGAGATATTGCCCAGGGTATGATCCTCCCTTAATCCGGTCGCCCCGAGAATAGTGACCGCAGCATAGCCTTTTTTTATACAGTACCGGACCGCCTTGGTCAGATCGTTGCTCTCCTGGTCCACCACTTGAATGGTACTGGCTTTGTATTTTTCCCAAACCCGGGATGAAAGAGAATCCAGATCGCCAATGATCAGTCCAGGCTCCAGCCCGAATTCAACCAGCTGATCGGCGGCTCCATCACAACAGATCAGCAGATCAGCCTGCTTCAGCAGCTCCAGGCCCTGCCGGGCGGATGGAAAACTTCCATTGGCCAGAATAACTATCTTAGGATCCTCCTGCATCTTCAAGGCTCTTAATCATTGATCTTCTCCATTCGAAATACCCGTAAACCGACATCCCCGCATAAACGGCATAGAGAATGACCGTAGGATACAGGCCTTTGTAAATATACAGCCCTATGCTGACAACATTGGCAATGATCCATAAAAACCACTGCTCAATGATTTTCCGGGTGAGCATCCAGGTTGCCACAATGGCCAGCGCCGTGGTAAATGAATCGCCCAGCGGTACGGTGGAGTCCGTATAACGGTCCAGAATAAAATAGATGGCTGCCCAGGAGAACCCGAAAGTGAGGAAAAGAAGTACCAGCTGCCTTCGGTTGATCCGGACCACCGGAAGCTCCCCTTTCTCTGTTTTGGCTCCTCCCCTGCTCCAGAAATACCAGCCATAGATACTGATCAGAACATAATACACCTGAAGGCCCATATCGGCATAGAATTTTCCGGTGAAAAAGATATAGACGTAGGCCGCTGAAGTGAAAAGCCCCAGGGGCCAGAGCAGGCGGTTCTGCCTGACCTCCAGAATCACATAAATAATTCCTGTTACGACTCCGAATATCTCAATCCACATCTGCTGTATGCTTTAAATGGCTTAGAACCTGAGGCTCACCTTGGCCAGGTAGTGGATGGTAGCCTGCGGGAAATAAGCCGACCAGTAGTACTCCTGCCCGTCCTGCCACCAGGTACCCCCGTATGCATTGTTTTCATAAAGCGCAGAAAAGAGATTATTAACCTGGAACTGTAAGCCCAGCATACCCACCTTTTTTAGCTTAATGGAGTAATCCAGCCTCAGATTATTTACAAACCAGGCATCCAGCTTCAGGTTCTGATTCATGGTATTCACGAAATACTGTTCACTCACATACTGACTGATCAGGTGAAGGTCCAGGGATTTGGCCAGGTGAAAAACCAGGTCACTGGAGGAGATCACCGCTGGTGAATAGGCAATATCCACATCACCCAATTCTCTGGAAGCAGGGGTACCTATCCAGGTGCCGGAATTGTAATCCACATAAGACTCCCTAAAGTTCCTTATCCTGTTCCGGCTAAGGGTCAGGTTGGCGTTCCACTCCAGAAAATCGAGAGGCTGTATCCCAAAACTAAATTCCACTCCAGACCGGTAACTGCTTTCCACGTTTGTCATGATGGGGTAACCATCCTGGCTCAACTCTCCTGTGGGAACCAGTTGGTTCCTGTAATCCATGTAGTACAGATTAACTGAAGCGGCCAGCCTGGGTGAAGAGAAAGAGTAGCCAAGCTCCAGGTCCCTTAGTTGTTCCGCCTTGGGAGTGGCTTCAGGATCCCCCGTAGCATCCTTGAAATTTTGCCGGGTAGGCTCCCTGTTCCCCATGGAAAAAGAGGCATAGGCATACTGGGTGCCGCTGATTTCCAGCTGGGCCCCCAGCTTTGGGTTAAAGAAGTGAAAACGATGCTCCTGGTCCAGCTCTCGCAGATACCCGTCATCGTCAATACCCTCCAGCAAGTAATGCACATAACGGTATTGCACATCTGCAAAGAGATTTAGTTGTGGGCTAATCTGGTAAGAGCTTTTCAGGTAAAGATTTCCATCCCATTTTTCGGCATTATTCCGGTACCATTCATGCTCCTTTTCGGTATCCCCCGCATACCTCATCCAGATAATCTCTCCGAAATGGTCCCCCACATACCTGTTTAACCCACCGCCACCGGTTACCTTCAGCAAATCCCCTGAATAGATAAGAGAGAAGACGCTTCCGTAAAAGCCATTATCCAGCCACTTTTGCCGGATCAGGTCTGACTGGCTCAGGGTATCGTTTTCAACCACGATATCCGGCAAATAGTAGTCGGCCAATTCTTCCCCCTGTTTAAACTGTTCGTAGTATCCCCGGCCATCCACATAAAAAAGAGCTGCATTGAACAGGAGCCTCTCCGAGAGATTGGTGGAATAAACCAGGTGGTAATGGTTCTGCCAGTAATTATCTGTCTGGTTTTCATAATAGCGACTTGCCCCTGATGGAGTGACATACTGACCGGCTGGATTGTAGGTCCGCATGCTTTCCAGCATGGCCTCATCCACTCCCCACCAGCTGATCCCCGTATGCTGCTCTCCCAGGATGACATTGGCCTTGATCCTGCCTCTCCTGGTGAAATAGTTGGCCGTAAACTGCGCGGACCGGTTGTCAGAAAAGGCATAATCCACATAGCCATCCGAGTTCATTTTGGAATAACGAATATCCAGGCTGAAACGGTCCCTGAGCAGTCCCGTTCCCGCTTTTACCGTAGAGATCCAGGTATTGAAGGAGCCGAAGGTACTGCTGAGTTCTGCGTAAGCCTCCCTGGAGGGTATGGCGGTCTGCATGTTGACTGTCGCGCCAAAGGCCGCAGCTCCATTGGTGGAAGTCCCCACCCCCCGCTGCACCTGGATACTGTTCAACGAGCTTGAAAATGATGGCATATTCACCCAGAATACCTGCTGCGATTCTGCATCGTTGAGCGGTATGCCATCCACAGTGATATTAATTCTGCTTGGATCGGCACCACGGATACGAAAGTTGGTATAGCCAATGCCTGTGCCCGATTCGGAGGACTGGACCAGGGAGGGAGTTAAGCTTAAGAGGTAGCCCATATCCTGGCCCATATTCTGGGCAGCTATCTCCTCCTGCTCCATATTCTTGTAGGCCATGGGTGTTTTATTTCCCGCCCTGGTGGCCCGGACGACCACCTCGTCGGCAATAAACATGGAAGCAGCCAGTTCTACCTGGTAATTCTGTTCAAAGGGGGGGGTGAGTTCGATTACCTGGCCTTCAAATCCCATATAGGAAATGCTTAACTCATGGGATTTTTGTGCATCCAGAAGCAATTTAAACGCTCCCTCGGTACTGGTAATCACCCCTAACCTGGTATTTTTCACGACCACATTGGCCCCCACCAGGGGCTCCCCGTCTGTATCTGTGACTCTCCCTTTCACAAGCGTTTTCTGTGCCAGAACTACCAGGGAGCATGCCACCAGGCTTAAAAACAGGAATATCCTTTTCATAACTTTCCTATTTTGATAAGAATCATCAATCCGAAAAAGGGGGCTTCAACAGGAAATTTTGTTCCCTACGCTGGCATTACCCAGATCAGGTAAAGGGTGTGATCTCAGCCCGTACTATTAAGGCACCCCGAATTCCTTGTAAAGGTACGAGAAAAATTATTACTTTTACATATCTTTTTATCTACATATCTACATATATGCAATTCAAACAACTGGACCTCAAACCACAGGGAAGCTGGATCACGCGTACCATTCATTCCCCCCGGTTTAAAACGACTATGACGGCCATTGCCGCAGGTGCTGTTCTCGGCTTTCTCTTCTTCTATTTCACCGAAGGCCGGTTGATGGAAAGTATTCCAGGCAAAGAGGTACTTAAAAGCCTGCTTATCGGAGGCTTTTTCGGATTCTTCATCACCAACAGCCCCTGCGCCAGGGGGAGGTGTTAAGCAAGGGATTGCACTAAGTAAGATTTCAATATTTATTATATTCATAAAAGTTACAGTCCGGAGTCTCCGGACTGTAAATGCTTATTTATATTGACTTTAAGTTGACTTCTTAATACATTAGGAATTTCTGATCTTAAACATAAGATGCCCATGAAAACTGTTGAATTTGTACTTAATGGCAAACAGGTCTCCGTGAATGCACAGGAGGACGAAGCCCTTCTGTGGGTCATTCGTGAGCAACTGGGACTGACAGGCACCAAATTCGGTTGCGGTGAAGGCTTCTGTGGCTCGTGCACGGTGATCATGAACGGTGAGGCTGTGCGCTCCTGTACCCTTGCAGCTGTTGAAGCAGCCGGAAGCAGTATCCTGACCATCGAAGGACTCTCTAAAAACGGGTCGCTGCATCCCCTTCAGGATGAATTCGTAAAAAACGATGCCCTGCAATGCGGTTTTTGTACCCCGGGCATGATTATGAACGCCTATGGCTTGCTCCTGAACAATCCTGAACCTTCCCGCGAAGAGGTCGTCATCGCCATGGACGAAAACCTGTGCCGCTGCGGAGCCCATGGCCGGATCATAGAGGCCATTCAGAATGCCGGAAAAAAGATGAAAAAAGCATGAACTCATGAATAGCGATAAAAAATACAACGACAGGCTTTTTA
>Ga0316201_10003146_pt1 | contig 12065 bp, 8 predicted proteins | sample CS6wburrow_MG_FD_204516 | JGI IMG/M metagenome (GOLD analysis project Ga0316201, IMG submission 204516) | Coastal sediment microbial communities from Delaware Bay, Delaware, United States - CS-6 worm burrow | ecosystem: Environmental > Aquatic > Marine > Coastal > Sediment | place: USA: Delaware... | reverse complement strand
AGCGAAGGCCACAAAGTTGGCGTCGTATCGCCGAATGTCCTGCGACCGTTCCCGACGGACGGGATACGCGCCGTTATGAAAAATGTTCGTGCGGCCGTCGTCGGCGATCGCGGCGATTCCTATGGCGCTGACGGTGGCAACCTGTCGCTCGAGGTGCGGGCGGCACTGCAGCAGGATCCGGATAATCGGACACTGATCCTCAGCAGAATCTACGGGCTGGGCGGCAAGGATTTCTACGATGCGGATGCCGAGGACTTCTTCCGTGAAGCCCTCGAGGCCGCCGCCAGCGGTGTCGTCAACGTACCATTTGAATATCACGGGGCTTTTGCCGGCGATCCGGATAACGGTCCGCCGCCGGGCCTGCCGGCGATCAAGTCGGAAGAGGTCTCGCGTGGCATGGCCACGGTGACGCAGAATGCTGAAACGGAGCGTCTGGAGGTCGAGCTCAAACCCCTGTGGGAAATGACAACCGTCCCGTCACGGATCGCACCGGGACACGGCGCATGCCCGGGCTGTGGCGTCTTTCCAATGCTGCGGCAGGCCTACAGCGTGCTCGAAGGCAACGTCGTCGTGTTATTCCAGACGGGTTGCGCGATGGTGACGACGACCGGATACCCGAAAACCGCGCATCGCATAACGTATATTCATAACCTGTTCCAGAACGGGGCCGCGACCCTGTCCGGCCTCGTCGAGATGTACCACGAGCGCATCCGGCGCGGCGAGATTCCGGAATCGCCCGAAGGCACCGACACGACGTTTATCATGGTGACGGGCGACGGCGGCATGGACATTGGCATGGGTGCCGCGCTCGGCACGGCGCATCGCAATCACCGCATGATCATCCTCGAGTACGATAACCAGGGGTACATGAACACCGGCTCGCAGCTTTCCTATTCGACACCGTTCGGTCATCGCACCTCGACCAGCGAAATCGGCAGCGCGCTGTCGGGCAAGCGCTTCCACCACAAGGACACGCCGCAGATATTTGCAGCCTGCAACCTGCCGTACGTGTTTACAGCCAGCGAAGGCTATCCCGAGGACTTCATGCGCAAGATCACCAAAGCCCAGTGGTATGCGCAGCGCGAGGGCCTCGTGTACGGCAAAGTGCTGTCGTTCTGTCCGTTGAACTGGCGAACGAAGGATGATGCTGCGCAGGAGGTACTGCAAACCGCTATCGATTCATGCTTCTTCCCGCTCTACGAAGTCGAAAAGGGCCATACCAATATTACTTATGATCCTGACGCGGTCGGCCGGCGGCGCGAGGTTGGCGACTGGCTCGGCATGATGGGCAAGACCCGGCACGTCCTTGCGCCCGAGCACGCCGACCAATTGGCGATGACTCAGCGGGAGGTCGACAGGCGCTGGAATCGCCTGAAAATCAAACACGAGCATCCGGACCTTTGACACCATGGCCAGAATTCTCGAGAAACGCTCGCTAACATCCGTCACGAAACTGTTTCGTGTCGAAGCCCCACTGGTCGCGGCCGCGGCGCAACCCGGCCAGTTCGTCATCGTCAGGGTTCGGGAAGGCGGTGAGCGAATTCCCCTGACGATCGCCGATTACGATCGTGATAACGGCACACTGACTATTGTCGTGCAGGAAGTTGGCACCACGACGAAGTTGCTCGGCACTCTGGAGCTTGGCGACGACATCCTCGATCTTGTCGGGCCGCTGGGCATGGCTATCGACATGCCGGAAAAGGGCCACGTCGTTGGTATTGGCGGTGGCTTCGGTGCTGCCGCCCTGCTCTGCCTGATGCGGGAGCTGTCGGCCCGCGGTAATCGCACCACCGTCATAATCGGTGCAAGAGACAGCAGCCTGCTGATACTGATCGACGAACTCGAGAAAGTCTGTGACAACGTGGAAATCTGCACTGACGATGGATCCGCAGGATTCAAGGGATTCGTGACGGAGCGGCTTGCGCAGCTGATCGACGGTAGCGGACCTGGAAAACCTGACAGAGTTGTCGCGATCGGTCCGATGCCGATGATGCGCGCAGTCAGCGAAACAACGCGTGAGAAGCAGATTCCGACGCTCGTTTCACTCGACCCGCTAATGGTGGACGGCACCGGCATGTGCGGTGGCTGCCGCGTCACGGTTAACGGAGAAGTGAAGTTCGCCTGCGTGGACGGACCATTATTTGACGCTCACCAGGTTGACTTCAAAGAAGCCGTGCGACGCAACAAGATGTACGTCAGACAGGAACAGGCGTCGAAAGACCGGTCTGCCTGTCGGTCGCTGGCTTTGGGACAGGACTGATGCCACTAAAACGCGTTGACAAAACACCGATGCCCGAACGCGACGCCACGCTGCGCTCGCACGACTTTGTTGAGGTGAACGAAGGTTACAATATCGCCCGTGCACGTTTTGAGGCCGAGCGCTGTCTGCGCTGTCAGGACCCCGTCTGCGTGGCAGGTTGCCCCGTCAAGATTCCTATTCCCGACTTTGTGCACAAGGTCGCCGCTGGTGATATGGCTGGCGCCGCAAAGATCCTGCGGTCCGCGAATCCACTGCCGGCGATCTGCGGCCGTGTTTGCCCGCAGGAATCGCAGTGCGAAGCGCAGTGCTCAATTGGCACGCGCTTTGTGCCGGTGGCCATCGGCTACCTCGAACGTTTTGTGGCGGACTGGGAAATGAGTCAACCCCCCGGCGACCCACCGCCGCCTCCGACGCGACCGGAAAAGGTCGCCATCATTGGCTCCGGACCCGCCGGGCTCGTGTGCGCCGGAGAACTCGCAGCGCTGGGTCATCCGGTAACTATCTTCGAAGGACTGCACGCCGCCGGCGGTGTGCTGCGCTACGGCATTCCTGAATTCAGGCTCCCGAAAGAGGTCCTGGACTGGGAGATCGAGCAGCTCAAACGCTTGGGTGTCGAAATTGTCTGCAACGTAATCGTTGGGAAGACCATCACGATGGATGACCTGTTCGGCAAAATGGGCTACTCCGCGGTATTCGTCGGTACCGGTGCCGGGCTGCCGCAATTTATGGGCATCCCGGGCGAAAACCTGAACGGTGTGTATTCGGCCAACGAATTCCTGACGCGCGTCAACCTGATGCATGCGAACGACTTCCCCAACGCGGACACGCCGGTCATGGTCGGCAAGCGCATTGCCGTTATCGGCGCGGGCAATACCGCCATGGACACGGTACGAACGGCCCTTCGCGTGGGTGCTGAGAAGGGCATGATCGTCTACCGCCGTAGCGACAAGGAAATGACTGCACGCGTCGAGGAACACCACCACGCTATCGAGGAAGGCGTGGAGTTCCACTGGCTGACGAACCCGGTGGAGATCCTCGGCGACGAGGAAGGCTGGGTCACCGGCTTGAAGTGCATCCGCATGGAGCTGGGCGAGCCTGACGATTCGGGACGCGCCCGCCCCGTGCCGATCGAAGGCTCCGAGTTCGTCATTCCGGTCGACAACGTAGTGCTGTCTATCGGCAACCGGCCTAATCCGCTGTTACTGCAGACCACGAAGGGGCTCGACGCCAATCAATGGGGCTGCCTCGTTGTCGAAGACGAAAGCGCACAGACCTCGCTCCAGCACGTTTTTGCCGGCGGCGACGCCGTCACCGGTGCGGCCACCGTCATTCTCGCGGCCGGCGCCGGCAAGAGCGCTGCGCAGGCTATCCACGAGGATATTTGCCAATAGATTGAACCTGTGTCGCCGACCGGGATCGGTGCTACAAAGTATTCGATGAAACCTTTGCGATTCCCCGCGCATCTAAGGATCATGTAGCATTTAACGCGCCCCCCTTAGACTGAGTATTTGAATGTCATTGCTCACAGAACTTCGGCGCCGGAACGTTTTTCGTGTCTCTGCCGCCTACCTTGTCGTGGGCTGGCTGCTGACCGAGGTATTGACGGCTATCCTGCCCGAACTCGGTGCGCCCGAATGGTTGCCAAGGGCCGTAATCCTGATTTTCGCGTTCGGGTTCATTCCAACGGTCATCTTCGCCTGGATATTCGAACTTACACCGGACGGCATCAAGCGCGATTATGGCGACGCCTCGGACGACCCAGGTTCCGTTGCCATACGCAAACGATTCGACCATATAGCGATCGGCGCGGCGGTTGCTTTGATCATTGTCGTTGGATTGTTTAGCGCGCGGCAGACAGCCGATAACAGCGAGCCGATTCAATTGCTTGCGAGCACCGAACAAACCGTAATCAGCAATGCGTCAGTCGCTGTTTTGCCGTTCGTTAACATGTCGAGTGATGCCGATAACGAGTACTTCTCGGATGGCCTGACAGAAACGCTGCTGCACATGCTGACGCAGATTCCGGACCTGAAGGTTGCCGCACGAACGTCGAGTTTTGCGTTCAAGGGCAAGAAACTGAGCATCCAGGCAATCGCCCGCTCGTTGGAAGTAGCGCATGTACTGGAGGGCAGCGTGCAAAAGGCCGGTGATCGCGTACGTATAACAGCACAACTGATCCGCGCCAGCGACGGCTATCACGTGTGGTCCGATAACTTCGATCGCGAGGTCGACGACATCTTCGGCATCCAGGATGAAATTGCGCAGAAGGTCGGCTACGCATTGTCCGAATCGCTGTTGGGCGCCGGCGCCGGCTTCGGCAAGCCGGGTGGACTGAAGACGACCGACCCCGACGCATACGACCTCTACCTGCTGGCGCGCAAAGAGCGCGCGACTTACTCCTACGGCGGTCTGCAGGCAGCCGAGGATCTTTTGAAAGGCGCCCTGCTCATCGATCCGGATTTTATCGAGGCGAAAACCGAACTTGCGACCAGCTATATGCATCAACTCGAGACGGGGTTGATGGAGCAGGACGAGGCTTTCTCACAGATCATCGCGATTACGGACCAGGTACTGGCCGAGGATCCCGACAACACCATCGCCAAAGCCGCCTCGCTTTTCGCCAAAGCCGGGATGCGCGTCAGCCAGGGCGATCTGGACGCCAACCTCGAGATGATTCCACAGCTCGAGGCGATCGTCGCCGAGGCCCCCGATGAACTGCAGGCTCGGTTGCTGCTCGTGCGCGCATACCAGACCTCTCAGCAGGACGAGAAGTCCGTTGAATTGCTTACGCAGGCATTGCGACGGGATCCGTTTAATCCGACCATTCATTACGAACTGGGAGCCGCCAACGTGCGGCTCCGGCGATGGGATGAAGCCCGTGCGGCGCTCGAAAAATCGTTGGAAATAGAGCCGGCGCAACCCAATGCTTACGTTTATCTGGCCGTCACCAGCCTGCAGTCGGGCGATGGCGTCGACTACGTTGCGCAGTTTATAAATTCCGTCCACGTGGATCCGAAAGATCACGAGCTTCCCGGCGTACTTGCCGAATTCCTGTATCGACTCGGGCTCGTCGAAATCGCGGATGATTTTCGTGCACGGGTTCTGGCACTCGCTCCAACCAGCGACGTGGCTTATCGGATTGAAATGTTGCGAGCCATGGCTGTCGGTGACGAGCAAGCGAGCATCGCCAGCGCGCGTCGCGCAATCAAGGATGATATTGCGGAGCGGCGGTTTTCCTATGGCGGCGCGGTCCAGCACCTCCTAAGAACGGCTGTTCGCAACGGCAATGTCGACGAAGTCAGCGCCTGGATCGAGCAACAGGCGCCCGGTATCTTCGACGTAGAGGCAAAGTTAGTCCAACAAAAATACCGCACTGCGCAAGGCGTCGCGTTCGACGCGTGGTACGTATCAATACCGCGAGACGAGATGCTGCACCGCCTCGATGTCCTGATCGACTACGGGGCTTCGGTAGGATTGGATGTCAAGCAGAACCCCAATACTCACATGGCGGTGCTGGCACTACGCGGCGATACCGAAAAGGCCATTGAGGTCGCATTGAATGAGGTCTTCACCAATTCGGTTGCAATGAACCTTGGCTGGCGTGACGATTTTGCCCAGCCCCACTACAAGGACGTCATTGCCGACCCGAGAATCCAGGACGCTCTAAAGCGGTGGGAAGACGAGGAAGCCGCGCTGCGTGGCCAGGTTCAGGCCTACTTCGCGGATCTGCACGCAGCCAACTAATTGCCGTCAGGATACGGCGTGCCGCACGGCTTCGGTTAAAGCGCCGTCTGCCGGCAACAGGCTGTAGCCAATTCGCATGTAGGGTTTTTCGATATCGATCAGACGGGACAGATCGATGGGTGTTGCGATCAGTACAAGGTCACAGTCAACAGCGTTCACGGTGGTTTCGAGGTCCCGAATCTGTGCATCGCCGTAACCCATCGCCGGCAGCAGGTCACCGATGTCGGGGTACTGCCTGAACGTCTCCGCAATTTCACCAACGGCGTACGGTCGCGGATCCACCAGTTCCGCAGCGTGGTTCTCCGTCGCAGCCAGCACGCCAGCGCCAAACGGCATGCCACCATGCGTCGTGGTGGGACCGTCTTCGACGACCAGCACGCGCTTGCCGGCGATCGCCTCAGGATCCGGCACGCTCAGCGGCGAGTTGCGACGCAGGACTTTTGCATCAGGGTTCAGGCGCTTCGCGTTTGCTTCGATAATGCTGATCTTGTCGGCATCGGCATGGTCGACCTTGCTGATCAGGATAATGTCGGCCCGCTCGAAGTTTACGGTGCCGGGGAAATACTCGAGTTCGTGCCCCGCCCGGTGCGGATCCGTTACGGTGATCCACAGCGACGGCCTGTAAAATGGCGTGTCGTTGTTGCCGCCATCCCAGACGATCACATCGGCCTCTTTTTCGGCCTCCTTGAGGATCGCAGCGTAATCGGCGCCCGCGTAAACGATGACCCCGTTGTCGATATGCGGCTCGTATTCCTCGCGCTCCTCGATCGTGCACTCCGCCGCCGCCAAGTCCGCGTGGCTCGCGAAGCGCTGTACTGCCTGTTTGGAAAGCTCGCCGTATGGCATGGGATGCCGAATGGCGACCGTCCGCTTGCCAAGCTCGCGCAGGATGTCGGTGATCCGCCGGGAGACCTGGCTTTTCCCGCACCCTGTTCTGACCGCGGTGATCGCGATTACGGGCTTCGACGTGCTCAACATCGATGCATCCACGTCAAATGTCGAGAAATCGACCCCACGAGCCTCCACCTGGGCCCGGCGCTGCTCGACATACGCCAGGCTTACATCGGAATACGCAAAGACAACTTCGTCGATCCCGCCGGCCGCCAGCAGCCTGTCGAGTTCGTCCTCGGGATGAATCGGCACGCCATCCGGATAATCGGGCCCGGCCAGCACCGCCGGATAGCGGCGGTCTTCAATATGCGGAATCTGCGTGGCAGTAAAAGCAACAACTTTGGCATTCGGATTGTCCCTGTAACAACAATTGAACACGTGGAAGTCGCGACCGGCAGCGCCCATGATGATCACATTACGAGTCATGTTGGCAGCCTCTTCGGGCGTTAGCTGTAGAAGCTCGATGTTACCCGGGCGCTCGCCGGACGCTGATAAGAGCTTTTACCTAGCGGATTAACTAGGTGAATACCAGCATACAAAAGATCCTCAATAAGCGTACTTTCTACTCTGCAGAGCCTCGTACGAGTGCTGCAAAAATGCTCAAACAATTCAAGGAGTTTCCCGTGGATACCCAGACGCCAATTGCCCTGCGACAAGGTGTGAAGATTCTTCACGATCCCGTCCGCAACAAAGGCACCGCGTACACCGAAGCCGAGCGCGACGCGCTGAAACTCCGCGGCCTCTTGCCGCCAAGGGTGCATACCATGGCGGAACAGGAACTGCGGGTGCTGGGCAATATTCGCGAGAAGCCCACCGACCTCGAACGATACCTCTACCTGCTCGCACTGCAGGATCGAAATGAGAACCTGTTTTATCGCGTCATCATGAACCATCTCGAGGAAATGATGCCGATCATCTACACGCCGACGGTCGGCCAGGCCTGCCAGGAATTTCAACACATTTACCGCAAGCCCCGTGGCTTCTACGTGACTCTCCAGGACCGCGGCCGCGTTCGCGAAATCCTGCAAAACTGGCCGCATGAAGACGTCAAAATCATCGTCATTACAGATGGAGAGCGGATCCTTGGGCTCGGCGATCTCGGCGCCCAGGGCATGGGCATCTCGATAGGAAAACTGGCGCTCTATACCGCGTGCGCAGGAATACACCCGACGCAATGCATGCCGGTCATGCTCGACGTCGGCACCAACAACGAAAAACTGCTGAACGACCCGCTTTATAACGGTATCGAAAGGCGCCGCGTCCGCGGCCAGGAGTACGACGATCTGTTCGCTGAATTCATCAGCGCGGCGACCGAGAAGTTTCCCAACGTATTGATCCAGCTAGAGGACTTCGGCAACACCAATGCATTCCGCCTGCTCGAACAGTACCGCCATACACATTGCGTCTTTGATGATGATATTCAGGGCACTGGGGCAGTCGCGGTGGCCGGCGTTATTGCCGCTATGCGAATCACCGGCGGTTCACTCGCGGAGCAGAAGATCCTGTTCCTCGGCGCCGGAGAAGCCGGCATCGGGATTGCCGACGTGTTCGTCGCCGCGTTGCGTGAAGAAGGTCTCTCGACGGAAGATGCGCGTAAGCACTGCTGGTTTGTTGACACCAGCGGCCTGCTGGTAGCCGGCAGAGACAATATTGCCGAACATAAGCTGCCGTATGCGCACGATGGAAAGTTCACTGCAGATTTCCTTGAGGCAGTGAACATGCTGAAACCAACTGCGATACTCGGCCTTTCAGGCCAGCCGTCGAGTTTCACCCAGCCGATCATTGAGGCGATGGCCGAGATCAACGAGCGACCGATTATTTTCGCGCTTTCTAACCCGACCTCGAAAGCCGAATGTACGGCCGAGCAAACGTACAATTGGACGAACGGCCGTGCGGTTTTCGCGAGCGGCAGCCCGTTCGACCCGGTTACCATCGATAATCGGACCTTCATTCCCGGACAGGGTAACAATGCCTACATCTTCCCGGGCGTCGGGCTCGGGATCGTTGTCAGTCAGTCGCGCATCGTGACGGACGAGATGTTCCTGGCCGCGGCACATCGTCTCGCCAACCAGGTTTCTGCAGCGGACCTCGAGCGAGGTCGAATCTACCCGCCAATGTCACGCATTCGCGAAGTATCGGCGCTGATAGCCTGTGACGTGGCAAAAATGGCGTATGACAACGGCCTGACAGACAAACCGGAACCTGCGGACATCCTGGCCGACGTTCATGCGCACATGTACCAGCCGGTCTATCCGCATTACGCCTGAAAGGAATATTAGCGACAGTAAACGCCGCGAATGTCAAACGTCAGCTTGCTACCTTGCGGATAATGTAACCGCCTGACCGCTCATCGAGCTCAAGATCGAGCTGACCGCGTGCCTGTGCCTCCTCCAGCAATTTACTGAAGGACTCGAAGCCGTAGTAGCCTTCGTTAAAGCCCGGCTTGACGCGTTTTAGCGCCTGCTTGACCATCGAGCCCCACAACTTTTCCTGGTCGCCGCGCTCGGCATCCAGCACCGTCGCAATTTCGAGAGCGAGATCGATACCCTCCTGCTTCTTGTCCTCCTGCTTCGCCTCCTTCGGCTTGGCTTTTGAGGACTTGCGCTTGGTCGAGCGAGCTTTCGCCGGGCGCGCCTTTTTCGTCGTTTTTTGCGTCTGCTCGCGCACGATATCGTCATAGAAGATGAATTCGTCGCAATTGCTGATGAGCAGATCTGACGTGGAATTCTTGACGCCGACACCAATCACGGTTTTCGCATTTTCGCGCAGCTTGCTGACCAGTGGTGAAAAGTCCGAGTCGCCGCTGATAATTACGAACGTGTTGACGTGCGCTTTCGTGTAACAAAGATCCAGTGCGTCCACGACCATGCGAATATCAGCGGAATTCTTGCCCGACATTCGGACGTGCGGAATATCGATCAGCTCGAACGCGGCCTCGTGCATCGTTGCCTTGAACTCCTTGTACCGACCCCAGTCGCAGTACGCTTTCTTTACAACGATGCTGCCTTTGACGAGCAGTCGCTCCAAAACCCAGTTGATGTCGAATTTCGCCTGCTTCTCGTCGCGAACGCCGAGCGCGATGTTTTCGAAATCACAAAATAGCGCGAGGTTGTTGTCATTTGCACTGGACATGATGTCAGGGGGACTCCGTTGTCAAATAGGGATGCTTACTATACTGAGCGCATATTAACCTGAAATGGCAGAACCTGTTAGGCTTCACACCACGACATTTCGGAGAGGTCAAAAATGAAAATACTGCTTGCCCTGTTACTCATTGGTTTTGCCGGCATCGTCCAGGCGTCCAACTCGATCGACGAAAAAGTAACCGCTGCGCTCGCCGCAGAATCTCGCCCGGAAGCGGACCGCGAACGGGATCGCAACCGGCGGCCGCTGGCCACCCTGAATTTCTTCGGCCTGCGGGACGACATGCGCGTGCTTGAGTTGATGCCGGGCGGCGGCTGGTACACGCGAGTGCTCGCGCCCGTACTCGCCGAAAATGGCAAGCTCTATGTTGCTATCGGCACCGGCCGCGTTGGCGAACGGCTCCTTGGCAAACCGGGTTTCGAGAAGGTGGAGTTGCTGGCAACCAGCGACAATCTGCGGCGGTCACCGGATCGCCCCGTGTACCTCGTTGACGACTTCGAGTTCGGTGTCAGCAATATCGATATTGCATTGACGTTTAGAAATATTCACAATTTTGACGCCGACTCCCGTGCTCGTGTCAACAGCGCCGTGTTCGATGCTCTGAAGCCCGGCGGATTGTATGGCGTCGTCGATCACACGCGGCGTCATATGGAAGCCGACGACCCTGAAAACCGTCGCCGTATCGACCCGGTACTGGTGATCAAAGAGATGCTCGATCAAGGTTTCGAGTTCGTCGACTATTCGGATCTGCACTTCCGTGCCGATGACGAACTGGAGTACGAAGTTGGGCGGCGTTCAGTGAGCGGCAATACGGATCGCTTTACGTTCCTCTTCAGAAAACCGCTTCAATAGGGTTCCGGCTTATTCGCTGGTAAGGATCGCGTCGATGGCCTGCATGACGTCCGGCGTGAATTTGTCGACGTAATCCAGCGCTTTCATATTTTCCTGTAGCTGGGAAACACGGCTCGCCCCGGTAATGACAGAACTCACCGACGGATTTTGCAGGCACCAGGCGATCGAGAATTGCGCAAGCGTAGCACCCATCGCGTTCGCCAGCGGCTGTAACGCGACGACCTGCGCCAGCCGCTTCTCGTCGCGCAGTTGATCCTGCAGCCAGTCCAGACCTTCGACGGCGCCGCGGCTGTCTGCCGGGATGCCGTCATTGTATTTGCCGGTCAGCAAGCCTGAAGCCAGCGGACTCCAGGTCGTGGCGCCGTAGCGGTGTTCTTTATAAACCGCGTCGTACTCCGGCCCAAAGCGATGCTGTTCGAACAGGTTATAGACCGGCTGCTCAACAACCGGTTTGTGCAGGTGATGACGCTCGGCAATCTCGATTGCGCTCAAAACCTCCGCGGCCTCCCACTCGGATGTGCCCCAGTAAAGTGCCTTGCCGCGTTCGATGATGTTGTGCATCGCCCAGACTGTTTCCTCGATCGGTGTGTCCGGGTCGGCACGATGGCAATACAGCAGATCGACATACTCGAGGCCAAAGCGCTTGAGCGAGCCATCGATGCTTTCAAGCAGGTATTTACGATTCAGGGTATTGCGTTCGTTAGGACCACTATTGAGCCCCCAGAAGAGTTTCGTGGACACGAGGAAGCTGCCGCGCCGCCAGCCGAGCTTCTTCAGTGCCGCGCCCATGATTTCTTCGGACTTGCCTGCCGCGTATCCCTCGGCGTTGTCAAAGAAATTGACACCGGCGTCGTGCGCCGCAGCCATCATCTCAACCACCGTATCGAGGCCCGACTGAGTGTGAAATGTCACCCACGATCCGAACGACAGTTCGCTAACCTGGATGCCCGCTTTGCCTAAATGCCGATACTTCATTGCCTGCCCTTCATCAATCGCGTGCTAATCCCGCACAATGAAACTACTCGTACCGTCGCCCATTGTGCTCCACCCAGCCACCGACATGCGAGCCGCGTGGATCGTGATGTGTCCAGTGAATGACGCCGCCACGATCGTTCCACTCGTACTCGCCGTTAAAGGACACCGTATCTCCCACTTTCAGTCCCGCCACCCGCGG
>Ga0316201_10003143_pt1 | contig 12068 bp, 4 predicted proteins | sample CS6wburrow_MG_FD_204516 | JGI IMG/M metagenome (GOLD analysis project Ga0316201, IMG submission 204516) | Coastal sediment microbial communities from Delaware Bay, Delaware, United States - CS-6 worm burrow | ecosystem: Environmental > Aquatic > Marine > Coastal > Sediment | place: USA: Delaware... | reverse complement strand
ATCTGCCCGACGATGTCCTCGTCATGACCAAGAAAGGCTTCGTCGATCGCGAAACAGCCTACTGGGGTTCGGCAACGCCGATCGGCTATGTCTTCTTTTTCGGCGCCATCATGGGTTTTGTTGTCGGTGCGATCATCGTCTACCAGATTCTATTTGCCGATGTCTCCGAACATCTGCACGAGTACGCGACGCTGCGCGCGATCGGCTACAGCAACGGCTTCGTCTCCGGGATCGTGCTGCAGCAGGCGGTAATCCTCGCCGCGCTCGGGTTCGTGCCAGGGGTTCTAATCGCCAATTGGCTTTATGGAAGCGCGGCGGCAGCGACCAACCTGCCGATTTACCTGACCGTCGAGCGTGGGGTCAGCGTGTTCCTGATGACGTTTGCCATGTGTTCGATTTCGGCCTTGCTCGCGGTTCGCAAACTGCGGCGACTGGATCCCGCGGACGTATTCTGATGGCCCTGGATTCACCAATCGTTGTCGACGGACTGAATCATGCTTTTGGCAAGGGCGCGTTACGAAAACAGATTCTGTTCGATATTTCCACGGAAATACCCTCTGGTGAAATCGTTATTGTTACGGGCCCGTCAGGGTCGGGCAAAACCACGCTGCTGACGATTGTCGGCGCGCTCCGCTCGGCGCAATCCGGCAGCGTGCGGGTGCTGGGTGAAGAGTTGTGCGACGCCAAACCCCGGACGCTGGAGCGCGTGCGCGGCCAGATCGGTTTCATTTTTCAACAACACAACCTGCTCGGGGCACTGACGGCCGAACAAAATGTTGAACTCGGCCTGCGCGTCAGGGGAGCGATGACCCTGGCGCAGCGCAGAAAACGCGCGCGCGAAATGCTCGATGCGGTGGGCCTGGTCGATCATCTGGATAAGCGCCCCGAACAACTATCCGGCGGCCAGCGCCAGCGGGTGGCGATCGCGCGAGCGCTCGCGGCTGAGCCTGCCATGCTGCTTGCCGATGAGCCGACGGCGTCACTCGATCGTAAGTCCGGTCGTGAGGTGGTGGATCGAATGCAGTCGCTGGCGCGACAGAACGGCACGACGATCCTGCTGGTGACTCACGACAACCGGATCCTCGATGTGGCGGATCGCGTGGTGCATCTCGAAGACGGACACCTTTCGACGTTTACCGAGGCCGTCATTTCGAATACCGAGCACATGATGCACATGCTCGCCGAGAACCGGCACAGGCAGCAGCTCGAGAGCGTGGTCGACGATATGGATGAGGGAAGATTCCAGTCCGCCCTGGCAGAGCTTGCGCAGGAATCGCAGCACTTTCTCGAAGCGACCCGTCGCGCCGAAGACGAGGCGTTCCAGAGTATGCTCGAGCGCGGGCTGCGCGCATTTACGCGTCGCCTTGGCGGATTGCTGAACGCCGAGCGGGCATCGATGATGCTGGTCGACGCGGCCAGCCGCGAACTGGTCATCCGGGTCTCGCAGGATCTCGAGCCCGGTTCCGAGGTTCGGATACCGATCGGTAAAGGAATCGCCGGCGCCGTCGCCGAGTCGGGCGACAGCATTCGAATTGACGATGCGTACGCGGATTCGCGCTTCAATCCGGAAATCGACAAGCAGACGGGGTTTCGTACACGTTCAATTCTCTGTGTGCCGTTGCGTGATCAAGACGGCAACGTTTTTGCCGTGACGCAGCTCCTCAATCGCCGGGACGGTCAGCCATTCGACGCGTCCGATGAAAAGAAGTTTGCCGACTTTGCGGCACCACTGGGCGTGATTCTCGAAACCCTGCTTCGCCTGCCGGGATCAACAGGCTCCTGACGATCAGCGGCCCGGTGCCTGCGGGACGCGGCGCCGGCGTTTCATATGGTAGAGCGGCAACACGCCGTAATGCTTGGCCAGCTGGGTATGGCCGATGTAGCTGAAACGCAAACCGGACACGGCAAGCGCGGTTGCGACGGCCGCAAATGCGCTGCTGGTGTAGACCTGTCCGGGTGGCGTAATCGGCTCGATGCGTGCGGTCCGGCTCGTGTGAATCCCGCTGTACAGCGGCTGTTGCGTGATCGGATCGGTGCCGACAAAAACAGGCCCGCAGTGCAAACCGATGCGCACGCTCAGGTCTGCCGGCAGACCGCAACTCTGCCAGTCCTGCGCGTTAATCAGTTCGCTTAAGCCAAGCGCATACTGACCGGCCGTGCCGGTATCGTCGAACACCATATACATCCCGTCGCCCGCGGTCTCCACGTGCACGGGTTGATGACTCGTCGTTTCGTTGTAGGCCGCGATGGCACCAATATAGTGTTCGAAAAAAAGCGGGATTTGCTGTTCGCTGAGTCGCGAATAACCCACCGCATCGGCGAACAGCATGGCCTTGATCGTATAGTCGAATGTCCAGCGTCTGCCGTTCGAGGCAGTGGCTGCGGGCGTCGCACCTGCGTGCCCGGTTTCCGGCGCCTCCGCCTGCTCGACGATGGCCGCCGTATCGATATGCTCGAGGGGGACGTTCGCGTCCTGCCAGAGTGAGACGACCGATCCGGTACCGCCCGCAGCACCAATTCCGGTGCCATCCCAGACTGCGAGCCCCTGCATGCGGGTGTCCAGCATCAGCGCGCGCAAACGGGCGAGCCCGGTCATGATCAGGTTGGCGTACTCGTACGGGGAGGTGCAGCCCGGTGGCGCCTGCTCGCCAACAACCAGTACGTCGTTGGCTTTTTCCAGCAGCTTGTCGAAGCGATCGCTCCACTCACCGTCGGAGCGGAAGTCCACACTGGTCTCGCGAAACTGCTCGACGGGAAAGGGCAACACGATGTGCAACTCACCGCCCATCTCCCGCACACACTCGAGTACCAGGATGTCGGTGCCGCAAGCGGCAGAACCGTAGGCGGCTACCGGTTTGATCGTCCGCAGCCGCTCGCGAATACAGTCGCGCACCGAGGATTCCATTTGTGGCGTGAAACGGGGCTGCCCGCGACCTTGCGCGTCCATCATGTGGCCGGTAAAGACCAGGACCGGCGGAACGCGCATGGCATCGTCCAGCCATGAAGAGTCTTGGCCACGATGCTCGAGTAGCAGCCGGGCCTGGTGTTTGGTCGAGCTCAGGTTACCGAAACGGCTGCCGGCGAGCTCAGCAGCCGTCGCATAGCGGTGTCGGGCAGCGTCGTCGTCACCGAGAATCAGGGCGGCTTCAGCGAGCGTCGCCTGCGGCCAGTAAGCATCCTCCGTGCCGCAATCCTCAAGGGCCTGCTTGCAGAGTTCCTCGACATCACGAGCAAGATTGCGCGCGCTATCGACGTCTCCGCGTAGCAACGCCATGGTTGCCGCATTGATGCCGGTGTAATACGCATCGGCAGTTGCACCGCGTTGTGCAGAGCCGCGGTATCCGGCCGCATACAGTTCGAAGGCGGCGGCGAGCTGCTGTTCACGCTCGACGGTATCGTCAATTGCCAGCGCAAGATCCTTATGCGTCCGCGCCAATAAGCCCAGCGTCTCACCGTCGGTGAAGCCCTCGTCCCTGAGCGCCTGCAGCTCGTCCCTGGCACGCTGCAGCGCGCCGCTGCGCGCTAAAGCCAGGCCCTTGAGTTGTCGCAGCCGCACATCGTTGGGACGTTCAGCTAATGCGCCTTGCACGGCATTGTAGGCGAGCAATGGCTCGCCCATGCCGAGCAGCCTTTCGGCCTCTTTCGCAATTGTTTTAGCGGCTGCGATCGTTCGATCCGTTGCAGCGCGTGCCGCCGCCGGATCAGATGTGCGCTGCGCGCGATAACCCAGGTCGGCCAGGGCGTGCAGGCTCTGTTCGGCACGCGCGCGCCATTCGGATCGGTCCGCATCTTCCAGTTCGGACCAGCCGATGACGCCCTGTCCCTGGAGCTCGAACATCTGCCTGGCCAGCGTTTCGCTGTCTGGCTGAGTCTCTTCACCACCGTTATCTGCGGCGGCTTCGTGTGCGTTTTCGTCGGGCTTTCGCATGGCACCCGTTGTTATTTGACCGTTAACGGTTACAACGCAGGATGCCACAATTCAGTGACTATTAGTGGCGTGGATGCGGATGGGCTGGCGCACGGCCAGGCGGTTTACGGAACGGACGAGTCGGGTGCGACCGGCAAACCTAGTTACATCGTGCCAACGAGGTTCAGGAAGACACCGTGATGATCGAAACTCAGATCGGTCAGGTCGTCGGAGAAGTCGGTGAAATTGTAGCCTATGCCGATCTTGAGGTGATCGCCCAGGTAGCGAGACACGGTGGCCAGCGCGCCGCTGCGGCTCTCGCCAATATCCGGCATGTCGAGCAGGCGTCCTTCTGCGAGAAACTCCCAGTGCTCGGCGAAACGGTAGTCGCCGCGAACGACATAAAGGCTCGCATTATTGTCGAAGAATTCAGGATTGTCGCGATCCAGGCTGACCTGGCCAAGGCGGTGAGCGTACTTGCCACCTATGCTGAAGCGCGGCGTCACATCATAGGTTACGTCGACGGCTGCGATGTGGCTCTTTTGCACGAATTCGGCCGCCGTATTTTGCAGCGAAACCTGTCCCGTCGTCGGCACGTTATGGAAGTACGTGTATTTCACCAGTGCGTTCAGGCGATCGTTGAGCACGGGCCGATAAGCGTAGCCGACAGAAGCTTCGGTAAAGCCGCCGTCGTAGAACGTACCGAGTGAGCTGTCACTCTCCGAATAGTTAAGTTTGCCGAGCAAGCGCCCGTCCGGGTTGATCTGGTACTTGAAATTATTTCGTAGGAGCCACGTCGTCCGCTCCGTCCGGCCGAGATCGAGCTGTTCGGCGTCGTCATTGCGGTACTCGACGCCGGTCGATATCTGCATATCCCCGGTGCTGAAGACCATCTGGACGCCACCGGCGAGGCGACGAGTCTCTGCGCCGCTTTGCACATCAACCAGTGTTCCGATATCGGTATTGAATCCGAGGTTCCACCGTTGTGACGGCGCGAACGTAATGCCGGTGCCGTGCGTCAGACCGTTCATTGTGTTGCTGTGCTGGTAACGCTCTTCCAGGAAGACGCTGGTGCTGTCCGCGATACGCGATTTAACGCCGGCCACGAGATTGCCCCCTGCGCCTCGTCCGGCACGCAGGTCGTCAGTATCGGCGGCGCTCTGCAGGGCGTAATTCAGGTACAGGCTCGTACGGTCCGAATGGATATAGTTACTGCCCAGGCGTCCGCCGCTGCCCAGGTCACCGTTCGATACTTCAGCGTCGACACTGAAGCGATCCGAGACCCGATAGGACCCGCCGACCCCCGTGCGTCCATTTTCCTGACGATCCCCGGTAACTGAAACGGTGTCCTGCCCGAAAGCATAGGCTTGCCAGTCGGTTTGCGAGTCGTAGCGCAACTGCAGCACAGCGTCCGCACGCTCGCCCTGTTGCTGGGTCAGCACGACGATGGGCGAGCGGTCGATCCGGCTATCCTCACGATAACCGGCGCTCAACTGCCAGTGCTCGGAAATACGGTAAGCAATATTAACTTCCTGCGTCTTTGTCTCTAGCCCTTGCTCCTGGTCCCGGTTATCCACCTTGGCGGCGAGGTTAAACGTGTCGCCAATCGGTACGTTCAGCGTGCCGCCGTAGTTGCGCGTGTCGGACAGCGCCGTCAGTCCCGGTGCCGAGTAGCCGGCATCGACATCCTGCGAATAGAACGTTAGTTGCGCGTTACCGAAATTGATAAGGTCGCTCGACGCAAGACTCAGGTCGACACGATTCGCCGTCGCCCGCGCATTGATAAAGACGCCCGGATCGTAGCCACTGAACGCGAATCCACCGTCGTTCGACAGCAGCGGCAGAGACACCAGGCCTTCGCTGTCAGCCTGTTGCAGCTTGAGCCAGGTTTCGGCTGACAGCCGCAGGGTCAGGTCCACGCCTGTAGGCTGCTATCGTTATCGCCTTCCTCGCTCGTGTTCGACGTAATGCCCAACTTGATCCGTTCGCCGAACCAGTAATGCGCCTGGCCGCCGACCGACATCGCGTCGAGATCATCGAAGCCTGGCGTGTACTCGTAACGCACGACGAGGAACGCCTCGTCACCACTGACTGCGTTGCTGCGAACCAGCAGGCTGTCGTCGACGGTCGACGCCAGCGGTTCCGCAAGGACGATACGACCCTGCAGATAGTCAACGTCATAATCCATCGCCGGCATCAGGTTCACAACACCGGTAACGATCCCCGACGTCTTGTCGCGCAACTCGATTCGTACTCGCTCCGATCCCTGCAGGATGTCCTGGCGGCGCAGGAAATACAGCGAGCCACCGGTGCCGCGGAACTCGTCACGGCTGGCAACGGTACCGGGCTCCGCCGCGAACGCGTCGACGGCGTAGCGTTGTTCGCCGAACCCGGTGGTGGCATCGGACTGGTAATGGAGATTCGCGCCGTACAGTCCGCGATCGACCTGGGCCAGCTCATTATTCATGTAACCGATATTGAAGCTGCCCCACTGGCCATGGTTGTCGCCGTCGCTCAGGCGTACGAAGAACTTGCCCATGGTTGGTGCCATTTCGACGACGGTACTGTCGTCACCAAACGTCGGATAGTAATAGTCTGTATCGATCCGCCGAAGCAATGCGTCGGGCGATTTGTCCATGAAGTTGCTGAAGAGATCGCCAATCGCACCTTCGCGAGTGTCCGCACTTGCAGTCAGACGCCAGTGTTCACCGAATTTTCCGTTAACGAAGAAGGCCAGTCGTGCGTCGGCGCCTGAGTCGATGTCGAAGTCGGTATTCGAGCCGGTAAGCAGGTCGGCCGGACCGCTGACGTCGCCCGCGGACACTGTAAGGTCTGCCACGCCCACCCAGAACCAGTCGTCGGACTCGAATTCCAGGTCGCGTAGATACAGCTCGCCGCCACCGCTTTCGTCGATCACGGCAACTTCAACCGTGTGTGCACCAGTTGGCAGGATTTCCTCGGCAACGAAATTACCGTCTTCATCGGTCGGCACACGCCTTCCGGCAACCCAGACCTCGTGATCCGATGGCACGCCAGTGCCGCGCACGTTGACGGTACCACTGCCCAATCCGATGTTGTGCAGGTTCAGCGTGTTTTCGCCGTAAGCGGAGAACAGGGTGGGGAATTCATCGCTGGTGTCCGCAGGCTGACTTTCCTCCGTGGATTCGGCTGCATCGTGCACCAGCCAGAGTGGCTGCGGACGGGTTTCGTCAAAGTTGCCGTCTTTGCCGTACGCTCGAAGTACGTACGCCAGTCTGGTAGCCGGTGCCGCAAAGCTCACCGGCGGCGGCAGCCACAGCCCTATGCCGTCGGTGCCGACGGTGACCACATCCAGCGGTGTCGACTCGAGCGACTGATCGTTGTGGAAGATGCGCACCTCTGCCCTGTCAATGAAGTGCGAATAGTTCGCGTACATCTGGAAAGCGACCGGTGTTACGGATACGTCGTCTTCGGACTGCTTGGTTATCGCGATCTGCGCGGGTTCGGCAGCGACACTGAGTCGCGGCGCCGAGCGCAGGTTGTCGTAACCGAACTGGATGTCAGCTGCCTGCAGGGCAACGTCCGTGCAGCGCTGGATGTCGGATGAACTCCTGTTCGGATCATCGATTGGCACGCCGTCCACGGTGATGCGCATCAGGTTCAGGCTGAGCGGGTGCTGTGGACTCAATTCCCGGGTAATGCGGGTGATGTCCACGCCTTCATAGTCGTCGAGAACTGCGAGCTCGTCATAGACAACTTCAACCGCCACGTAGGACGACTCTTCTGCCACGAAACCGCTGTTTACGACGTCGTGTGAATGCACGTAGCCGCGTCCCTCGAACTCGTGTTGCTCCTCAACGAGCCCCATGTCGACGGCGATCTTCTCCATCGCGCGGCGTGCGCGCGATGCCGATAAACCAATGTCGTCGCCATAGACGGCCGCGGTACGGCGGGCCAGGCGTTCGTTACCGGTGTAGCCGACGAAACGCAGTCGGGGCCGGGTCTTGTCCGCCACGTCAGCAAGCGCACGCGCAAGACTGTCGGTGTAGCCTTCGGCAATGACCGGCTGGCCGGCGTCGATCTCGATGTGCGCAATGCGGCCCCATGGCGGATCGTAAATCTTGCTGACCATTTCGGCGCCGGCGGATCCCGGGCAGATCTGTGGCTCATCGGGCAGCTCCTGCAGGGGATCGTCGTACCAGAACTCTACCTCGACGCGACGATTCAATGATCGACCTTGCGCCGTTGCATTTGCGGCGACCGGCCTCACGGGGCCCAGCCCATCGCTCGCGATGGATGCTGTCGCGAGATTGAGTGCTTCCTGGACGGCGAGAGCCACGCGCCGTGCACGCGCCTTCGAGAGGCCAAGTGGTGTGCCGTAGATCCGCTCGGTTCTTCCGGTCAACGCTGCGTCATCCGAATACCCGATGAACTTGACGACTACATTCTGCTTTTCGCTCAAGTTACCCAGGCTTTGTTCGATGCGGGCAATAAACTCTGCGCTGACGTCAATTGATCCCTCGTCGTAACGCAACGGTGCAACCAGGTTCTGGACGCGTGCTCGTCTTGCATGGCCGTCGACGTACCGTAGTTTGCACACTGTTTCCATGCGGCAGACCTTGACCCGCTCAATCTGATGCGGCACCAGGAATTCCTCGAGCGCTACTCGATCGACGACTTCGTCATACCAGACTTCAACTTCGACACGCCGGTTCTGTGCGCGGCCTGCTTCGGTAACGTTGGACGCCACCGGCTGCTGGTCGCCGGCCCACTCGAAGGAGATCGCTTCTGCTGGCAGTGACAGATGCGTCTGAAAATGCTCGGCAACCTGGCCGGCACGTTCCCTCGACAGTCCGGCATTGTCGCCGAACATGTCAGCCAGCTTCGGCGACAGTGGCCGGTTATCAGCGTGCCCGACGAGGTGCAGGCGCACGTTGATTCGGTCGCGCATGCGGTCCAGTATTTCGGCCAGCGATTCAACCGTGGTATCCGGGATATCAGCGATGCCTGATTCGAAGCGGATCGGCGGAACCAGGTTACTGAGCTTGATGGTCTCGAGCGCGTCCGCGATCGTTTCGCGCATTTCCAGCGTATCGCCTTCCTCGCTATCGACGCGGTCCGGATCCTGCACCCAGACCATAAACGGCTTGTCGTCTGGCAGGTGCCGCTCGACGGCCTCGCCCAATGCGATTTCTTCGATCTTGTCTGCAGCCGCTGCGGCCGGCAGCAGCGTCAGTCCCAGAATCGCGAGAAGAACCGGCTTCGAGAGACTGTTCATGGTCGGGTACCCTCGCCAGTCTCCTGCGGTCCGCCAAGTCGCCAGAACACCTCGGGTTCTATCATTAGCTGGTAACAACAGTTCAGTGAACTCCAGGCGGTCATGATGTCCAGCTTCAGTTTGTCGAGACGCTCTTCAACCAGTGACTCCGACTCAAGATCGGCGACGTATGAAAGGCGCAACACGGCGGGGCCTTTCTGCAATTCCTGCAGTAACAGGTCGATTCGGGACAGCCACTGCCTGCGGATATCGGTCGTGCCGGGCTCGAACACGGCGTCAGCGACGTCGAGGCCCACAACCCGGTAAATCGATGCGCCGAAGTTCATTCGTAGCGCCTTACCGCGCGTCGCTCGTTGCACCTGCACCGGCCGGGTCGACAGCCGATAGCCGCTGGGCAACGTGCGGTCGTCGAGTTTCAGAACAAAGTTGCTGCCGCGACCTTCGTACGGAACGATGGCGCAGGTGATGTGATAGCGACCGTGATTGTCCGTGGTCGCCGCAAGGCCGGTTGCCGTGACGACACGTACGCCCGGCAGGCCGGTTTCTTCGACATCCTGGTAACCGTTACGATTAATGTCGTTAAAGACCTTGCCGTTGACGTCCGTGCAGTCGAATGTCGGGTCTGGCACCAGTCGTACAGTAGCCGCTGCTTCTTCCGACATTGCATTAGTGGTAATGGCGTTGACGGCCTGGGCCCGGTTGGTAAATTCACCTTCACTGACACCGGCGCCGACGGCCAGCAGTAACTTGATCGTGTGTCGGCCGTCGGTTGCGAGCGTCAGGTTCGACCAGGTCAGCTCCCGTCCGGTAACGGCAGGTTCGGTTGCAACATCATCGAACCGCGCCGAGCCCTCGATGTAACGGAATCCGGCCGGGAAACGGTCAACGATATTGACGTCCCGAAGATCGGCGCCGAAGGAATTGCTGACCGTGATTACGTACGGCACCAGTTGGCCACGGGACACATTCAACATAGGCGTTGTCTTGGTCACGGCGACAGCACCATCGAGCCGCGGATCCAGCGGAATATGGTTATTGAATAACTGCGCCGAGCCCGGCACCTGGCTGTTGTCGAGACTCAGGAGCAGGTGATAGCCGGTGGCGGCACTGCGTGCAGGCACGGCAGGGGTCGGCGCGAATTCTGAGGCCTGCGCCTCGCAGTAGAGGCTGGTGGCCAGGATCGCATCGGCGGCCGAGCCCGGGCAGGCCGGCACGTCGAACGGCACTGTCGATAAATCGGACGTCGGGGGAATGAGTTCGGAGACACCCGGGACATAGCGACTGTCGGGTGCCACAGCCTGAATCATGTAAGCCGATGAACTCGGGCACGCGGCCGGGTCGGCGAAATTCATATCGAACTTGAAGTAGCCGTTAGCGACCGTCACCTGACCCTGCTGCGTCGGATCGCTGAAACAATTATCAGGTACCGGTGCTCCGTTTCTGGCATCGAGCAACGAGACGGTAACGCCGGCGATCGGTGCCCGCGTGACCGCGTCATAGACAACGCCGTTGGGGTCAACCGGCATATTGAGTGCCAGCAGGTTGCTGCCGGATGTTACGAAGATATCGTCGATGCGCTGCAGGCCATCGGTAAAATCGGAGTCAGTCGTGCCAAGCAACGCGGTGCGAAGGCCGGCACCCGGTGCACTGAATCGCAGCGAATAAGTCTCGCCGGTGCCGTAATTTGGTGGTACGCCGGCCAACAGGTAATTGCCATCGGCATCACTGAGTGTTGACCGTACCGGTTCATCATCACGCAAGAGCTCTACCGTCCAACCCTCAATGGGCCGCTCCACGGCGCCCGGAACGTTGTCGTGATCGGCATCATGCCAGACGGCACCGCTCAACATTCCGAAGTTGGGTGTGGCGCCGACGTCGATGGATACGGTGGCCTCCGCCCAGCGCAACGGATCATCCCAGGAGACGCGCGCCGTGTTGGTGATCGTCGTACCCACGGGCAACGCTGGATTAATAATTGCCCGGAAGCGCAGCACGACGGTTTCGTCGGGATTCAGTGGACCGTATTCGGCGAAGTAGTCGGCGCTGATGAGCGTGCCCGCAACGCTGACACCATTCGCCGTGCCGTTCATCGTGGCCGACGCGTCGACGTACGTCAGGTAACCTGGAAACGGAACATCCAGATCGTCAGTGAGAAGAACATACTGCGCCGGGACCATGCCGACATTGAGAACAGTGACGGTGTACTCGAGCGTGGTGCCCGGCAATGCCGGACCGCCGTCGACCACGGCGACGTCCTTGACGATCGACAGCTGCTGCGTGTCGCCGACAACGACAATAGTTGGCTCGGGCCCGGTGGCCGGATTGCCGTCACCGTCCGTCAACAGGTTTGCCAGCTCATCGGTGTAGACAACGGCCTGGTTCGTGATCAGGGTGCCGGACGCCACGCCGTCGTTGACTCGCAGATCGAACTGGACGATGGCAGATTCGCCCGGCGACAGAAGACCTTCGCCGGTAGCCGGAAGCGGTGGCGTCAGGTCTGCCGAACTTACGGCGATTCTTGCTGCCAGCGGGAAAACACCGCCGTCGGGCTGTCCCAGGGGTAAACCGTTGAGAGTCAGCGAGTCGGCGACATAAGTCGTATCGGCGGGCACGTCGTCGAACAGCTCGACCAGCGTCGCCGGAACCGTGCCGTTGTTATAAATCGTGATGGTGTAGCGCAGCACATCGGCGGGGTCGACGATGCCCGGCGAGCTGCCATCTACCTGGAGTTCGGCGGATTTTTCGGCAAACAGCAGCGGCAGGTTGCCGACGATATCGCGGGTTGGGTCGTCGGCGATCGGTGTGCGCGGATCGTCGGACGGCTGATCCGCAATGTCATTGTCAGGCGCACTCACGAACGCCTGGTTGGATATGATCGTGCCGTCACCCACATTCGGATCGACG
>Ga0316201_10003142_pt1 | contig 12071 bp, 15 predicted proteins | sample CS6wburrow_MG_FD_204516 | JGI IMG/M metagenome (GOLD analysis project Ga0316201, IMG submission 204516) | Coastal sediment microbial communities from Delaware Bay, Delaware, United States - CS-6 worm burrow | ecosystem: Environmental > Aquatic > Marine > Coastal > Sediment | place: USA... | reverse complement strand
GGTGGATATTGAACCAGTCGGAAAATGATCGGCCGAAAGCTTGCTCTATGCCGTCCTTTCCATACATGAAACCCAGTAATCCACCCCAGGTCGCAGCCGGGTTGTCCGAGTCCCAACCCGCCAATACCGCAATTTTGACCGTTCCCCTGAAATCACCCTCGCCGTATAACAGGCTGACGATGCTGGATGCAAAGTTAATTCCCGAGGCAAAACATCCGTTGCAGTACAGATTCCTTGCAGTGATATCGTAACCATCCTGTTGCTCTACCTGGTAACGGACATACACATCATCCCGGGCCCGCTCCCACGGCACGCCCTGCTCATAACGGCTTTTCACAAAATCAAACATTTTTGCTGAGTGGGAATCGTCAGGCAGCCGCTGCCGGGCCCGGGTGGCCAGCCACATGACCTGGTCTTTTTTTGGCAGACTTGTATCCACCGCGGGGGCCAGCGAGTGCATCACGACATAAAATTCGGATACCCATGCCGCGTTTTCACGTGCCGTCGTCCTGATAGGAAGATGTGCCATCTGCAAGGCGACATCGGGTCGCCCGGGCGCAAACAGGCCAAATATCTCGGTGGTGAGTTGCGCATCGATCATTTCATAATCGGGGTTGAGCTGCGGGTCACTCGTGGCAGGGGGAGTCAGACCCTGGCTGCGCATTAAATCATGAGCCCGCTGGTTGGAAACCCAGAGAAAGTTCTCTTTTTCGCCCTCCCGGTTAACGAAGGGTGTGTTTTCATCCGAGTAGATATGTTTCAACCAGCCGTCGCGTATCTGTTCACCGGTGAGCACGCTAACGCCATGCTCAAGCAGGAGGTGCTGATACATGTATTCAATGTCAGTGTCATCATCCGCGCCCCACACTCCACCCTCATTCTCAAAAACCCAGTCGATGGTGACCGACAGATCACTGGGCAAACCCTGGCCCCAGATGCTTGGTTGATCCGGCTGACCCCAGTGCTCGCGGGTGTAGAAGGCGCCATGCGGCCCGTCCCCGCCGATCTTGTCCATTTCGGTTACCAGCCCTGTCCAGTTGGCAATACATTGGCCCAGCCAGAATCCGTGCAGCCTATCGAGATATTCCTCGCGGGAAATGACCAGGTCCACGCCGGTTGGAGTGTAGGGAAGGTATTCCATATTTGGATTTACCGGACCAGTAATTGCCGCGCCTGGCCGGGCGGGTGCCGTTTCGGCACCTCCGGCGTCTCGCTGGTCCTGGTCAGGTGGCTTCTGGCAGGCAGACATGGCAACAAGCAAGGCTGCGAATACAAATACCCCTACCCGCTGCCTTGAGCGCCCTCGACTTTCACAGTCCTGGCTGTATTTAACGGCTGATCTCAATTTCCGGATGCCCTGTTGTGAAATTCTGTCGCCAAGCATAACGGCTTGGGCGGTAAAGTCCCAAGATGGATACACACGAAGTCACGTTATATCTACATTATGTAAATATAACTTGACATTTTGTAATGGAATTATTATATTTAAGTAAAGCTTACTTTACATTAAGACAAAGGAGATAGACATATGAACAACCTGAAGACGGGCTCGAGCGGATGGGCCGCGACCAATGCCAGGAATACGCTACGCCTCGGCTACTGGACGGCTGCATGGCTGCTAACGATGGCGCTGGCGACTTTTGGCCCGGTATCCATCTGGCAAGGCAACAAGCTGCTGACGGGCGTGGCGATTTTCATCAACCTGGCAGTCGGCTTTGGCATGATCATGGCGAATAAGCGGCATTTAAACGGATTGGATGAATTGCAGCAGAAAATCCAGCTTGAGGCCATGGCGCTGGCGCTGGGCATTGGCCTGGTGGTCGGACTCTGCTACTCCAGCCTGGATATCTCCAACCTCATCGCCTTCGATGCGGAGATTTCACATCTTGTCATACTGGTGGGGCTTACCTACCTTGCAGGTGTATTCGCAGGCGTTAGGAAATACCGATGAAAAACCGGCTGAAGGTGCTTCGCGCCGAGCGCGACTGGACCCAGGCACGGCTGGCTGACGAACTGGAAGTTTCCCGGCAAACGATCAATGCCATTGAGAAAGGCAAGTTTGATCCCAGTCTGCCGCTGGCCTTCAAGGCCGCCCGCCTGTTCGGCCTTACGATAGAGGAGATTTTTCAGGATGAACCGCACCCCTGATTGAGCCCGCTTTTAAGTACTTTACGATCATGGCAATGCGCAGAGTGACGCATTGTCAGTCGTTTTCACTCCGGGCTTCGACCTGGCAACGACCATCCGCTGAAATGACCACATGGATTTCCATCGGCTTGCAACACACCTGGCAATCCTCGATATACTGCTGCTGCTCGAGCGAACCGTCGATCAGGACCGTGATGGGCTCACCGCAGTAAGGACAGTTGATGCTGATTTCCTCGAGCAGGTTCATGGCCCGTATATTGCCAGAAAACCGCGGCTAGGTGGACGGTGGACGGGAGCGTCAATTGCCCCCGGTACTGGTATGAGGCAACGCGGCAGCCCGATCAAGCCGGTACCGGTTGCCCCGATTAAAGGCCGAAAGTACCGGATCCCTTGGGATAATCGTAGCCTATCAAGTAGCCATCCACCGAATCCAGTTCCGCCCACGATGCCATGTCGAAACCAATCACGGCAACTGCGCAGGTGGGCATATTGTCAACGTCGCTACCGGCAAGGTTATTCATCAAATGGGTCATGGCCGGATTGTGGCCCACCAGCATCACTTTCCCGTAGCTGTCGTCCAGCCCTTCAATGACTTGCCTCATGCGCAACGTGCCCGAAAAATAAAGCCTGTCTTCGATCTCGATGGCTGCCGGGTCATAACCCAGTTGTTCGGCGATTATCCTGGCGGTCGAGCGGGCGCGATTGGCGGGGCTTGAAATAATCAGTTCAGGTATGTGACCCTGCGTCATCATTCTCTCGCCCATGTCCGGTGCACTGCGGCGGCCACGTTTATTCAGTGGCCGGTCAATGTCGGCAAGCGAAAAGTCTTTCCATGACGATTTTGCGTGACGAACCAGGTAGAGTGTCTTTTGTTCGGTTCCCATGTAACCACCCTCAAATTTGGTGCCGGTTTCGGAGTACCTCCACCAGTGTTCCCAATTCCAGCTTGCGGCTGCGAAGCAATACCAACAGATGGTACAGCAGGTCCGCTGATTCATTCAGCAGTTCATCGTCTTCACCCGCCGCCGCGGCCAGGGCTGTTTCCACGCCCTCCTCGCCGACCTTTTGCGCAATGCGCTTGACACCGGCCTCAAAAAGCGACGTCGTGTAACTGCCCTCGGGACGGTCCTCATCGCGTTGCGCGATCACGGTTTCCAGTTCAGCCAGGAATGCGAGTTCGGGGTAGACTTTTTCCTCGCCATCAAAACAGGTATCGGTATTCAAATGACAGGTGGGCCCCTCAGGCACCGCACGAATCAGCAGGCAATCACCATCACAGTCCTGGTGAACATCTACGAGGTCAAGCGTGTTTCCCGAAGTTTCGCCCTTGGTCCACAACTCCTCACGACTGCGGCTCCAGAACGTCACCTTGCCTGTCTCAAGCGTGGCTTCGAGTGCATCCCGGTTCATATAGCCCTGCATCAGGACCCTTCCATCCAGAAAATGCTGGACGATGGCTGGAATCAGGTCGTTCATCTTGTCCCACGCCAGATTTTCAATTTTCATAATCTCACTCCAATACCGGCCGCAGACAACATCTGTTTCAGTGCTGGGATGGGTACCTTGTTGTTGTGAAAAACAGTCGCTGCCAATGCGCCGTCCGCATCAGCCCGTTTAAAAACTTCGACGAAGTGCCCGGCGCTACCCGCGCCGCCCGAAGCGATCAGGGGAATGGACACCAGCTCCCTTGCCGTTTTCAGTTGCTCGATATCGAACCCCTGCCGGGTGCCGTCGCTACCCATGCAATTGAGTACAATTTCGCCCGCACCGCGTTGCGCAACCTCGGCCAGCCAATCCATCGTGCGGTGGCCGGTTTGCTGCATCCGCTCGGGTATACCGGTCATTTGCCGTGTCACCCAATGCCCTTCCTGCAGCACCGAATCCACGCCGACCACCACGCACTGGCTGCCAAAAGCCTCGACCAGTTCATTGATCAAATCCGGCCGTTGTACCGCTGGCGTATTGATGGATATCTTGTCGGCGCCACGTTGCAGGACCTTACGGGCATCCTCCACCGAACGAATACCGCCGGCCACGCAAAACGGAATATCGATGACCTCGGCCACCGAGGACACCCAGTCACTGTCTACCGAGCGGCCCTGGGGGCTGGCGGTGATATCATAAAAAACCAGCTCGTCAGCGCCTTCAGCACTGTAGCGGGTCGCCAGCTCGATAATGCCACCCATGACCCGGTGATTGCGAAACTGCACGCCTTTCACGACCTGCCCGTCGCGCACGTCCAGACAGGGAATGATACGCCGCGCGAGGTTTGACACGGCCCCGCTCATCGCAAGGCTTCCAGGGCTGCTGCAACATCAAAGCGTTTTTCCAATAACGCCTTGCCGGTTATCACGCCCGCTGCACGGGTGGGTTTAAGGCGCCGCAGGTCATCAAGGCTGCTGACGCCTCCGGAAGCCTGCAATTGCAAGCCCGGATAGCGCCGGGTGATCTCGGAATACAGGTCAAGGTTCGGGCCGCTCAAGGCGCCGTCGCGACTGATGTCGGTGCACAACAAATGTTCCAATCCACCTGCGGCAAGTTCATCGAGCAACTGCCACATATCCCTGTCCCCCTGGCCCGTCCAGCCATGAGTCCTTGGCCACGGAACGCCATCTTCATCGATGCGGATATCCAGGGCGGCGACCAGTTTATCGACACCGAAATGTTGCAACCAGCCGACAAACCTTTTGCTGTCGGTGACGCTCAGGCTGCCAATCACGACCCGTGCGGCGCCTGCATCCAGACGTTGACTGATATCCCTTTCATCGCGCACACCACCACCTGTTTGTGCTTTCTGCGGGGCCTGACCAAGCAGTGTGAATAAGGCCGAGGTGTCCGCCCCGGCGCCATCCCTCGAGGCCGCCAGGTCGACGACGTGCAACCACTCGGCGCCCGCGGCAGCATATTGAGTCGCCAGCTCAAGCGGAGACGAAGGATAATGCGTAACTTTATCAAAGTCGCCATGCAGCAGGCGCACGCAGCGCCCGTCCAGCAAGTCGATGGCAGGAATAAGTTTCATTGAATTTCCAGAAAGTTTGCCAGCAGGCGTGCGCCACTTTTAGCGGAGCGCTCGGGGTGGAACTGGGCGCCGTAAAAATTCCCCTGGCGTACAATCGCCGCGAAAGACGCGCCATGATCACAGGTGGCGATGGTGCTGGCACCGATCGGAGCGCAGTAGCTGTGCACGAAATAAAACCAGGGATTGTCGGATAATCCACTGATTAGCGGATCAGGGTTCACAACGCTGGTGGTGTTCCAGCCCATATGGGGAATACGCAGGCCCGGCGCCGGCTGCATCTTTCTCAGGCTGCCGGGAATGATGCCGAGGCAATCGACATTGTCTTCTTCCGACTTTTCAAATAGCAGTTGCATGCCCAGGCAGATTCCCAATACCGGCTGCTTTAAATCACGGATACATTGGAGCAGGCCCAGTTCGGTCAATCTTGCCATGGCCGCACCGGCTGCGCCGACGCCCGGCAGAATGACGCGTTCAGCAGCGCGTATGATTTCGGCGTCTGCAGTGAAAACAGGATTGGCACCCAATCTCTTAAGCGCGTGTTCAACCGAGCTGATATTGGCGCCGCCGCTGTCGATGATGGCAAGCGTCATGCCAGCACTCCCTTGGTGCTCGGCAGTTCCGTACCCTGCCTGGCCAATGCCGGGCGCAGGGCCCTGCCGGCCGCCTTGAACAGGCCCTCGACCATGTGGTGGGTGTTCTCACCACGAACCTTCATGTGCAATGCACAACGCAGTGACTGGCTCAGCGAGGCAAAAAAGTGGGCGACCATTTCGGTTGACATCTGGCCGACCATGTCGCGCGGAAATTCCGCCTTCAAATCAAAGACCGGCCGGCCGGAGAGGTCAACCGCGACCTCGGCAAGCGACTCGTCCATGGGCAGCACGAAACCATAACGCCCGATGCCGCGGCGCTCACCCAGCGCCTGGTCCAGCGCCTGGCCGAGCGCCAGGGCGCAATCTTCGACCGTGTGATGCTCGTCTATCTCCAGGTCACCCTTACAGTCGAGCAACAGCCGGAAGCCTCCATGGGCCGCGATCTGGTCCAGCATATGATCGAAAAATCCAATACCCGTGCTGATTTCATTACCGCCGCTGATATCGAGATTCACCGCCACGCTGATACTCGTCTCGTTGGTCACGCGCTCGACCGAACCCCGGCGCGGACGCGTGCACAGCTGGTGGGCTATGTCCGCCCAGTGCTGGCCGTCGGGACCGCAACGAATACCGCCGATCCCCATATTGTCAGCCAACTGCAAATCGGTCTCGCGGTCACCGATCACCCAGCTGTCCTGCAGGTCCAGTTCACCGGATTTCAGGTAATCGAGCACCATGCCGATACCCGGTTTCCGGTTGGGTGAATTATCACCATCGAAATGCGGATCGAAATGTTCGGCGGCAAAAGTGATGCCCTGGGAGGCGAACAGCGACAGCATCTTGTCGTGCGGCGGCTGAAAGTTCTCCAGCGGGTTAGAAGCGGTCCCGAGCCCGTCCTGGTTACTGACAATAACGAATTCGTAACCGGCTGCCTTGAGTCGCAGCAAAGCCGGAATCACGCCGTTGACCAATTCCAGCTTTTCCAGGCTGTCGATCTGGAAATCCTCCGGTTCGATGATCAGCGTTCCATCACGATCCAGAAACAGAATTCGCCGCTTACCCCTGCTCATGCCTGCTCTCCAAAGCTTTGCAGCGCCAATTTTAACTCAGCCATCTCCGTTTCGCTGCCAATGGATAATCGCACACAGCCCTGGAGTTGCTCTTGCAAGTTGAAATTCCGGATCTTAATGCCCCGGTGGTGACACCAGTTCACCAGACCGTCTGCATCAGCGACCCGCATCAGCACGAAATTGGCCTCACTCTCATAGACATCACTGATCCAATCACAGCTCAGCAGAAAACTGACCAGGTCCTGCCTGCTGCGGCTGACCGAGTTGACGAATTGTTGCTGGCGTGCTTCCGCCTGCCCTGAAATGGCCTGCAGTGCGGCATCAATGGCCGTTGCTGCCAACGGATAAGGTGCAATCACCCTTTGTAACAGGCTGATCACGGCCGGGTTGGCGATCACGGTGCCGCAGCGCACACCTGCCGCGGCCCATGCCTTGGACAAGGTACGCAGCACGACCAACTGCGGCCATTGGTCGACCAGTCCGCAGGCGGAGGCGGCATCACAAAACTCGATATAGGCCTCATCCAGCACAACCAGCGCCCTGCCGGCACAGCTTGCGAGCACTGCTTCAAGCTGCTCGCGTCCGATCAGGTCACCGGTGGGGTTGTTCGGCGAAGTCAGGAAAACCAGCTTGATATCGGCCTGTTCTTCTATGACCTCGACAAGCCGTACGAAATCAATCTGCAGACCTTTATCGGCCTGCCTGGGCACATCAATCACGCGGGCGCCCTGGATGGTGGCCGCAATGCGGTACATGCCGAAACACGGGCTGCACTCGACGATGGCATCCTGTCCCGGCCGGCAAAAGACCCGGGTCAGAAGGTCAATACCCTCATCACTGCCGCGCGTGACCAGCACTTTCGATTTATCCACTGCATATAACTTGGCCAGTCGTGACCTCAACTCCGGCGGTTGCGGTGGCGGGTAACGGTTAAGGGACATACGCTGCCAAACCGGGTCGTCAACGTGCGTATACGGCGCTTCGTTGGCATTCAGCAGGATACCTTCAGCCGACGCGGTTTTGCGCGCCGATTCATAGGCCTTCATGGCGACGATCTCAGGCCTTGCGATGCTGTTGATGTCCATCTTTATCCGTCACCGTTATTGCTGAGACGATAGGCTACCGCCATGCGATGCGCATCCAGGCCTTCAGCTTGCGCCAGCGTAGCCGCACAGGGGCCGACATTGCGCAAGCCGGCAAGACTGGCGCGCTGCAAGGTCATGCGGCGCAGGAAATCATTGACCGAAAGGCCGCTGTAGGCACGTGCGTAACCATAGGTGGGCAAAACATGGTTGGTTCCGGAGCAATAATCGCCGAGCGATTCAGGCGTCCACGGACCAATGAATACGGAACCGGCGGCCGTTACACCATCCGCGGCCTTGTCCGCGTCCAGACAGTTAAGAATCAGGTGTTCCGGTGCATACAGATTACTGATCTCAAGTGCTTCGGCAATGGATTGCACCTGAATCCGCCTCAGGAATTGCAACGATTCTGCGAGAATGGCCGCGCGTGGTAACTGCGCTGCCATATCCAACAGCAGGCGGCCAACTTCATCCAGGAACTGTTTGCTCTCGCTGATCACAATGGCCTGGGAATCCGGCCCGTGCTCGGCCTGCGACAGCAGGTCCCAGCACACCGCGGTAACATCGGCATCCTTGTCTGCAATCACCAGCACTTCCGACGGCCCCGCCGGCATATCGCGGGCGGCTCCCCCCGGCAGTGCCGCAATCTGTTGCTTGGCCTCGGTAACCCATGCATTGCCGGGCCCAAAAAGCTTGGCACAGGCTGGAATGCTTTCGGTTCCGAGACCCATCGCGGCAATTGCCTGGGCGCCGCCCGCCTTGAAGACACGCTTGACTCCGCAGCGGGACGCCGCCGCAAGGATCGATGGTGACACCTGTCCCTGGCTGTCTGGCGGCGTGCACAAGACAATCTCCTGACAGCCGGCAATCCGGGCCGGCACCGCTAGCATGATAACGGTCGAAATCAACGGCGCGGAACCACCGGGCACATACAGGCCCACGGGGTCGATGGGCAGGTAGCGCGCCTCGCAACGCATACCAGGGGCCGTCTCCATGCGGAGCGGACCGGGTTTGCCGGCAAGGTGAAAAGCCGAAATGCGTTCGATCGCGTCATCCATGGCCTGCAATACGGACGGATCAACAGATGCTTCCGCCGACGCCCACTCTTCAGCACTGACATCCAGTTCCGCAAGGCTGACACCATCGTATTTTTCCGCGAACTCCAGTAGTGCTTCATCGCCCTTTTCCCGGACCCGCGAAATAATACCGGCGACAGCCGTTTGAAAATCACCGGCGGGAATTGGCGGACGACACAGAGCGGCCGCCCTTTCAGCCTCGTTGGCCGTTGACCAGTCAATCAACCCGGGAATACGTATCTCCATCATTCAACCCAGCATTTTCTCGACCGGAAGCACCAGGATCGCGGAAGCGCCGACACCTTTCAGGGCTTCGAGGTGCTCCCAGAACACCGCTTCCCGGCACACGGCATGCAGCGCGACCTTTTCGGGGTCGCCCTCAAGGTTCATCAGGCTGGGGTTTTCGGCGCCCGGCAGCAGGCGGGTAATTTCCTCTACAGCATTCCGCGGAGCGTGCAACATCACGTACTTGCTCTCCGCAGCCAGCAAGACGCCATCCAGCCTCGCCAACAGGCGATCCAGCATGATTTGTTTTTCCTCTGAAAGGCCACCTGACTGGGCGTAAAGTGCAGCTGTGCTCTCAAACAGCACTTCCAACTCGACCAGGTGATTGGCCCGCAAGGTCGTGCCGGTAGAAACCAGGTCGGATATCGCATCCGCGGTCCCCAGACCGGGTGCAATTTCAACCGAACCGGTGAATTTAACCGTTTCGGCATTGATGCCGCGTTCCGACAGGATAGACTTCGTCAACGCCGGGTAACTGGTAGCTATGCGGCGACCATCGAGATCAGCAGCAGACCGGATCAGTGCACCCTCGGGAACCGCGAGTGACAGCCGGCACCCTCCAAATGAAAGTTTGCGCAACTGGTCCAGGCCTTCGCCACCATTGCTCTCACGCATGACTTCCTCGGCAATATTTTCACCGACAATGCCCAGTTCGCAGACGCCGTCCAGTAGCAGGCGCGGAATGTCGTCATCGCGCACCAGCAAAAGATCGATGGGAAAGTCCTTTCCATACCAGTACAACTTGTCCTTGCTGCGTGCAAAACGCAGGCCACAACTTTGCAGCAATGCCAGGGACTTGTCTGACAATCTGCCCGATTTTTGTATCGCCACTCGGATCCTGTTCATCTTTTTGCCGCCTCCTCGCGGCGCAGGGCCAGGCGATAGCCGCCTTCACCCATGTTCATATACCTGGCCACGCGGCCAATCGTTGTCACGCTGACGCCATTGATTTCATTGATTTCCCGGTAACTGTGACCCTCTCTTAACAGTGATGCGGTCCACCAGCGATCGACGATGGCTTCCACTTCCGCAGGCGTGCAGAGATCCAGCAAAAACTGCCGTACCTCTTCCGGCTTCTCCAGTGTCAGAAACGCCTTGTAGAGGGATTGGGCAGCGGCCTTCAACGCTTTCTTCTGTTGTTCGCTATGCTGTTTCATGTTTGTACCAATGTAATAGCGTGTTAATACACTAAGGCGAAGAATAGAACGAATTTCTCTTCAATGCAAGCATCGGTTGGTGGTGGAATTGCGGTCGTCAGTGGTGTTCTGTTTCAGGACCAGAAACTATAGCTGCGTTCTATCAGCCAGAATGCCGACAAACTGAAATGCCAGTTAGAATGTCGAGAAAAAACCCGGTTGATTGCCGGGTGTTTTCTGCAGACTGTCAAATCAATGCTCAGAAACCGCCGTGGATGATAATTTCATCCATGGGCTTGCGTTCCCGTTTCTTGAGATCCCGCTTGGCATATTCTTCCCCGACCGAGTCAGCGCCGCCGACATAACCAATTGCCAGGCCGGTAAATGGCTCGATCGTACCCTCGAGGTTGAACAGATCACAGGCTTTCTCCCGGTCTATACCAATCATCTGGTGCACGACAAGACCGCGCGTACTGGCCTCAAAGGTCAGGCTCGCCGATGCCGCACCCAAATCATGCTGGTACGCCATGTTTGGTTTACCATTGTGCTCAAAGAGCGCCTCGGTAAGCCCCAACGCCAGCACAGGTGCGTTGCGGGCCCAGGCCTGGTTGCCCTCGACCAGGGACTCGAATACCTGCTCCCACACCGCCTGGCTGCGGTTGCGAACACCGACGATATAGCGCCACGGCTGGGCATTGTAGGACGACATGGTCCAGCGGGCGGCCTCAAAAATTCCTGCAAGATCACCCGTACTCACCTCCCTTTCCGGATCAAACGAATAAGGACTCCAGCGTGAACCGAGGGCCTGGTGAATGGGATAGTTGGTTGGGTTTTTCATAACGTCCTCTCTTTCGAAATTGATTAGCTGGCCAGGGGCAGATCAAACAGCAATACTTCGGTTGTTGCCCGGCCGGTGATTTCAAGTTGTGGTTCTGCGGATACCTGGCAGCCGTCACCGCCATTGAGAGCTTGCCCGTTAACTTCCACGCGTCCCCTCGCCACGTGAACATACAGCACGCGATCTGGTTTGCTGTCGTGGCTGACTGACTGGCCTTCATCCAACAAGGCGCCGTACATCAATGCATCCGTGTTTGCACTGACCGAACCGTCCCGCCCGTCGCCGGAAACCAAAAGTTTCAGCCGGCCCTGCCGATCAGGCGCGGGGAAATGTTTCTGCTCGTAACCGGGCTGCGTGTACTGCGCATTTGGCAACAACCAGATTTGCAGGAAGTTTACCGGGTTTTCATCAGACGGGTTGAACTCGGAGTGCGTAACGCCTGTTCCGGCAGACATGCGTTGCACATCACCGGGGCGAATCACGCTGCCATTACCCATACTGTCCTTGTGCTCCAAAGCACCGTCAAGCACGTAGCTGACAATTTCCATATTTTTGTGCGGATGGGTCGGAAATCCCGCACCGGGGATAACCTTGTCATCATTGATGACGCGGAGCACTGATACGCCCATGTGATTTGGGTCATAGTATTCGCCGAAGGAGAACGTGTGGTAGCTGTCGAGCCAGTCATTTTTGAAATGGCCCCGTTCATGTGCGTGTCTTGTTTTTAACATCGTGCTGCTCCGTTCTGTTCATTCACGGCCCGGCGACTACACCTGCCAGAATTTATACGTTTAGTTTATTATTGTATTATTCGGTGTTAAATA
>Ga0316201_10003141_pt1 | contig 12071 bp, 11 predicted proteins | sample CS6wburrow_MG_FD_204516 | JGI IMG/M metagenome (GOLD analysis project Ga0316201, IMG submission 204516) | Coastal sediment microbial communities from Delaware Bay, Delaware, United States - CS-6 worm burrow | ecosystem: Environmental > Aquatic > Marine > Coastal > Sediment | place: USA... | reverse complement strand
ACCGGAAAAAGCACGGGAAGTACTACAAAATATGCTCTATGCTGTTCCCAATTATGCCGAAGCATATAGATTATTAGCCTATAATAGTTTTTTGGAAGGTGACAGTGAACGCGCAGTAAAAGAAGCTCAAAAGTCTGTTGAACTTTCTAACGGTATTGGTTGGAGCCAAATTACGCTCAGTATTGTCCTGGCACAACATGGCAGACATGAGGAAGCAAAAAAAATCATTTCTACCTTAGAGGGTTCTAAGGAAACACAGGCAATATCGCCACTGGGTATTGCGATAATTTATATTGTTCTGGGTGAAATAGACAAGGCATTTGACTATCTTGAAAAGGCAATAGCATATCGTGATATTTGGATGCTTTCTCTAAAATATGCTCCCGAGTTTATTCCGATAAGGGATGATCCCCGTTTTAAGGATCTGGTGAAGAGAATTGGCTATCCCAGCTAGTGCTAACAATTAAATAACCAACGACCAACCATGAAAAAACCAAAAGTAGTTAAACAATTAGGGCGCGAATATGTGACTGAGGATGAAGATAGTATCATTGAAGAAATGATGTCTGAAATGGTTGCTCAGGTAGATCGCATGTATGCGGATAAAAAAATGCTGCGTCAAATTCACACCAAAATGCACGGCTGTGTAAAAGCCACGTTTAAAGTTGAAGAAAATCTGCCGAAAGAATTAAAAGTTGGAGTGTTTAAAAAACCCACCTCCTACAATGCCTGGGTTCGTTTTTCTAATTCAAACACCAAACCACAGGCTGATAAGAAAAAGGACATTAGAGGTATTGCCATAAAGCTAATGGGAGTGCCGGGCGATAAAATACTAAATGACCAGCGAACTGAGAAGTCACAAGATTTTTTGTTGATGACCAGTGAAACTTTTTTTTCAAAAAACATTGAAGAATTCAGAAAAACCTTAAAAGCGTCCACCTCAAAGCATAAGTTCAATTTAGCGTTATATTTTCTTAATCCTCTCCATTGGGGTATTCTTGGACGGGTAATGAAGTCTATGGTGAAGTGCGCTAATCCTTTAGATATGGAATACTGGAGTACGCAGCCCTATCAGTTCGGCGCTCCGGATAAGGCGGTAAAGTATTTCTTAAAACCATCACCAGATAATATTATTCTGAATGAAAATACTAAGGAGGAGAATTATCTTCGGATCAATATGGCCCAAACTCTGTATAATAATCCTGCCGAATTTGATTTCTTTATTCAATTCCAAACCGATGCTGAGACCATGCCCATTGAAGATCCTACTGTTAAATGGACCTCTCATTTTATTAAAATGGGAACTTTAACCATCGTATCACAAGAATTTGATTCGAACGAGCAAATGACCTTTGGTGAAAATCTTTCATTTAATTCCTGGCATTCCCTTCCGGAACATCGCCCATTAGGAAGTTTCAACAGGGCAAGAAAACGCATTTATGAGGCTATGTCGAAATACAGGCACGAAAAGAACGGACTCCCTGTTTTTGAACCTAAGGACAGCCCCGATTTTTTACCCCCTGTGCGTGAACAAAACCTGGAAACCATTGCAGAGTCTGTTCCGAAAAAAGGGATTTTAAAACGGTCCGCTAGTGTTTTAGTGTCATGTGATAAGAGCACAGCTTTTAACTTTATTTCGAGCGACAGTGAACTACCTAACTGGCTAAAGAAAGTTGGCCCAATTCCCGCTGCTCTTAATGCTGAAATATTAAAAGGGCCCTATAATTTTGTAGGGGCAAGGCGAAAAGTATTTTTTGACGGGGGAGATTCTGTTGTGGAAGAACTGATGACCTTTAACCCTTACGCCAACTATTCCTATAGTGTAACTGAATTTAGTAACTTTCTTCGGTTTTTTAGCAAGAAGGCCTATGGCCAAGTCTGGATTGACAGGATAAACGACCAGACACGTATTACCTGGGAATATTCTTTCTCGTACCGGAATATAATAGCGCGACTAATCCTATCGCTATTTCTAACATTACTTTATAAGAAGTTCTTAAAAAAATCCCTTGAAAATGCCAAGGGATATATCGAAAACGGCGATTAAGAGCACAGATTTAAAGCGTAGCTAAATACCTGATAGTGGTTATGGACGGGAAAAAGAAGTAGGCACCTCCGCGTATAGTTATAAAACGTTTTAAATTTTTAACTGATTGATTTACCGGGTTTGCCTGAATGGTGAAATTTTGTTCCTGGCCCTCAACAGGATGTTCCCGCACCCCAATAATTGGATCGGGATCACTGTACAACTGCTTAATTTTTGGAAAATTAGACCAGGTATATTGTAAGAATTCAAATTGTCTGCTAATATCGGCACTAAAGCATGTAAAATAGATTCCAACATCGCCATTGGGCTTTCTGTTTGTAGGCGAGCCCACAATAGGATCTCCATAGAGCCTGGCTCTTCGAATCAGGCGGTGACGATTGCTTAAAACCATTGAGGTTTTTTTGCTGTAAGATTCAAAATTATCTCGTGGGTTCATTCTCCTCAGATGAGACCCATACGGACACTTTAAACCATCGGGGTCATCTTTGGCATATAAAAAATCGTTTTCATCACTTGCCCCTCCGGGATCCTTATCCGGGAATTTCGATAGGGGAGCCCCACTGGGCCATCTGCCCACCATGCGGGCTGCCAGTTTTGTGCTTGCCTCAACATTTATAGATTCATCTTCATTAACAGTATTCTTATTCATAAAGTCCCAAAAGGCCTCCACATCCTGCTGCATTTGCCGAATGATCAGATATGTGCCATTTCTCCCAAGATCTTTTTTGCCGGGAACGGCAGGGTCTGGAGGAAGCAGGTTTAAATCCCCTTCTTCTTTTACAATCCGCGGTGAGTCTGGAAATACTTCATAATTATTTTTGTACCCTAATATAAATTCCCCGGGATTTACACAATTATAATCGGGGCCTACACGGCCACTGCCTTTTATTATGGGCTGTGCTATTCCATCCCTGAACCCAAAATGTTCTTTGTTGTCTTTTAAGGTTAATCCGTCCAGGTTTCTGAATTTTACAAGCCCGTGTTTTGTATACTTCTTCTTTAGTTTTTTATAGTACTCTTTACATGTCTTTTTATCCTTACCAAAAACCATCAACACAAGATGCACATGTTTATCCCTTCCTGCGCCCCATTCCCAATGCTCGGGCGCACTACTGTCTAAATCACCCAATAATCTACTTCGATGATCCGTGGTCATACCTTCTTTAAAGGGTGGAGAAAATGTATTGATATTTTTTTGTGACAGGCCAAGGGCCTTTAATCCCGGGGCAGTAAAGCCAACATTGAGACAGGTGTCCGGAAGTTTATCCTTGGCTACGACGGTCGCATTAGTCAATTTCCCGGCAATGGACCGGAGCCATTTTTTTGCCAAACCAGCCTCCTTCACCTGTAATAGTACAAACCTGGAAAACTGCATGTTGCCATACCCTCTTATGAGATATCCCTGAACATCTTCCAATTCTATTGTATGCATCTTATATTAAATTAGTTCAAAAAATCGTTTAGCCCCGCGTTCTGATAAGTCTTTGGAAAACTGTACCCGAAGGCGGGAATTGTTGTTTACATTTTTTATTGAGAGTTCGGGATATGCCGAGTACCAAACCTGGGTCGACAATTCTGAATCGCGGCTCCACGCAAGAAAATGTTCTTCATCGTAAGCACCTCCCGGAAATAGAAAATGTGAGGTTGAAATAAATTTCTTTTTAGCCAAAACTCCGGTAAAACCTAAGAACTTGGATTTGGGAAAAACAGTGGTGTTCGAAAAGATTCCCGTAAGACCCCATCCGCTTTCATCGATAAAGTCGCCTAAGTATTGCTGCCAGCTACCGTCAAAATTACTAAAGAACAACACCCTTTTATTATCATCAAAGAGCACCCAGCGGGCAAAGTGTATGGTTGGTATCCCCATTAATTTTCCCCTGACGAAAAGACTTGAAATCAAGGTTCTTGCCAGCAACATCATGGCCTGAAAGGTAATTAAACGAACTTTTCCTGGTTTCATTTCCACCAATTGCGAAAATTGATTCTGATAATACACCGGCGGAAGATCAGTTATATCCCCATGACCTTTCACATTTTTCTTGGTCCCTAAATCTTCGTATTCCTCGAGTACTTTTATTTTTTCTTTATCGAGATCGCTGCGGGTTTTAACGTAATACTCATCTTTCCGCTCATAGAAATACTGAACAATCAACACCCAGATAATGATTACAGGCAGCAAGGGAATGACCAGGAGTATAAAAAATATAAATTTAAACCAATTTCGGCGAGGCATGCGGGTCTTTTTATCTAACCAATCAAAACCTTCGCTTAGTTGCACTTGTTTTTTAAGATGCTGATGAATCTCTCGGGCACTCATATTGTCCCATGAGCCGGTATCGATCAAATTTTTAAGGTGATTCCGTAAACTATTTTCCTGGCGGATCTGTATTACAGTTCTTCCCGGAGACCCCTGGTAAAATGCGGAGGTCTTTACGCTGTGTTTCTTAAAATATGCTTTTCTGGATTCGGGTGTCCTTATCCCTTCTTCCGGATATCCAATACAACATCCGTAAATGGCATCTATTAATTTACTTTCCGCTTCTGCACTCAGGTCGCACAGATGATTGTCAACACTTCCATCAAAATTTGAGGAAAAAATTAGTTTGGGTTGACTGTTTTTATCGTTTTTAAAAAAGACCGTGTGAGGTCTGCCAGATTCCTTGTCGTCTATGATAAGCCATCTTAGGTAATGAATATTATTGGTGCGTTCAAACAATTCATGTTTGTTCGATTCCAATTCGAACTTCATTTTATTTAAAAACTTATAGAGATGATCTAGATGATCTTTCTTGATAGGGGTGACAAGGGTCAATGGGTTTTGTCTGCTCATTGAATAATACTTCTTAGTTTGGTTGTTTGGTTTTCTTATGTTTTTTCTTCTGCTTCTTTTTCTTCCATTTAAAATAACGTTTAGCTCCTACTTTTCCAGATTCTATCAGACGTTTTTTGTCTTCATCCGTAAGATTAAAATTTGTTGCCGAAATTCCTAGATCACTGATAAAAATAGTTCTTGCCACTAAATGGTTATCCTCCATAAAATCGATCCCCTGCGCATTCAACAAGGTATCAAATCCGTGTTTAAAAAAGGTGAATAATTGCCCGAATCTTACAAGAAAGGTATAGAAATTCTTTTTGTGGTACTTCCCATTTCCCGATTTAGTAGTGCCTTCGGCAACTTCAACATCGTAGAGTTTTTTGGATTCGAGGTAAAATCCAAGAGTATCTTTATTGAACCCCTTTTTCTTGTGAAACCTCGATTGGTCGAAAAAAGATAAAGGGTAGTTGTAGACAAGTCCTCCATCCACATAGATGTGATCGTTGGGAATTCCATTGCTGAATTTCCAAGCTTTAAAATACAGGGGGATAGACATGGAGGCCCTGATTGCTTCGGCTACAATGCAATTGGGAGTTGCGAATACTGAAAACTCCGCAAAGGTATGTAAGTTAAGATCCGAGGCAAATACGGTCAGATCCTTGCACCCGGCTTTCTGTAAATCAGCAAAGGTTGCATTTTCCGGAAGTTGATATTTTGAGATCTTAAGAAAGTTATGGATAAAGTCTAAAATATAATCCCCATGGTACAGGCCATATCTTGTAAAAATCCGCAATGGATTCCAACCCGACTTAAATTTCTTAAAATCGAGTTGATGCATAAGTCGTTCAATTTGCTTAGAGTTGAATCCTACCGCAATCATTCCCGCTACCAAGGCACCGGCAGAAGTTCCAGATACATGTGCAAGCCCATCGTACATCTTTCTTTTCTCCAATTCCCGAATAGCACCCACGTAGGCTATGCCCAGTACACCACCTCCTTTTAAAGCTAAATTCCTGATCATATATGGACCCTTTTCCCCAAGGTAGATTATTTTTGTTAATATTTATAGTGGATGCGTTTTTTTGTTAAAGTTCCCCCATGATTTTAATTATAACTCATATAGCGTAACCTCTAGCTAAACTGCTATGTTACAGGCAACACCAAGGCCTTCCCTGGTTCAAATTTTTCTTCTGAAACCCCTTTTTCTTATACCGATATAAATTGAATACGGTAGGGGGGAGTACCATTGATGAAACAGCTAAGATATAGGGATTTCCCATGCTATAATACCAGCAGAAACTTTCGCATATCTGCGATTATTGAACAAGGCTAAGTCTTTGAACGACAATAATGTAGGGCTAGGTTCGTTGTACTAGGAGACAATCTCAAATCCAAAAAAAACCTCATGAAATTATCCAAAGGAAGTATCAGCCTTTTTCTATGTGCTCTTATGGCCATTGGCCTTAGTGCACAAGATCTGTATCAAAAAGGGCAGCTTGAATTTAAAAAAGGAAAAACAGAAGACGCCTATATTCAAATCAATTTTGAGTTTCCACAACGCTTTCAACAGAACATCACCTATATAACACCCAAGAACTATGAGAAGTTTAAGCAGACGGGAAAACTAAAGGGGAGTATGAAAGAAAAATTGAATCCCGGGGATATAGCCGGATTTACACTAGACAATGGAACCGTATTCAGGACTGTGAGATATGCCGACCTAACGGGTAAGGCCATTAAAATGATCCCTAAAAAGATGTGTCTGGAAGAGACCGCCAGCGGACCTATTAAAATGTACAAGTTATACAGCAGAACTACAGGGAGCATCAACCACGAACTGGCCGATATGATCTTTGAGGACAGGGCAAATTTGATCAATTATATACAGGACAACTTTCAGTTATTGATACAGAAGGATAATAAGAACCCCACCAACATTATGCAGATAAACCTTCTAAATTATATAGGAGACAATGCAAGGGTTAAGGAGAACTACACCAACAATCACTATGGCCTTAGGGATCAGTTTGTAGAACGACAAAAAATGGGCAAGTATGTCAACAAGGAATACGAAGCAGCCTTTTTACGCATGATAAATGATTACAACCAGGAAGCTACGCAGAGTTCAGAAGCCAGATCTGACTAAATGACCCATTCATAACTGGTAAAAAAGTATATGTAAGCCTCGTGAAACCATCACGGGGCTTTACTTTTTAATTTGTTTTAAGTAAATTAGTGTAATTGGTTTTTCTATCAAAAGTGTATAATGTTGAAATGGATTAGTAATGGTTACAAGTGTTTTTATTTCCGTGATCGCCGGCTTACTGTGTTTATTGGTTGCCATACTTTATAAAAAGAATGCAAGCCTAAGGATAGCCATAGGTATAACAGGGGTGGTATTACTCTTTTACGGGGGGTTTAGTTATGGCTCAATGAATCCCATGGCCTATATGGAAACCTTCGATACCGGTAATAAGCTGCAAGTAGAATACCCTGTAAAGAGGGTACAGGTAATATCACCTGTGGACGGGGATACGTTAAGCTGCCGTATTCTTACCATGGGAGTTTATCCTGAATCACTCAACAATGACATTTGGGTATTGCTAAAGCCTTCAGACGACAAATATTATCCACAATCTGACTATACCAATACGTCCTATAAAGAAAATGGTAAGTGGCAGGTAGTGACCAGATTTGGTGGAGACCAGGGAGAAACGGTTGATTTAGTGGTATATGAAACGGATTCCGTGGCTTCACAGTTTTTTAGTGAGACCATAGCCACCTGGAAAGCGGCCAATGACTACGTAGGATTAACTGTGGAAGAATTACCAGCGGGTGCTTCTGAAATAGAAAGAATTCGGGTTATTCTGGAAAGAAATTGCAGAGGGATACATTAATTGTAATGTTGGCTTTTAAAACAATGCTGTAGGCTATATAAAAGTATAGAAAAAGCCCTATGAAAATTATAGGGCCTTTTATTTTTAAGAAACTGGCAATATTTTATTTGCTTGTCTTTTTGTATTTCTCCATGGCTCGTTTGCTACTTTCAAAGGCCATTACATCTAATTTTTCGGAGATCATGGTTTTGGAGTTTTCATCAATATCATTGATATGAAACCGCATTTCCTTATCCACCAAACCGCCATAGCCTACATTCCCTTTCCAGATCCGAGCAAAATCGCTTGTCCTGATGATACGTACTTCCAAAGCTAAATTCAGATGATATGTTCTCCATTTAATCGGAGCATAGGTGGCTTTCCAGCCCATAAGAGGCACAATCACTTCTATGATATAAGCTGCATCAACACCTTCATATTTAGACATATCCTTTAGCTCTGAATTGGAAGAGTAGGGAAAGGGGGTATCCTGAACTTCTAGATCGGTAACCAGGCCTTCGTCTTTAAAAAGTTGAGCCATGTTCTTATGTACCCGTTGAGAAGGGTTATAAGAGTATTTCTTTAGCGGATCGGCATCATCAGATTTTGTGAGATCTGAAATAAGTCCGGTTCCGGCGGCATCTTTTGGGGTCATAATATACATAGGAGGCGCTTCATAGTGCACCATTAGAACTTTCGATGTTTTAAGGTTTTCCTTTTCCTGCTCGGTTAGTTTTCCTTTTTTCTGAGCCTGCAACATACTACTGGTAAAGGCTACAAACATTAAGCAAAGTATGGAGGTTTTAAATAGGTTGTTCATCTGATTACATTTTTAAATGATCCTTGCTATATAGATCAATTATGAGTATTTGGGTTGGATAATTTAGGTTTTTATTAAAACGAACCTAAGTAGTCTATATTGTTTATGTCTTGTTGTAGAACATTTGTATGATAGGGCAATTAGAATAGTAATGGATGGGATTATTCAGTATATATATTCCTATAGGGGGAAGAACAAGGGGAATTGATCATTAGTGTTGAAATAGTCTATTTGACATAATATAAATTATAGAACAAATAAGCTAATCGCGTGTAAAACGGCGTATACATCAAAATTTCCGTACAGCTTTGCTGTTTTGCATAATACCAGATATGGTTTCTTAATAAACATATCATTAGGTATTATGTAAAAGGAAATTCTTTTCTCAATTCAGATTAAGGTACTACTTGCACAAAAACTTCCCAATTATGTTCAAGGAAATTACAAGCTAAATCCTACTCAGGATTCAATTCATCCACATGCAGCATATACGTGGCTATGGTCCTTAATTCCTCATCGGAAATGTCCTTTAAAAATCCATCAATATTGGCCTGCATAATCGCTACCTGACTCGCCGTGGTGTCTACTATCGGTTTTGCCTCGCCCTTTAAGAAGGTTACGATATCTCCATTCTTCTCTTTGTACACCTTCATGATCTCTTTTACTGAAGGACCTTTTTTTATACTATTTACATCATGGCAGGTAATACAGGTCTTTTCAGAAAACAAGCGGTTCCCCAGAAAGATCTGGGAGTCAAGGCTCAGTTCCCCCCGCTGAGGCACTTCATTTTCTTTCACCTCTTTTGATTTCTTATCGATATTGCAGCCAGCTATAATGAGAACTGCAATAAAAAACAACATACCACGCATATTTTTGACATTTATCTATTGATGTAATTAAATATAGTGAAAAGTTAAATTGCTATTAACCATGCCTTACACCTGCCTGATAAAGAGAGTATTAGAATAAAACCATAATTTCCTGGGTAATAAGTCCCTATAATTTTTAATAAAAAATTAAAAACTATATGGTTGATATGTTAATTTTTTTAACATATTCATATTATATTAGGGCAACTTAAAAATCCTAAATAGTATGAAAAAATCATTTCTAAATCGCATGGCCCTTCTGGCTGCTGCGGGTGTATTTCTTGTGTCCTGTTCAGACGACACTCAAACTTTTGAAGAATCTATTGATCTTCAGAACTCTACAACAGACGATACCGAAGCTGTACAATTCGATCAGGGAAGCTATGTTCTCGAAGGCTCCTATATTGTGGTATTTGACCGAAAGGTAACCGGAGATGTGGGTGCCAAATTTGGCAAGGACTACTCCGCGGCCAAGAATGCGGTTAGATCCCTGGCCACCGAGATCCTCTCTAGCCATCAAATGAAAGGAGAATTTATTAACCATGTATACAGCAAAACACTTACCGGGGTCTCAGCCAACATAACTGCCGAACAGGCAGATGCCCTTCGCGGGGATAAACGTGTTGCCTATATTGAAAAGGACCAGATGTTTACCCTGGCCCCTCCTCCGGGAAAAGGTCCTGGCGGCGGTGGCGGTGGTGGTTCAGCCGCACAGGAAACCCCCTGGGGCATAAGCCGTGTTAATGGTGGGGTCTCTTATACCGGTAGTAATGTTGCATGGATCATTGACAGTGGAATAGATTCATCCCACGAAGACCTTAATGTTGATGTGAGCCGGGGACACAATGTTTTTGAAAAAGGCAGAGATTCTGATCTTGCTACAGATGGGAACGGACACGGCACGCATGTTGCTGGGACAGTCGCTGCAATGGACAACGGTGTTGGTGTCATTGGTGTTGCTGCCGGAGCCACGGTAATCCCCGTAAAAGTACTGGATAGCCGCGGGAGCGGATCGTATTCCGGAGTTATTGCCGGGATTGATTGGGTTGGAGCCAATGGGTCTACCGGAGATGTAGCCAATATGAGTTTAGGGGGTGGATTTTCCCAGGCTGTTAATGACGCAGTTGTAGCTGCATCTGGGTATGATCCAGAGAATCCATTAGAAAAGGATCCAAACAAACCAGATATAAAATTTGCCCTGGCGGCCGGGAACGAAAGTACCGACGCAGCCTCAAAATCACCTGCTTCTGCCAACAGTCCCAATATTTATACCATCTCTGCCATGTCAGAAGGCGACAACTGGGCTTCTTTCTCCAATTTTGGCAACCCTCCGGTAGATTATTGTGAACCTGGGGTATCTATTAAATCTACATGGAAAGGTGGAGGTTATAATACCATCAGCGGCACTTCCATGGCCTCTCCACATGCCTGTGGCTTATTACTGTTGGGCAACATTTCTAACGATGGAACTGTTAGTGGAGATCCGGATGGCAATCCAGATACCATTGGTGTAAATTAATACCACCCATTACCATTGTAAAATATCAAAGGGGCTTCTGGCCCCTTTTTTTTAATGTCACTTCAAAAATAATTGGCTCCAAATACTGGAAAGATCATAATTTCTCTTAGGATGCCTGCATCTAGTCTCCTTATATCCGTCGTATCGCTTAACCTCATTCTTTGATGTCAGTACTTTTTATAAGAGGTTTTAAGAATTGCCATCGCTATATTTGTAGTACCTTTATTCTTTCTTAAAACAGTAATTACTAATGAAACAGTTTATCATATTTTTTGGGATCATACTACTTTTAATTGGGTGTTCCAGCTCAAAGGTTTTAAGTGATATTGACACGGAAGCGAATTTCGATAGTTATAAGACCTATTCCTGGTCTTCTACTGAACAGCCTATAAATGAAGCTTATCCCCAATATGATAATTCGTTGAACCGTAAAAGATGGAAAAACTCGATTGATGCCGCTATGCAGCGCGAAGGATTTGTTTTAGCCGAAAATAATGCGGATGTTGAAATTGACTTTCATATTCAGTTTGAAGCGAATACCGTTCTAAATCCAACCTATCATGATGATGAAATGAATTATTACAGACCCCTTGAGTCCCCTTCCGTGTATCGATATAATGAAGGGAGCGTAACCATCCATATGGTAGATCTTGAGAAGAAACAAATTGTTTGGCAGGGAGTTTCATCCCGTATTTTAGACCTTAGCCTACTGGAACAGGCTGATGAGAACATTCAGAAAGCCGTGGACAGAATATTTAAAAAATTCCATTCACAAATCGCTGAATAAAAAGTTACATTCCGACCGGTTTCAATTGGGATAATTTCCTGTATAGGTGAAGGAAAAAAGAGTTCCTTGAAACCCTCTACCATGGGCCTATAGGGTCTATCCATGATCACCCAGGTAAAACGCCTTAAGTAAACAAAAGTTCTGGTCACATTCATTGTATGAATAGTCATGTGTCTTTGCAGTTACAAAAACAACAATTAGAAGTCTTCCGCCCCATTGCCGTTCATTGGCTGTATATTTGCCTTGTATACGTACCTGAATTCCTGTTTGTAACAGTAGCAGAAAAAAGTTATGGCATTTAAAAAATTACACCCCCACTTACTGGAAAGATTAGAACT
>Ga0316201_10003140_pt1 | contig 12075 bp, 12 predicted proteins | sample CS6wburrow_MG_FD_204516 | JGI IMG/M metagenome (GOLD analysis project Ga0316201, IMG submission 204516) | Coastal sediment microbial communities from Delaware Bay, Delaware, United States - CS-6 worm burrow | ecosystem: Environmental > Aquatic > Marine > Coastal > Sediment | place: USA... | reverse complement strand
TCTTGCTTCCGGACATGCCGTGAACCCATCCATGGGGGCGCGTTCTCGACTTCCTGTCTCGCACGGTCCGGAAACAAGACACCACACCCGCTCGGCACTGTGCAAAACGTCGGGGTCACTGGTTTCTGATAGATGCACTCCGTTGGTGGTTAAGTTGGGGTGGGGGGTTAGAACCGGAACCGTACGAGGCAGGCAAGGTGAGAGCGGGAACCCAATATTCCGGGAGAATAAACAGGTATAGCAACGCTCAGATACTGTTTGCAAAGACAAGCGGAGGTTATAATGGCGGTTTGCCGGGCCGCAGTGGCCAAGAGCCGATATCGGGAACATTATGATCGTTGAAAAAGACAAGGCCGTATCTTTCCATTACACGTTGAAGAATGCTGAAGGCGAGGAAATGGAGACCTCGCGCGACAAGCAGCCCATGAGTTATTTGCATGGCGCAAATAACATTATTGCCGGGCTTGAAAAGGCCATGGAAGGTCATGCTGTCAAGGATGAGTTCAGTGTCACCGTTGAGCCTGAAGAGGCCTATGGAGTGCGCAATGAAAAAAATGTCCAGCGGATTCCGATGAAACGCCTGAAGGGTATTGGAAAAGTCTCTGTCGGCCAGATTCTCAATTTGCAGACCAACAATGGTCCGGTCCAGGTAACGGTACTGAAAGTCGGCCGCTTCAATGTCGATGTGGATGGTAACCACCCACTGGCGGGCCATTCACTGACGTTTGATGTAGAAATTACCGACATCCGCGATGCAAGTGAAGAAGAACTCGAGCACGGTCACGTGCACGGACCGGGTGGTCATCAGCACTAGCGGTTTTTAAACGCCAATAAAGTTAGGCTTAGTGGTGTCATTACGGGTGTGCCTGTTTCCGCTATTGGACCATGCCAGCCTGGACCTTCCATAATGACGCGTACAAGCCATCGGTTTCCAGCAAGCCTGAATGGCTGCCTTCCTCGATGATGCGGCCACGGTCGAGCACGTAAATCCGGTCAGCGGATACGATGGTCGACAGGCGGTGAGCCACGATCAGCGTGGTCCGGCCGCGTGTGATGACCTGCATGGAGCGCTGAATAGCTGCCTCGGTTTCGTTGTCCACTGCGGACGTGGCTTCATCCAGTATCAGGATAGGCGGGTCTTTTAACACCGCGCGCGCAATGGAAATTCGTTGTCTTTGACCACCCGACAGTTTCTGCCCGCGTTCACCGACGATGGTGTCGTAGGCCTCCGGAAGCTGCAAAATAAATTCATGTGCTTCCGCGGCCCTGGCCGCCGCTTCGATGTCAGCCTGGTCTGCGCCCGGACGGCCATAGGCGATATTTTCTGCGACACTGCCGTGAAACAGAAATACGTCCTGGCTGACCAGGCCCATCGCCCTGCGAAGGTCGGGTGTTTTGAGTTCAGCCAGATCCGTGCCGTCAAGTTTTATACAGCCGCTGGAGGGTGAATAAAAACGTAACAGCAGCTTCATCAGCGTGCTTTTACCGGAACCGGTCTGACCGACTACCGCGATGGTTTCACCCGGGGTGATGGTCAGGTTGATGTCACGTAACACCGTGGAGCCATCGGAATAAGCGAAGTCGACATTCTCAAATTTAAGCTCGCCCCTCACCTGTTCGACAGGCAATGCCTTTGAACCGCCGCGGGTGCGGACCGGCACTTCTATCAGGTTGAGGATGCGACGGGTGGAAGCCATTGCCCGTTCGAAAAGGTCCACTGTTTCCGCCAGGCGGGTCAAGGGCCATAGCAACCGCTGTGTCAGGAACACCAGCACACTGTAGGCGCCGGCATTGAGTTGTCCGTCCAGCGTGAGTTTGCCCCCGTAGACCAGCGTCGCGACAAAGCCTGCCAGGATGGCCATGCGAATGATCGGTATAAATGCCGAACTGATACGAATCGCACCGCGGTTGGCAGCGACATAGTCATGGCTTTCCTTGCGCAGTTTTTCGAGCTCGTATTGCTCACGCGTGAAGCTCTTGATGGTCGCGATTCCGGATATATTGTTGGCAAGCCGGGTACTGAGCAAACCCACTTTTTCACGCACATTGGCGTACAGCGGTTGTGCCCGGCGCTGAAACCAGAACGCCCCCAGCACTATGACCGGAATCGGCGTGAACGCCATCAGGGCAATTTGTGGCGAAACATAGAAGAACACCGCGCCAACCACGACTATCGAAGTGCCCACCTGGATCAGGGCATTGGCGCCGCCATCGAGAAACCGCTCCAGTTGATTGACATCGTCATTCAGCACCGCCACCAGTCCGCCGGTTGAGGCGTCTTCGAACCAGGTCATATCGAGATTCTGCACATGACCGTAGGCATCCAGTCTTAAATCATGTTGCAGGCTTTGTGACAGGTTGCGCCATAACACCAACAGGAAAAACTCGAACAGGGATTCAAGCCCCCAGACCAGGATGGTGATGACCGCCAGGAACAACAGCTGGTTGAATGGCTCGAGTATGCCTAGATCTGCAAGGAAAGACTGTCTCTGTCGCACCACGACATCGATGGCCATACCGATGAGAATCTCCGGCATGACGTCGAACACCTTGTTCAATACCGAACATAATGACGCAAGCCAGATGCGCCTGCGGTACACGCCCGCATAACGCAAAAGACGTATGAGTACGCTGGCTGATGAAGAAATTTCGCTCACCTGGCGGGTTTCAAAGCAGATGCCGCAGGTCCGGCAGATACTTTTCGAGTGAACCGGTGTTGAAAGCCACGACCTTGTCACCGGGTTTGATCAGTCCGTCGTCAAGCAAGCGTGGTATCGCAGCCAGGCAGGCTGCGCCTTCCGGGCACACCCACCAGCCCTTGTCTTTCCAAACTGCACTGAGCGCCCGGTTTATTTCATCCTCTGCAAGTGCAATGGCGGCCCCGCCGGATGTACGGATGATATCCAGTACTTTAAAGTGGCCCACTCCACCCGGTACGTTGACGCCATAAGCCAGTGTTTTGCCTGCCTCCACGGGGGCAACCTCGGTGCTGTCGCTGTTAAATGCGTTGACCAGTGGCTGTGTATTTTCGCTTTGTACACAGATCATTTTCGGGCGGTGGTCACCGATCAGACCCATGCATTCCAGTTCGCTCCAGGCTTTCCACATGCCCAGTATGCCCGTGCCGCCGCCAGTCGGGTAAATTACAACGTCAGGCAGGCTCCAGGGCTCCCCGGCGCGGGCGGGCTCCGCCAGTTCCAGACCCAGGGTTTTCTTGCCATCGATACGCCAGCCGGGTTCCTGGAAAGTGGCCACGCTGAAATAGCCTTCATCCAGCCATTTTTCTTTCAACAATGCGCCGGCCTCGCGGATCGTGCCCTTGACCAGTTCAAGCTTGAATCTATCAGACTGGAAAGCCAGCGCCGCAACCCTGCCAAGGATAGGCATGGGTGTATTGTCCGGCATGGCGACAACCGCTTCCATGCCCGCAGCATAAGCGTATTCACACATGCTGTCGCCGGCATTGCCCTGGGTTGGAACGGCCAGTTTCGTGATGCCGGCCCGGTGCGCCATCGAGATGGTCATCGCCATGCCGCGGTCCTTGAAACTCTGCGTCGGGTTGGCGCCAAAACCGGCGTGCGCCTTGCCTTCATCTTTTACGAAAAGGTCGAAACCGGACTTTTTCGCCAGCGGGTGATCGTTGTAATCGAGTAAAGGCGTGTTGCCTTCGCCTAGGCTGAATATGTGCGGCCGGTCGTCGGAATTATTGATATCCAGTGGCAAAAGGCCGCCAAAACGCCACATGTCATTGCGTTCCGGCCGGTACCATGACTGATCGGGTTGCTCGGTCAGGAGATTTTGTAAATCCATCACGACCTGGACCGGGCTGTCATCGACGGGGCACAGGTTCATCACACTATCGGCAGGATATGACGCACCGCAGCGGATGCATTGCAAGTGGGAAATGAAGCTCATGGTTTCAACGACCCGGGAATAATTGCGGGTAAGTTTAAATGGTTCACACCGGACGCGCCATGTACTTTTCGTTGGTCGTCCGTGACGGGTGGCGAGCTTGGGGGACAAGCAAGGTACCCGCGTCCGGTGCGAATTGAAAGCGTAACAATACTGGCTCGAAAATCATATAAAAAAAACCAAAATAGGTGATATGGGTCAAGGTTAGAACACTGAGTGAATACTGGCCGGTTATTAGCGGATCATGATTTGGCGAAGACCATTCCCAGGATGAAAAAGTCATCAACAAGTTTAGGGAAATACAGATTACAAGGTGCTACGATCTCACTCCAGTTCAAACTGAAGGGTACCGGATGAAAGTCAATGGCACGCCTTACCGCTCGATCTGGCTGAATGAAAACGGCTGGGCGGTCGATATCATCGATCAGACCTGTTTGCCGCATGAGTTCACCATCAGGACCTTGCGTACCATGCAGGAAGCTGCCGAGGCGATCAGCGTCATGCGGGTCCGGGGTGCGCCTTTGATCGGCGCAACCGCTGCGTATGGACTGGCCCTGGCAAATCGTGAGAACGCCTCCGACAAGCACCTTGAAAAGGCCGCGGCAACCTTGCTCGCGACCCGCCCCACGGCGGTCAATCTGCGGTGGGCGCTGGCGAGGATGCAACGGGAGCTTTCAACCGTGTCCACCGCAGACAGGGAGGCACGTGCCTATATGCTTGCAGCCGAAATATGTGACGAGGATGTTGCGATCAATCACGCGATCGGCCGGCATGCGCTGGCTGTTATTCGTAACCTTTGGCAAAACAAGCCTTCAGGTTCCACGGCTTTTCATATCCTGACACATTGCAACGCCGGCTGGCTGGCCACGGTCGACTGGGGCACGGCGCTTTCCGTTATCTACCAGGCCCATGAAGACGGTATACCCGTGCACGTTTGGGTGGATGAGACCCGCCCGCGTAACCAGGGCGCAGCCCTGACCGCGTGGGAGCTGAAGTCACACGGTATTCCACACGACGTGATTGTCGATAATGCAGGCGGTCACCTGATGCAACACGGCCTGGTGGATATATGTATTACAGGCACCGACCGTACCGCCCGCAATGGCGATGTTTGCAACAAGATTGGTACGTATTTGAAGGCGCTGGCGGCGTTCGATAATGATGTTCCGTTTTACGTGGCCCTGCCGGGGCCGACAATCGACTGGCAGATGGATGACGGTGTTGCCGGCATTCCCATCGAGGAAAGGGATGGCCACGAAGTGACCCATGTTACGGGTAAGAACTCAACCGGTGAGGTAGAATCTGTGCAGATTACCCCCGATGGTGTGACGGCCCGCAACTACGCTTTCGATGTCACACCGGCCCGCCTGGTGACGGGACTGTTCACCGAACGTGGCGTCTGCGATGCCAGTGAAGCCGGGTTGTTGGGGCTTTATCCGGAGCAGGGAGACGCGCCGATATGACGGAAGCACTGCGGAGACAACTGATAGATACGGCCATTGCCATGAACGCCAGCGGTCTCAACCAGGGTACCTCAGGCAACCTGAGCACACGTTGCGAGCACGGTTTCCTCATCACGCCATCGGGTATGGACTACGCCGGCCTGACCTCGCAGGATATCGTCCGGATGGATTTTGACGGCGAATACCATGGTCCGCGCAAACCTTCGAGTGAATGGCGGTTTCATGCAGCGATTTATCAGAACCACCCCGGCGCCAATGCCGTTTTGCATGCCCATCCTGTCAGTTGTTCGGCCCTGGCCTGCATGAACAGAGGGATTCCCGCGTTTCATTACATGGTTGCGGTTGCAGGTGGCCGGGATATCCGTTGCGCGGACTACGCCACCTTTGGCTCGCCGGAACTTTCAGAGGCTGTCGTTACCGCGCTGCAAGGCCGAAAAGCCTGCCTGATGGCTCACCACGGACTGACCTGTTTCGAAAAAAATCTGCCAAAGGCACTGGCACTTGCCATTGAAGTGGAGCACCTCGCAAGCGTGTATTGCCGCATGCTGGCGATCGGTGACGTGGAGTTGCTCACCGACGATGAAATGAACCGGGTTTTGAAAAAATTCAAGAGTTATGGCTTGCAAGACACCCGACGTAACGATTAGCCATTGACCTGGCTTCAGTTGTTGCCAGCCAGGATCAGGCGAGGAACTCCGTCACTTGCTAGGCTAGTGGGTCTTGGCAGGATAAAAGCCCCCCATTGCCCGCATCACATCCCGGCGGCTGATAATTCCGACCAGGCGACCGTTATCAACCACCGGATAACGGTGAAAACGACCGCTTATAAACAGGTCTGCAAGTGTCAGTATGCTCTGTTCGGGCCCGATCCATTGCGGGTTGTCGCTCATGAACTCTTTGACCAGTCCGCCGGGATCGCCATGATAATCGGTCTGCATCGTTTCACGCATGCAGTCCCGCTCGGTCAGCACGCCTACCAGTCGTCCGTGCTCATCAAGGACCGGCGCCCCGGAAATATCCTTCTTGATCAAAAGGTGAACGGCTTCCCGGATCGTCATTTCTGGGGTCAGCGTCACCGGGTTTTTTGTCATGTGGTCTTTTACCAATACCGACCTTAACATCAGTCATCTCCTGCTGATTCTCGATTTGGGCACGAATCGCATCGCGCCACGCCTTTGGGTTTGCGCCCACAGCCAGCGGACAGGGGCCTGCCACCCATGATCCGGCCCAGGCCCAGGGCAAGGCAACACGCTAAAACTATGATCAGTGTTCCAATAAAAATGCTCATGGCGTTTACAATCCTAGTCTCCGAAGTCATCCAGCAGCACGTTTTCTTCCTCCACGCCCAGGTCGTACAGCAACCGCTTCACGGCGGCGATCATCATCGGCGGTCCACACAGATAGTATTCGCAGTCTTCCGGTGCAGGGTGATCCTTGAGGTAGTTGTCATACAACACTTCGTGGGTAAAACCGACCATGCCGTCCCAGTTATCTTCAGGAAGTCGGTCGGACAAGGCCAGGTGCCAGCTAAAGTTCGGGTACGTCTTTTCGAGTTCATTGAATTCTTCTACGTAAAAGGCCTCACGCAGGCTGCGGGCGCCGTACCAGAAGCTGATTTTTCTGTTACTGCGCAGGCGTTTTAGCTGGTCAAGGATATGTGATCTCATCGGCGCCATGCCGGCGCCGCCACCGATAAAAACCATCTCGGCATCCGTGTCTTTTGCCAGGAATTCGCCATAGGGCCCTGATATGGTCACCAGGTCACCTGGCTTCAGGTTGAATATGTAGGACGACATGATACCAGTGGGCACTTTATCTTCCTCCCCTGCAGGGGGAGTGGCAATGCGAACATTCAACATGACAATGGTATTTTCTTCGGGGTAGTTGGCCATGGAATAGGCGCGAATGGTTTTCTCGGTAACCACCGACCTGATATCCAGTAGTTTGAATTTTTTCCAGTCGTCCAGGTACTCCTCGCCAATATCAAAAGACGAATAAACCAGTTCATGCGGTTCACATTCAATCTGGATATACCCGCCCGCTTTGAAGTCCAGTGTTTCTCCCTCGGGCAGTTCCAGCACGAGTTCCTTGATGAAGGTCGCTACGTTGTCGTTAGAGCGAACCCTGCACTGCCACTTTTTCACCCCGAAGACATCTTCCGGCACGTTTATGACAAGATCCCTGGACACGGTAACCTGGCAGGCCAGCCGTTCACCAGCGGCGGCTTCCCGTTTGCTGATCAGGGAAGCTTCGGTCGGCAGCAACGCCCCTCCTCCCTCAAGGACTTTCACCCGGCACTGTCCGCAGGTTCCGCTGCCACCGCAGGCTGATGGAACGAAAATATCACTACTTGAGAGTGCGCCCATCAGCTTGTCTCCCATGGGAGTCTGTATGATCAGTTCATCGTTGACCCTGATGGTGGCATCACCCTGCGGCACAAGCTTTGCGCGGACCCAAAGAATCATTGCTGCCAACAGCAGCAAGAGGCCGCTGAAAACAATGATGCTGAAAATAATCTCCTGCATACGGCCGCCTAGAAATCGATTCCCGCGATACCCAGGAAAGCCAGGGAAATCAGCCCCGTGGTAATAAATGTGATTCCGAGGCCCTCAAGTCCCTTGGGAATATCGCTGTATTTCATCTTTTCCCTCAAACCCGCCAACGCAACAATCGCCAGCGCCCAGCCAAATCCGACACCCAGACCGTACGCGACGCTCTCGGTAAACGTGTAATCCCGTTGGACCATGAACAGGGAAGCGCCCAGGATCGCGCAATTGACGGTCAACAAAGGCAGGTAAATTCCGAGGGCGTGATACAGGGCGGGAAAAAAGCGATTCAGCACGATTTCAAGAATTTGGATCATAGCCGCGATTACCGCAATCTGGCTAAGCAGGCCCAGGTAGGTAAAATCCATATTCCCGAGACCCATCCAATCAAGCGCCCCCTGTCGTAATACGAGGTTGTATATCAGGTTATTGAGCGGGACACTGATGCCTTCCACCACGATCACAGCTACACCGAGACCTAGTGTTGTCTTTATTTGCTTTGAAACAGCAAGGAACGTGCACATGCCCAGGAAATAAGCCAGCGCAAGGTTCTCCAGGAAGACGGAGCGGAAGAAGATGTCGGCTAATTCATTCATCAACGATCCTCCCGGTGGGGCAGCGGGATGGGCTCGAAATCCGGCTTTTCATTCTGTTCCGGCATCCGGCTTCGGATGGCCCAAACCAGGAAGCCGATGATAAAAAACGCACTTGGCGCCAATAAAAACAACGCGTTTTCCTGGAACCAGCCACCTTCATGTGTCAACGGAAGCAACTGGTGACCCATGAGCGTACCGTTTCCAAGCAACTCACGGACGGTTGCGACGATAATCAGTATCAGGCTGTAGCCCAAACCGTTACCCAGTGCGTCCAGAATGCTGACACCGACGCCACTCTTCATCGCACAGGCCTCGGCCCGTCCGAGCACGATGCAATTGGTTACGATCAGGCTGATATATACGCTCAAGATGCGGGCGGCTTCCGGCATGAATGCTTTCAGGAACTGATCGATCACCGTCACGGCGGATGCAATAATCGTTATCTGAACCAGTAATCGCACGCTGGATGGCAGGTAATGCCGCACGGCACTGATCGCGGTATTGGAGATGATCAGCACCGTGGTCAGGGCCACGCTCATGACCAGGGAGGACGTCAGCGAATTGGTTATTGCTAATGCCGAACAAACGCCCAGAATGTGCAGCGTGACGGGGTTCTCCCGCAACAGCGGTGTTGTGACAGACTGCATCGAATTCATTTAATCGGCCCCACAGGTTTTTCGGGCGGATGTTCTCTCATTGCCAGCAGGAATGGCTGGTAGCCGTGTGGGCCAAACCAGTATTGCATCAGGTCGTTGACCGCGTTTGCTGTCACGGTGGCCCCGGTCAGGGCATCGACTTCGTAATCTGCGGTCGCTGACCCTGGCTCGACCACACCGTCGCTGATCCTGAAGCGGGGATTGCCCTGGTGGTCATAGACCCGGCGTCCCTTCCACTGCTCCAGCCAATGGACGTGTGTTATCTGGTCGCCCAGCCCCGGCGTTTCATTCTGTTCATAAAAGGTCATGCCGGAAATCGTGTTCAGGTCCGGTTCCAGTGCGATATAGCCATAGATCATCGACCACATGCCGTTGCCATGAACAGGAAGAATCAGCCGGTCGAGCCGGTCTTCTTTCCATACCAGGTAAACCGGCTCGAAACGGCTGCGGCGGCCAAGTCCTGCCTGATCCTGGTGTGCCGGAATAGTGACGCTCAATTCAGAATCGTCCCGTGCACGGCGTCCGTCGAATGTGAAGGGGTCGATTTCAGATTCATAGCCGGCCCTGTCGATATTGACGATTCTCAGGTCGAGGCGCTTTTAAAGATCGAGACTTTCATCATCATCAGCAATCCTTTCAGTCGGTAACAGGCCGGTTAATTGCATGATGTTACGGCTGCGTTCCAGCATCTGGTTGTCGAGTTGTATGGGTCTCAATATCACGACTGCCGCGGATACGAGGCTTGAGCAAACCAGGGCTGTGAGCAGTACTGCCAGGATAGCCCTAAGTGGTGATTCCCTGTTCACGGGTTTTGCCTCAGCGAGCGCAACTTGCGGCGCCGGATATTTAACTCGGTGACGACAAAATCGATCAATGGAGAGAAAATGCTGGCCAGCAAAATGGCGAACATAATGCCCTCATAATAGCTTGGATTGAACAGGCGAATGACCATTGTCAGCGACCCGACCAGGATGCCAAACCCCCACCTTCCCGGGTTGGTCATTGGCCCTGCCACCGGGTCCGTGGCTATGAATACTGTGCCGAACATGAAACCGCCCATCACGATATGCCAATGCCATGGCACCGAATACAGGTAATGATCGGGCGCCATGGAATTGCTGATCAAGGCAACACCGATGAAGCCGATAACGGCGCCGAAGATGATACGCCACGAAGCCACACCCGTGAATACAAGGAAAAATGCACCCAGCAGGATGCCGAGCGTTGAAACAACACCGATGGCACCGGGACTGTCACCCAAAAATAACTGCCAGTAGCTGTAATCAACGGCAGTTACGACATCCAGTCCGCCCTCTTCATTCATCAGTTCAAGCACGGTCGGCTGGTCGTAACCGGCGACCGGCACCCAGGCCCCTTCGCCGGTCAACAGGCTTGGGTACGAAAAAACAAGGAATGCGAGACCCAGCAGGGCAGGATTTAGCAGGTAACGCCCCGAACCCCCGTAAATCAACTTGCCCATGACGATACCGAAGCTCATTCCAAGTACGACCTGGTACATCGGAACCGTCGGCGGCACCATCAACGAAAAAAGCCAGGCGATAACCAGCAGGCCCTCATCGACCGGCTTTTTCCGTATCGTTGAGAACAGGGATTCCCAAAGCGCGCCTGTTACCAGGGCAACTGCGAGTACCGGAATGAAATACAAAAGGCCATGGACAAAACATGCACCGATGCCGTTCGCATCAAAGCCGATACCCGACTGGGCCAAAAGCCAGCCACGCCAACCGGCAACATCCTCGAGTTGAAAGTCGGCGATGGCCATGTTGGTTTGATGCCCGAGACTCCAGAGACCTATCAGCCATGCCGGCAGGCTGGCAATGATGAAACTGTTCCACACCCGTTGTACGTTGTTGGAGTCCCTGATGTGGGGCGACGACCGGGTCACTGCATTTGAAGACCAGAGAAACCGGGCCGGGAGCGTCGACAGGGCGGTCAACCAGTCTCTCATCAGCCCCCCTTCTCGATCTGTTCAAGATTGAGACGCAGCGCGTGGCCGTAGTCGGTTTTGGCCGGACACAGGTAAGCACAGAGCGCCAGGTCTTCTTCATCCAGTTCCAGGCAGCCGAGGGCCTGTGCCTGGTCGCTGTCCCTGACCAGCAGGGCGCGGAATAATGGTGACGGTAATATGTCTAGTGGCATCACTTTGTCAAAAACGGGTAAGGGGAGCATGCCGGAGAAACGACCGTTCTGAGAGGTTGTCCCACGCTGCTTCCGGTTAGTCCCCAGCCAGCCAAACAACCGCCGTTGCCCGCCTTCCGCAATCACAGACACCTGGTGATGATAGCGGCCCAGGTAGGCCAGGCCGGCACTGGCTGTGCGCCCATCCAGAACCGATCCGGATATTACACGGTACCCCTTGCATGCACCAAGGCTACCGGCGAGCAACTCATCCAGCGACGCACCCTGGCGAGTTTTGACGAGTCGCGGCCTGGCCAGGCACTCACCACCCAGGGCAATAGTCCTCGAGAATTGCACGGGACCATCGGTAAAAAGTTTGCCGATGGCAATCACGTCCTGGTAATCGAGCTGCCAGGCGACACTCCCTGGCCCTGCCGGGTGAAGATGATGCATGTGTGTGCCGGGTAAACCGGCAGGGTGCGGCCCTGAAAACACAGCATGACGCAAACGCCCTGTATCAGGTATTTCGATATCCCACCCGGGAGCCGTCACGAGGTAGACGATGCCTTCGGTCAACAACGGGAGAACGCGGAGCCCCGCTGCCAATGATTCGGAATCCATTCGTGCAACAACGGCAGGGTCAGCCGCCAGGGGGCGTGTGTCAATTGCCGTCACGAAAATCGCGTCCGGACGGCTGCCAGACATTGGCACCCGGCTGAATGGCCGGGTGCGGAAAGCCGTCCACAGACCCGACTTGAGCAGA
>Ga0316201_10003139_pt1 | contig 12076 bp, 8 predicted proteins | sample CS6wburrow_MG_FD_204516 | JGI IMG/M metagenome (GOLD analysis project Ga0316201, IMG submission 204516) | Coastal sediment microbial communities from Delaware Bay, Delaware, United States - CS-6 worm burrow | ecosystem: Environmental > Aquatic > Marine > Coastal > Sediment | place: USA: Delaware... | reverse complement strand
GAGGCTCTCGTCAGACTGCGAAAGCTCAGAGACCGCCGGGTCTACAACATCTACGTGGTGGACCCAGCGGGAATCTACCTCGGGCGGGTTCCGCTTCAGGACATCATCGCCGCGGAACCGGCTCAGACCCTTTCGAGTCTGGTCATCGACGCGCCGATCCGCGTCGAAACCACAGCGTCCCACACCGAGGTCGTCGAACTCCTCGACCGACACCGGCTGCTCGCCCTCCCGGTGGTTGATTTCCAAGGTCGACTGGTCGGCATCATCCGTCATCAGACCCTGGTCGAAACCGCCGAGCAGGAGGCCACCGCCGGTCTTCAGAGCATGGTCGGCGCGAGCCGCGAGGAACGGGCGTTGTCGAGCGTCGGTTTCGCGGTGCGCAAACGGCTGCCATGGCTCGAGGTCAACCTGCTGACCGCCTTTCTCGCCGCTGCGGTCGTCGGCCTCTTCGAGGACACCATCGCCCGGTTCACCGCCCTCGCCGTACTCCTGCCGGTGGTCGCGGGCCAGTCGGGAAACACCGGCGCCCAGGCCCTCGCGGTGACCATGCGCGGTCTGGCCCTGCGCGAGGTTCGCGTCCGCCAGTGGTTCACGGTCGCGTCGAAGGAATTCAGGGTCGCGCTGCTCAACGGCCTCGCGGTCGCCCTGTCCACCGCCGCTGCGGTCTACGTCTGGAGCCGTTCACCGGGTCTGGCTCTCATCATCTGTGTTTCGATGGTACTCTCCATGGCCGCGGCGGGTCTCGCCGGCGCCGTGATTCCCATGTTGCTGACCGCGATCCACCAGGACCCCGCCCAGTCATCGTCGATCATCCTCACGACGGTCACCGATGTGGTGGGTTTCTTCAGCTTCCTGGGTATCGCGACCCTGCTTTCAGGGATGCTCTAATCTGACGATTCTGTGGGTTCGACCACCGTGACGTTGGCCGCGAGGTCTTCCAGCACGCGCTGGTGGAGACTGTCGTCGGTATCACCGGCCTTGAGTTCGATGGCTCGTCTGGTGTCCTTCATCAACTTGCCGATGTGACACACCGGCTCACCGGGGCTGACCGCGGGCAGGGTTGTCATCCCGAGGATCACGCCGTCGAACGGGGCTTGCAGGATGTTCTGCTCCCGACCGAGAAGGCTGGTGTTGGCGGCCAGCGGCTGGCCCTTGCGGACGATCTCGCCCGGTGCAACGTGAAACTGGAGAAAACCGCCGCGCTCGGCGCGTACCCACTTGGTCTTCTTGACCGTGATCTGGCGCGTCGGGATGACCGGGACGCCGTCGATCATCCCGAGCTCGATGAGCACGTTCTTGATTCCCTGCACCGCGCATTCGACGATGGTCGGCTCGACCTTCCACACCTCGCCGCCTTCGAGCACGATGGTCGGACAGCCGGCGGCACAGGCTTCCGGGCGAAGCCCCTTCTTCGGCCCCGCGCCGTTGAGGATGAGCTCACAGCCGAACGCCTCGGCGATCCGCCGGACCTCCGGATTCGACATGTCGGCACGCACGGTCGGCACATTGGTTCGCCGGACCGCCGCGGTGTGCAGATCGATGCCGTAGTCAGAACGCCGGACGATCTCGTCGAAGATCGACCGGGCCAGCCGGCTCGCCAGGCTGCCGCCCTTCGAACCCGGAAAGCACCGGTTCAGGTCCCGGCGGTCGGGCAGGTATCTCGAGTGCCGATCGAAACCCGGGAGGTTGAGCACCGGTACCAGGATGACCGAACCGGCCCTGGGTTGAAACGACTCGTCCTGGACCAGTGCACGGACCGCGCCGGTACCGTTGATCTCGTCGCCGTGCAGCGCTGCGGTGACGAAGACCACGGGGCCTTCTTCGAGACCACGGCGCACGTGCAATGGGATCCTGACCGTCATCCCGCTGAAGCTCTCGCTGATCTTCAGCTTGAGATCACGGCTCTCGCCGGGGGCGATGGTTGCGCCGTCCCACTTTTCGATCGTCCTGTGCTTCCTGCCTGATGGTGTCATCGATTCCTCTTCTGCCGATCAGTCTTCCTCGCGCGGCGCCCAGCCGAGCCCCGGTTCGTCGGCGCCCGGCTCGACGGCGGTGGGTGGCACCGGGTCGCTCTTGGAACCAGTGACATTCAGGTTGAGGACCTCGGCGGCCGGCAACCGTCTGTTGCGGGTTTTCTCGGGAACCATCGACCGCATGGAATCGAGCTTGCCGAAACACAGCAGGCGATCGCCCGGTTGCAAAACTCGACTCGAGCGCGGGTTGGGAATGACGGTCGTTCCCCGGTAGAGGGTCAGGACGTTGATGTCCTGCTCCCGCAGCCCCGATTGTCTGATCTCCTTGCCGACGTACTCGGAACCATCGGGGATGTGGATCTCGGCAACGCCGAAGCCGCGGCTCACGGTCAGACGCTGGCGGATGTCGATCTCGGGGAAGTCGACCTGGGCGGCGATGTAGTCGATAATCGTGCCCGCGACATCGAGCTGAGTGCAGCCTTCGATCCCCTCGAGTCCGGGCGATGAGTTGACCTCGAGGATCTGTGGACCGTCCTTGCCCTCGAGCATGTCGACCCCCGCGACCCGAAGACCCATGATCTGCGCAGCCCGGATCGCGGTTGCACTGTATTCTTCGTCGAGTTCCACGGGCTGGGTCTGGCCGCCGCGGTGGACGTTGCTGCGGAACTCCTGCCCCTGCGCGACCCGGCGCATGGCGGCAACGACCTGATCGCCGACGACAAACGCCCGGATGTCCCGGCCCTTGCTCTCGACGACAAACCGCTGGATCAGGACGTTCTGCTTGGTGCTCTGGAGGGTCTCGATGATGGCCTCGGCGATCTTGGCCGAATCCGCGAGGATCACGCCGACTCCCTGGGTCCCCTCGAGGAGCTTGATGATGACCGGGGCGCCGCCGACCCTTTCGATGGCCGGCAGCACATCCTTCTTGTCCCGGACAAAGGTCGTCGGCGGCATCCCGATCTTGTGGCGGGCCAGAATCTGAAGGCTCCGCAGCTTGTCCCGCGAGTTGGAGATCCCCGCCGACGAGTTGGCGCAGAAGACATCCATCTGCTCGAATTGGCGGACGACGGCAGTCCCGAAAAAGGTGATCGACGCGCCGATCCGCGGCAGAACGGCGTCGTAGTGGCTCAACTCCTTCGATCGGAAACTGAGGCTCGGCAGGCCCTCTTCGAGATCGAGGGAGAATCTCAGGGTGTTGAGGACCTTGACTTTGTGGCCTCGGTTTTCGGCCGCTTCACGCAGCCTTCGGCTGCTGTAACACTTTCGGTTGCACGACAGGATCGCGAGTTTCATTTATTCCTCTTCTCGGCTCGGCTTCCGGGCCTTTCGCTCGGTTGTGCCGGGCGGCGAACCACCGCGGCGTGAGCGGGACTTCTTCTTCGTCTTCTTCTGCTTCGCCAAAGGTTTCCCGCCGTAGTACGACTTCCCGGTATCGACCAGAAACCGTCCGCGGATGGCCTCGCGACCGAGCAGCATGCGAAAACCCATCTCGTCGCGGTCGGCCAGGGTCAACTCGATGGGCCAGCGTTGACCGAGAATCTCGATCTCGGTGAGGATCACCGGGCGCCGGCTCTTCTGACCGCTCGAGCTCTTGACACTCCGGTACTCCAGAACCTCCGCCTCGGCCTTGACCCCGAAATCCCGGTTGCGCTGGATCGGGTGGACCCGGAATCGGACAAAGAGCGAGTCACCCCGGTGGAATTCCTCCACCCCGGAGGCGTGCAGCGACGAGGAGCGCGCACCGGTGTCGATCTTCGGTTTGATAAAGGCGATCCCGAGTTGCGGCAGGGCAACCCACTCCCGCCAGCCGATGACCGGCAGGCGTTGCTCCGACCCTCTGTCCTTGCCTTTCGGTTTCAGTCAACCCTCCCTATCATCTCGACAATTCACCCGAACAGCGTTTGTACGCGGGTTGGATTCTGCGTGCGAGCCTACCACAAGGGAGCAAGTGATCGACTAGGCGCCACCCTCGCGGATCCTCGGTCGAACCAACGGCAGGAGCGCGAGACCGGGCAGGGCCAGCGCCGTCGTCGCTGCGAAGTAGGCGGCGTAACCCCAGGCTTCGACACCGAGCCCCGAGAAAGCGCCGACCACATCGCGGGTGAGCGCGAAGAGCGCTGAGAGAATCGCATATTGACTCGCCGCATGCTCCTTGTCGCAGAGGTTCATCAAGAAGGACAGGAAGGCCGCGGTCCCGAGCCCCTGGGTGAAGCTCTCCACCATGGATGCCACATAGATGCTCTCGCGCGGCAGCTCGAAGGCGGCCACGGCGACATACCCTAAATTGGAGATCATCTGCGCGAGACCGAGCCAGAGCAGGGCCTGGAAGATCCCCCGTTTGTTGGTGAACCAGCCGCCGGTCAGAGCTCCGAGGATCGTCAGCACCACCCCGAGAGAAACCGAAATGGCGCCGATCTCGGCAAGGGAGTAGCCGCGGTCGACCCAGAAGGGTTTGACCATCCGGCCGAGGGTCGAGTCGCCGAGCTTGTAGAGCAGGATGAAGACGACCACGGGGAGCATCTCCCAGCGGAAGGCCCAACGCAGCACGGGCATGATGGCGTGACGCCGCGACGACTCCTCGAGGGGGACCCGTGGGCTGATCCAGGTCAGGGCCGCCAAACCGATGAACAACCCGGCCAGGACAAACCACAGGATGGTCCAGCCGGTGTAGTCGGCGAGAAAGATCATCCCACCGCCACCGGCCAGGAGCGCAATTCGCGCCGCCGAAACCCGCACCCCGTTGATGCTCCCGGTGGTCTCCGGTGTCGCCACATCGACGGCGTAGGCATCGATGGCGATGTCCTGGGTCGCCGAGGCGGTGGTGAAGAGCAGCAGCAGCCCCCACATGAGCCACGAGGGGTTGGAGGCATCCTGCGGAATGATGGCAATCGTGGTGGCCCCGAGCACGAAGAGCGCCGCAGTGATCCACTGTTGGCGGCTGCCGTAGCGGTCGACCAAAGGCGCCCACAGCATTTTCCAGGTCCACGGCAGCGAGAGCAGGCTCATGAGCCCGATTTCGCGCAGCGACACCCCGTGCACCCGGAAGAAGACCGGCCAGACGTCGTAGGCGATACCGAATGGCAGCCCCTCGGCGAAGTAGAGGATGGCGATCCAGAACAGGACCTTGCGTTGGGTCACTCGAGGATTCTACGCAATTCGCGGTGCGAATTGCTACGGAACCACCGACGTCCAGGCGCCGGTATTGCCCGACTCGAAGCCATCGACAAAGATCGCCAGCGGACCAACTCCATCCCAGGTGACGGCGTCGATCTGCGTCATGTCGTTGGTGACGACAAGCCCCGCATCGAGCATCTGGTTCATGGAGTTGTCGAGGTAGGTCCGGAAAGCACTGCCGGGGTCGTCCGGGTCGGCGGACGGATACGGCCAGGGCGTGGTGTATCCGTTGGCGAGGAACGCCGGGATGAGAATTTCCTTCGCCGCCCATATATCGGCCGCGACCGGGTCCGTACTGGCCACGAGCTGGTCGAGCCGGGTCGCCCCGCCGTAGGTCGTCGACGGACCGCTGTAGGGGTTGGCGTTAATCCAGATGCAGTCGAGGATGTTGAGATCGGCCAACCGGATCTCACCGATCAACGCGCCCAGGAGACCGGATCCGATGGCGCTGTGCGAGTTGGTGTTCAGCTCGCGGGTGACAACACCCATGTAGTGCTTGACACAGGCGGTCACACCATAGGTCGCGTGGTGGGATTTGAGAACCGGGAGATTGAGAAACTTGAGGCGATCGCGGTCATAGCTCGAGCCGGCCGGGTCCCAGATCCCGTCCCTCAAGCTGATGTAGGTGCCGCCCTCGGTCCGGAACTTCGGGTAAGACACCCGGCCGGAAACGCCGGGATCGTAGTCGTAGACGATGTAACCATCATCCATGTCCCCGTCCGAGTACTCATCCACCGCGTCGTAACGGATGGAGGTCCAGTCGGAGTGTGAGACGTTGTAGCCCATGGTCTGGAAACCGACCACGACATCGTGTGGCGACAGGGTGATGTCTTCGGCGTTGTTGGCCGAGCGGTCAAAGTTGCTGACCGAGTTGAACTGGGCGTTTTCGGCGACCACGACCTCACCGGTGAAGGTGTCCGGGTGATCGACGATGGCCCGGATCAACCCACGCAGGAGATCGGTGTTGGTTCCGCCCCGCTCGCCCCATTGATAGTTGATCTTGATCACCACCACGTCGTCGGTGGCGATGATCCCTGCCGGGCCCGCAAGCAGCGACACCGAGGCCGACCGATAGAATTTCAGACCCTGTGACCCCATGAGGGTGAGCAGGTTGTCGAGACCGACGAATCGATCACCGACCGGCTGCTGCGGGCAGTCGGTGACGCGAAAGACCCGGGCACGGTAGTCCGGCGGGGGCACCAGCATGGATGTCTCCGGACCATCGGCGAGCGACGAGTGGCCCCACATCCCGAGCGTGATGATCAGACCCAGCAGAGACGCCGCCACCGCGGCCGGGGTCCGCATGCCCTGTACGAGACCACGACGGGCGGCAACCAAAGCCGATATCAGCGGCGCTGCAAAGGCCAACGAGGCCGCCGAGAAAGCCGCCTGCTGGCAGGGATAGGCAAGCCGGCTCGGCTTGGGTCCGCTGCGAAGAACCAACCAGATCAGGGCGAGCAGACCGGCAACCATCGAGTTGGCCGTGAACCAGGTCCGAAGGAACCAGCCGCCGCGCCCGCCAAAACTCTCTGGTTCCGGCCGTCTCGCAGTCCGCGCATGAGGACAGCTGTGGTGTTTCACCGTGCTCTCCCTTCGGTTCTCCGAGGTGATGACCCTCGCCGTGTCCAGATTCATCTTCTCATCGCCTCGCCCGTTCTTGGCGTGACCCACGGTACATAGGGGTTGTGCTGATCTCTACGGGCGCGCCAGGCGACAGTACCGCCGGAGCGGTCAGATCCACCCCCGTTTTCGAAAAAACACGAGAAGACCGGTGGCGACGGCGCCCATCAGACCGAGGGCGAAGGGATATCCCAGGTACCAGCCAAGCTCGGGCATGTTCCACGGGCTTGCCGACCGCTCGAAATTCATTCCGTAGAGCCCGGCGATGAACGAAAGTGGGATGAAGATGGTGGCGATGATGGTGAGCACCTTCATGATCTCGTTCATCTTGTTCGACACGCTCGACAGGTAGAGATCCATGAGCGACGACACCATCTCGCGCAAGGTCTCGACGATGTCCACCGCCATGGTCGCGTGGTCGACGACATCTCGGAGATAGAGTCGGGTCTCCTCGGTGAAGAAGTCCTCGGCCGACCGGTAGAGTCCACTGAGCATGTCGCGCAACGGCCACACCGACTTGCGGATCAAAAGCAGCTGACTCCGGAGCTCGTGCAGCGCAGCAACATCGTCGGGTGAGGGCCGATCGAGGAGAGAGGCCTCGATCTCTTCCATGCGGTCGCCCATGGACTCGAGCACCGGAAACAGATGGTCAACCACCGTGTCGATGAGAGCGTAGGCGAGATAGCCCGTCCCGCCACCTCTGATCCGCGGTCTGCCCAGACGAAGCCGTCCCCGGATCGGCTCGAAGAGATCGCTGCGGCGCTCGCGAACGGAGAGCACGACATCCGACTGGATGACGAGGCTGATCTGCTCCCGGCCGATTTCGTCGGTCTCGCCGTCGACGAAGAAATGATCCAAAACCACAAAGACCGCGTTGTCGAAGTCCTCGCTCTTGGTCCGCTGGCCGATGTTGACCACGTCCTCCAGAGCGAGCGGGTGGATGGACAGTCGCTCACCGAGCTGTTTGATCGAGGCCGCGTCATGCCCTTCGACATCGAGCCACTGGGTCAGATCCGGTGTCGCGCCGGGCATCTCGTGCGCCCGGTCGAGATCGAACTCGACGAGATGGTCGAGGCGGTACTCCGTGTACCGAGCCCGAACCGGTACCGTCGGCGAACCGGTCTCCTCCAGGGTTCCGGGTGCCGTCCCGGGTGCGTGCCGCTTCTTGAAGATCTGCATCGTTGCCCCCACTCCAGGCGCCGGCTCCACCGTTGATTCGAGGCGGTCAGTCGCCGGCTCGAAATTCTCCTCGCGAAACCGGGATCCAGACTCCATAGTAGCGAACAGCCGTCCCGACGCACTCTCGAGGATCAGCTCCCCGCGCCGGCAGCGAGCCGCTCGGCGACCAGGCGAAAGACCGCGGGCGACGCAACCAGACCAAGGTGACTCGAAAACACCTCGTGGTGGCGGACGTCCGAACTGTGATGATCGATGCAGGCCCGCCAAGCGACGATGCCGTCCGAGCGACTGTAGACCGCATCGATGGGGACCTGAATCGGGATCGCTTCGCGTTCGGCGACATCGTGTTCGATCTCGTCCAGGTCGTATCCCCTTTTGAGATACATGGGTGCCGACGCGGTGTACTTGGGACCGCCGATGACCGGAGCACCCAGGGTAAGTACCCTGTCAACCAGATCGGGTCGCTCGCGAGCCACTTCACGGACGAGGTCGCCGCCCAGGCTCCAGCCCACGAGACGGACTCGACGATTCGTCTCCGCACAGAAGGCCTCGGTCTGCTCGATCAGGGCCGGAATCAACTCGGGGACCCGCCCGTGGTTTCGTCCGAGCCCCCACCCGCGGACCTCCCAGCCGAGATCTTTCAGGAAACGGCGAAGGCTCTCAGTCCAGCCGTCATCGGACGCAAAGCCCGGAGCGACCAGGACCGGTTCGTTGCTGCCACGGGGCGATGCCTCGCGAAGCCACGGCATGGCCAGCCTCATGGAGGCCCATTCGGCGGCGATACGCGCCTCGCCCACGAGGGCCGCGCGAGCAGGAGGTTGGAGCGCTGAGGTCATGTCAATCCAGACGCTCGGGGAACAGGCATGGATTACGGACCATTCCACGAAGATGGTCCTCATCCCGACGAGGTCACTCGTGAGAAGCGGGCGATCGCCCCGGAATTGCCCTCGCGCTGGTTGTCGTAATAGCGCACTGTGGGGTAGGCGAAACCGATGTCGTCGGCCGCCCAGACACTGACCTCGCGCGACGAACGTCCTCGCCGAGGGTGCAAGCCGGCGGCTGAGTCGCCACCGGCAGGATGGCGAAAGAAAAGGGCCGCGGCGCGCGCCGCGGCCTCGGGATTGTGATGGACGTGATGGCTGAAAGCTGAGCGCTGTCGCCTGTCGCTGCCTTGATCACCGCCGCTGTCGTTGCCCCCGCCCCTGATCACCGCCGCCGACGCTGCTCATCGGGCACGGGCACGGGCACGGAAACGGTTGTCAGCCCTCCTGCGGGATCGACGCCACATCCTTCCCACGCAAGGCGATGGCGACGATGATCCCGGCCATGACCATGAGGGTGCCGAGCCAGACCAGCCCGATGAGCGGTTTGGTCGAGACGTCGACCACCAGCGAGGCCGGTTCGGGCCCGGTGGCCGGCAGGCTCGGGTCATAGATCTGAACCTGGACGGTGCCGTTCTCGGCATCGATCCGTCCCGGGCTCAGGGTGATGCCGCCGGAACCGGGCACCATGGCCGCGGTGATGACCGGCTCGCCGCCCCTGCCGCCCTTGAAGGTCGGTACCACCTCCATGTGGGTTCCGTCGATCTCGACATCGAAGACCACGCCGAAGTGAATCTTGCCCGCCTCGGGGTCGAAATCGGAGAGGTCGAAGTCATCGAAAGTGATCCTGAGGTCTTCATAGGCGAGGGTCTCGCCCTTGTTCATGACCGCCGTGCGGGCGATACCGCCTCCGAGACCGAGTATCTCGACCCGGACCAGACCCGAGTCGACATTCATCCCGGTGGAGCGCAGGCGCGCGCCGGGGACCCCCGGAATATCCACCGCGATCGGCTCGACACCCTGTTCGGTGGAAATGATGGTCGGTTCGAGGACCACCGTTTCGAAACCGGGCCGCTCGAGTTGGACCGCCACCCCGACGGTGAGGGCGCCGGCGATGGAGCTCTGTTTGGAAAGGTCGAAACCGAGGAAGGTCAGCGTCCAGTCGTTGAACTGCTGCGGCTGGTCCTTGCCGAGCATGAACTGCCCGCTCGGCGCCGACTCTTTACCGGGCTCGAACTCCACCGGAGCGAGATAGAGATCCATGGTGAGGAAGGTTTTGATATCCGGGTTCGCGATGAGCTGGTTGGATTTCTTGTTGACCCACATCTTGGGTTTGAGCACGAAGTTCCTGCCGCGCTCATCGGTGATCTCCACCACCATCGCGTCGCGCGCCATCGGGGTCGGCTTCTCGACCCCGCGGAAGGTCATGGTGTAACCGAGGATCTCGGCCGGCTGATCCTGGTGGAGTCGGATCTTGCCCTGTTGATCGAGCCAACCCGTGGTCAGGAACGCGAGCATCATCAGCCCCATCCCGACGTGGGCGATGGGGCCACCTGCGAGCCGCCAGCGTTTGTTTCTGCCGTAGTCGAGCACCGCCCAGCCGTTGGCGACAAGATTGAACACCACCGCCCCGACATAGACGTAGGCCATCCAATTCGACAGACCGAGAAACGCGGTGAGAACGAGGACTGCGGCGGTCACCGCGAGGGTCCCGCCGAGGACCTTTCCTGCGCCCTTGCGGGCGCGGGTCCAGGCCAGGAACGGGGTCCCGCCGAGGAAGACGGCAAAGGCGACGGCGATCCAGAAGCCCATGGCGTTGTAGAACTCGGGTCCGACCTGGGCGGGCTCGCCCCAGATCCTCGAGATCAGGGGCGCCGAGGTTCCTAGGAGAACGACCAGGCCGATGAGGATGAACAGCAGGATCCCGACCACAAAGAAGATCGTCCGCGAAACGAACGGCTCTTCACCCACCTCGCTGGGAATCTCACGCCAGCGCGTGGCGAGCAGCGCGATGGAGGCGAAAAGGAAGAACCCCATGTTGAAGACCAGCCAACCGGTGATGCCGAGATCGACGAAGGAGTGGACCGAAAAGTCCCCGAGGACGCCGGACCGGGTCAAGAAGGTGGCGTAGACGACCAGGAGATACGCCGCCACGGCGAGCACCAGGTTGAGCCGCCGAAAGCGTTTGCGCCCGCGCTGCAGCAACATCCCGTGGGTCAGGGCCGCAGTGGCCAACCACGGCACCAACGAGGCGTTCTCGACCGGGTCCCAGCCCCAGTAGCCGCCCCAGCCGAGGGTCTCGTAGGCCCAGTAGCCACCGAGCATGATGGCGGTGCCGAGGGACACCAACGACAACAGCACCCATGGCATCGAGACCTTGGTCCACTCGTCGTATTTCTTCATCCAAAGCGCCGCCATGGCGAAGGCGAAGGGCACCGCCAGCGAGGCGTAACCGATGAACATGACCGGCGGGTGGATCACCATCCACGGGTTCTGCAGCAGCGGGTTGAGGCCCTGGCCGTCCATGGGCAGCATGGCTGCGGTGAGCCCCTCGTGGAACCGGAAGGGATCCTGTTTGAGGAGCAGCATGATCAGCGAGAGGATCGTCATGTTGTAGAAGATCATGGCCCGCGACTCGTAGGCTCTGGCGAAGCGGATCAGCGGCAGACCGAGCAGGACGCCCCAGAAGATCCACAGCAGGAAGCTGCCCTCCTGACCACCCCAGAAGGTCGAGATCAGATATTTGGTCGACAGCAGATTGTCCGAATACGCCCAGACGTAGTGCAGTCTGTAATCGTGGGTCACGAGCAGGTACATGAGGATCGCCGAGGCGATCACGATCGCAGCGGTCATCAAGGCGTAGGACTGGCGCGCCATGGACCGCCATTTCTCGGGATCACGGATCGAAAGGCCATAGGCGACGGTGGAGCCGACGCCGAGCAAAAATGCCATCCACAGCAGCGCGGTGCCGGGTACGTACATAGAGTCTCCTCTCAGCTGGAGCTCATGGCCGGTGCCGGAGCTCGACGGCGATCAATACGAAAAGCGCGCACCGTGAGGCACGCGGCTAGGTTTCAGATCCGTAGCTTCTCGGCGCCTCTTCCAGACCCTGGTATTTCGACGGGCACTTGACCAGCAGCTGGTTGGCGTGGAAAGCCCCTTCGGAGTAGGTCCCGATGGCGACGATCTGGATCGCTTCCTCGAAGTTGCCCGGCTTTGTTCCCTTGTAGAGCACGGTCATGGTGTCGCCGTCCTCTTCCACCATGCCGAACTGAAGCGTCTCCGATTCCTCGAGGTAGGTGGTTGAGT
>Ga0316201_10003138_pt1 | contig 12076 bp, 7 predicted proteins | sample CS6wburrow_MG_FD_204516 | JGI IMG/M metagenome (GOLD analysis project Ga0316201, IMG submission 204516) | Coastal sediment microbial communities from Delaware Bay, Delaware, United States - CS-6 worm burrow | ecosystem: Environmental > Aquatic > Marine > Coastal > Sediment | place: USA: Delaware... | reverse complement strand
TAAGGAAACGGAGCAGCGGATGAATCATACGCGCGAAAATTTGGCGCGCCTTGATGATGTGCGTAATGAATTAGGTAAACAATTGGATAAGTTGAAAAAGCAAGCGAAACAAGCTGAAAAATATCAGGAGCTTAAAAAGTCTGAACAGTTATTGAAGGCCCAATTGCAAGCGATACGCTGGTATGCGCTTGATTCGGCTGTACAAGAGCAACAACAGTATATTGAGGAACAAGGGGGTTTATTACAGAAAAAGAGGTTTTGGCTTTTCAGCCAATAACCTTTTTTTCATCCAGAAAGAATTTTCTTTACCAATGCCGAGGGGGTTGCTTAGTGAAAACCATATCAGTCAAGGAGAGTATGCCGGTTTTGCAATAGGAGCGATTGCAGTCTATTTGTAGTTGCACACGATCTCTGGCTTCAAGTTTGAACGTTAACGCAATATTGCCTGTCTTATCAACGATTTCTGTCTGGGTGATGTTATTCTTCATTACCAGAAAGTGATAAAAGGAGGCCTTTGGGGGAGAATACTGGAAAGTGAACTGATATTGTCCCTTTTCAACTGGAATTTTTTTGGTTGGGCCTCTGCTTCTTTGACGAGTCTCTCGTTCAGGGGCCAGATAAAATTCAACAAATGGGGTGTTTTTCAACAACGATAACGGAAAGTCAAAGTCCTCGATAGGGATGATTTGGGGCGAGTGTTCTGGTTTGAGTCTTGAAGAAACGTTGAAGGCTTTCGCTTCATGGAATGGGCGGACGGCTAAGTAACCCCCTAATGCACTGAGGTTTCTATCCAAATGGTTTTTCTCAATCAAATTGAGGCCACGTCCAACAATCTTCACTTCTTTGCCCTGACGCTTCATTAAATGCCTTTTATAGTTTTTAAATTCTTCTTGATCCTTAAATGATTCGCTTTTAATCAGTTGTTTCAGTTTGTCAATCGCTCGTTCGAGTTGATTGACTGTATCTGAGGATTTATCATAATTGAGGTTAACATTGCCTTCCATAGAAAAACCAAGCAGACTAGCAAGCGATAGCGTTTTTTTAGTGCTGTTTTCACTATCGGAATAATTAAACCCACCTTTTATGCCAAATCCGCGCTTCAAATTTTTTTGACGACGTTTGTAGTCATTCAATTTCTTTTGCAAAGCCGCTTTTTGATTTTCGTAGCGTTTTCTTATGGCCTCATTCGCTTTCTTATGCTTATCCCTTGTTTTCAGTTCTTCAGTCACTTCCCACATCAGGGTAATGGGTTTAAATTCTCCTAGAGAGAGGCCTGTACCCTCAAGTAGTTTAGCTTCAATCTCTTCTGCCTCTTCATAAGAACCTAAAGCAATATCTTGAGTACGCTGAGTGAGTGTCTCAAAGATTTGCATCACTTTGTTATCCAATTGTTCGGCTATGCCTGAATCTTGATAGTCAAAAGTAGCCACTTCTCTGGCCACTTGATCTAATAGGCCTCGAACTTGGTTGGCATCATAGTATTTGGCACCCTGCCCAGTCAGTTCTTGATAGGCTTTGGAGTTTCTGATGTGATCAGCACGCCAGACGATTTGCTTAATCCGTAGGTTCATGACATTGAAATAGGTGGTAAATTCAAATTCAATGCCAGTGCCGTCTTCACCAAGCACTTGTTGAAATAAGTCGTCCTCTTCAAGAGGCACTTCAAGGTCAAATGTCTCTATGGCTTTTAGGGTCAAAATGGTATTGGGCGGTGCCTCGACTGGTTTTCTGGTCGGCTTGACGGCCTTTGCAAGTTGTTGGCCTGGTAATGAGGCTTTTATTACGACCAATCCGTGTTCCATGGGTTGGATTTTGTTCAGTTGAAATTGGAATTGGCCTAGTCCGGTGGCTTGGACATAATGGTTGCTAATGGTCTGTAAAGCTTGGCGACGAATGCGTGGATGAAAACATTCCACAAAAAACGTGTAGCGAGCAATCCCTTCTTTTTCCAAAACGATGCGGCGATAGGGTTCCCGCGTACTTGGTTCAGGAATGAGACGAAATAGAGGCGCAATATAGAATGTCATTTTGGACAAATTCTTTTGAGCTTCAAAGTTTTGGTTACGAACCGATTCGTAAACGCGAAAAGGCATACCCGTGCGGGTGTCATGTCCTTTGATAGGTTTATGAGATAACACTTCCTCACTGCCTTGCTCTTTTTGAGCATAAGCCATACTGACGATGAAAAGTGAAGAGAACAGAATCCCCATCAAGGTATGAATGCTTTTGGTTTTATCAATCATCATGACTCCAGTTTGACAATTTTAGTGAATAACAAATCAAAGAAATCCGAGTACTTGACTCGGATTTCTCCGAAATATTACGGCATCACACGCATCGGAACATAGATGTAGTTCTCGTTACCCTGTTCATATTTCCAACGTTTGTCAATGCCTTTATCATACTTGCAGTTTTTCACGTCCAAAGGTATGCTTCTGCCATCCAAAATTTTATCCATGCAATGGGATTTGTCTAGCAGAATATGGGCCTCATCATGAATTTCATCATTATCCATTCCTTTCTTCTTATCCGTTCCCAGAATATCTTTCAAAGGCCGATTGAGTAACCCTTTGGAATTGGTTTCTATGAACGCCTGCATTCCCAGTATGGCCGCAATGCTGCGATCCTGTTCCTTTTCCATCCATTGACGAATAATGCGAATTAATCGATTTGGGTTCTCTTGGCTGATCTTGGTGAGAGCGTTCAAAGTGGCGCTATCTCCAGTTGTAGCCAATATTGCATAAAGCAGAATTGCGGCAATTTTTTCACGACGATTTGATCTGCTAGGAAGATTCAATATGTTAGCCAACGTATTCTTAGTACCCGAAAAAGATCTTTTAAGATTGCTCGCCATTCCAAATACGCTCTTTTCCAGTTGTTTCAGTTCGTATTTTTCCAGTACGACGACTTCTTGTACTGAAGGGTGCTGACGGCCTTGATCATAAAGGGGAATATAGCCATCGACAAAGGCAACCCCCAAACTCGTGGAGAGTTCTGCAAGACTGATGCCCGCTTCCTTGAGTGCTGCCTGAATGGCAGCATCTTGTAGTATCATCAAAGCGGGAATATTCACATTGGCTTTACGTTGCTTGCCCTGCTGTTTGGCTTGATGTTCTTGTACGAGCAAGGTACCTAAACGTTTAGCCCTGCCTTCTATTTCCTGTTGAAGTTCATTGAGAACATGAATCATCTCTCTTTTAAACCTTTCGGTTTGATTGGGAGTGTTTTCAAAGTCGGGTATATGTCTTAAACGACGACTAGGAATGAATGTGTCAACGTTGCGTCTAAAAGTGGCAACATCATCTCCAGTGTATATGCCCCATATTTTCGTCCACTCAGTCGCTGGTATTTGGTTAGGATTATACCCCATTTGGGTGAGTACTTCTCTCGGTAGCGGCAGGGCACGCTTAACATCATGTTCTCTATAATTTCCTACATCACCCGGCTCGTCAGCCATCAGCAAAATCACTCGCTGGGAAAAACCGCCGTCTTCCCAATAACCTGAATGGGTTGGGACAACCCGGGTGAGGGTATCAAACACCGTTTCATATCCGCCTTCGAGAGTGATGCGGTTGATTCCATTTATGGCTTGGGCTAGTTCTTGGGGCAGTTTGACTCTCTTAAAGATAGGATAGTCTTGTTTACCCTCAAAAAGCACGAGGCTGAAATTGATTTTCAGGCCAATAGTGAACTGTTCCTGTTGACCCAAAAAGTTGAGTTTTACGGTTTTTCTGGCGTTGTTACGGGCCAAATCTTTGGAAAACTCAATCAGCCAGCTTTTCAGTGCCTTCAGTTCATCAGACCTACTCGCAGAACGGTCGAAAACCACCACGATATCGACTGTCCGAAGACGATTTAAAGTGGCCTGTAGTTGTCTTGCCAGCCGTGTGATCTCACTGGGTTTCAGGGTGTCACCGACACTACCCCAAGTCGAAACATGGTACCAGCCCGTGCTTTTATTGAAGCCATGAACGTAGAAACGGGGATAACTGGGATCGAGACCCTCTGGTTCAATCCAAGCCAATGTGGCGGCCGTTTTTTGGCCCCTTTTATAATCATCCCACATTTCCAAGGCTTCCTTGGCAACTTGTTGACTATTGGTTCGTGGTTTCTCATAGAGGATGACTGGTTTGTTTTGATAAACACGTTCATCCACGGCCGCTTTGATGGTGTTGAGTTCCAACGCAAGATTGGTGGCCAAGATTAGGTTGGCTTTGGCCGGTATCCAACCTAGAAGCACTTTTTGAGATTGAGAGAAGGCGGTATTTTTTCTGGGAGAGTAAAACAACCTACTTTGGCTGCCAACCAGATACCATAATTGCTCCCTTACTGATTCGATGGCATAGACATACCGCCAACGATAGGCCAAACCTTCAAGGCCAACTTTGGCCGCTTTTCTAGGATTGGGGGCGGTGAGCGGTTGTTGTCGGTAATATTCTGGCTTTTGCAATACCCGCAGCCATAATGTACTGCCAGGTTTTACTCCTGGTTCTTCTGTTAATTGCGGAAATTGTTTGGCCGCTTGCCCTACCGTGAGTGGGCGTAAACCTTCAATCAGGTTTTTTTTATCAACCCAACCACTGATTTCTGTCCAGCAGTTACCATTGTATTTGCCTAATTGAACGCGACTGCCTTGTTTGTTCAACGCAAAGAATAATTCGCCCATTGGGTAGCAACTTCTAGCGAACAAACACCCTTGTTGCCCATGATAAAAAGGTTTTTGTTCAAAAACCGCTTGCTCGCGATTGAGAAAGTAATGGGCATAATCTCCCGTGTTGTCCTTGAGCGGGGGGCTTCTAAACACGCAGCGATTGCGGTTTCCAATATCTTGACAGCTATTCCATTTATGACAAATTGCGGTGATTTTTGGTTTGAGTGAGGTGACTAAGGAGATGACTTCGGATAAACGCGATTGATTTGCCGAGATTAACGCTTTTATTTCGTTTTTCAAGCGTTTATTGTCCTCTGACAAGGCTTTGTTTTCTTCAACTTGCCCTTGATTTTCAAACTGTTGTGAAAGCACAAGAGATCGCGCTTGCTGCAGTTTGGCACGTATTTCTTCTATCAATCGCTGGTTTTCTTCAAGCAAGCGTTCTTTTTGGGTCTGTTGCGCTTTGAAAATCTTTTTATTTTCAGTCTGTTGGGCTTTTAGACGCGACTGTGCTCGATCTAGTTTTTCTGAGGCTTCTTGATAGCATTCAGAAATGGTTTTGCAGGATGCCTTGACATAGTAAGGCATTAGTGTCAAAAACAATGTGAGGACAAGGGATATTTTTCGCATAAGTAATGTTCCACTCGGAGTCCAAGCGCAATATTGAACCCCTATTTAAATGAGCTCATTGTTTGTTCTAGTGAATCAATGGCTGATTGTTGTTCAGATAACTCTTGTTTGTTTTTCAACGCAACGACTTTGATTTCTATGAGTTTCTTTTTTAGCTGTCGGTTTTCCGTTTTAAAACGTTTGTTTTCCTGAGCTAGGCGTTTATTTTCAGCCTGTTGTGCTTTTACAAGCTGATGTGCTTGCGCCAAATTTTTCAGACTTTCTGCTGTCAAACCCTGGTTTTGTTCAATGATGCGCTCATTTTCGGTTTGTAGTGCCTTGATAATCGTTTCATTTTCAGCCTGTTGTGCTTCCACAAGCAAAGTGGCCTGTTTCAGGGCTTCCAATGCTTGTTGATAGCACTCAATTGGGATATCACAGGAGGCTTCAGAGACATAAGGCATCAAAGCAAACCAGACAAAACTAAAAACACAAGATATTTTTTGCATAACATTTTCCTATTGATAAGCATACCAAAAATCATATTGGTAGCCAAATTCTAACCAATCCCAAGTATAATGCAGGCTTGCACGATGACCCGCACTTCGTTGAACACAAGCCGTTCTCGCGGCAAAGGCCTGTAGATCGAGATAAATATTGAGTATTCGTCTGACAGGCGTGTCTGATTTTATCGTTCTTAACACCTTGCATTTTTTAAGATCATAAATCGTAGAATACTCAAAATGTTCGGGTGGTGCATTGAGACCCAATTGTTGATAACAAGTCACTAATTCTGAAGGAATTGCTGAAGGCATTGCGGGCTTCTTTTTTGATAAAAATGACAGATTAGGTAATGACATTTTGAGTTCTTGTGCAATTTTTTTTCCCGTATGTTGTAAGTCTTGGCGCAATTTTTCTAAAGTCCCTTCCACTTTACAATCGACCATGTTGAGCAGATATGCTGTCCGATCAAAAAGATGATCGATATCTGCGCGAAAGTTTTGACGCAATTCCTCAAGTTGTGTAAACGTATTGTCAATGATATCCGTTCTGGTTTTTTCAAGCGTTTGGTTAAATTGGGTAAACGTATTGTCAATGATATCCGTTCTGGTTTTTTCAAGCGTTTGGTTAAATTGGGTAAACGTGTTATCTACAATATCCGTCTTGATTTTATCAATCGTTTGATTAGCCGCCATTTGGAACTGATTAAAGGTGTTTTCAATTAGAGTATCCATTTGTTTAAGACGTTCTTCTACCAATTTATCAACTTGCTTTATGCGAGCTTTTAAGAGCGTGTTAATATCCTTAACGAGAGGCGTCATTTTCTCTTTAATCAACGCCGTCATGGTTTTATCAAATTCGTGACTCAAGGAGGCTGCAAGTTGTTCCCCCATATTTTTGACTTCACGAATATCTTTAACCAATTGTTCCCCCATCTTCTTAAATTCTGAAGGGTTTGGGAATTTAATCTCGCCTGAAATATCAGCATTAGCACACATAAAGAAACACCAAGCCCAAGCTTTTGCACAAGGTATAGTGGATAAATTAAGCACAATAACTGCTAAAAGTAAATAGAAATTTTTCATGTTAACATACCTATTGGTAAAAAAAAGAAATCCGAGTTTTTGAACTTGACTCGGATTTCTCAAAATGATTACGGAATCACGCGCATCGGAACGTAGATGTAATTCTCGTTACCCTGTTCAGACTTCCAACGTTTTTGCTTACCTTTCACAGAGGAACATTTATCCACCTCTAAAGGTATGGTTCTGCCGTCCAAAATTTTCCCCATGCAATGGGATTTTTTTACCAGAAGTCTTGCTTCACTCCGAATGGTATCGTCCTTCATTTTCACAATTTCTACCAATGGTAGATTAAGTAAGCCTTTGGAACGGGTTTCTATCGAGCTTTGCATTCCCATCAGAAAGGCAATATTGTTGTTAGCATTTTCTCGCAACCACGCCTTAATCAACTTGAGTAACTCAATCGGTTCCAACTGGGCAAGATAGTTTAAGGTATTTGTATCTCCTGCCGTTGCTAGGATCGCATACAATAGACTGGCGGCTACTCGTTCTCGACGATTTGATGAGTCTACATTTTTTATAATGGAACCCAATATCCCTCCACTGAGCGCACTCGGTTGAAAAGTTTTTTCAATCTGAGCCCCAATTTGATGGACATTATCACGTAGGGTTCGCAGCTCGTTTTCTTCCAGTACGATGACTTCTTGTACTGAATCATACTGACGGCCTTGATCTTTAAGGGGAATATAGCCATCAACAAACGCAACCCCTACAATCTTGGAGAGTTCTTCAAGACTGGTGCCCGCATCCTTGAGTGCAGCCTGAATGGCAGCATCTTGTAGTTTCATCGTGACGGGAACATTCATATTGATTTGAGCTTGTGTTCCTTGCTCTTTGGCTTCTTGATGTTTTTGTACGAGCAAGGTACCTAAACGTTTAGCCCTGCCTTCTATTTCCTTTTGAAGTTCATCGAGAACCTGCTTCATCTCTGTTTTGAACCTTTCGGTTTGATTGGGAGACCCTTCAAAGTTGGCTATATGTCTTAAACGCTTCCCAACATCTATGAAATCATTAACGTTGTTTCTAAAATCGGCCACATTAGATTCCGTGTACACGCCCCAAATTTTTGTCCATTCTACCACCGGTATATTGTCAGGATTATAGCCCATTTCGGTGAGTGTTTTTTTCGGTAGCGGCATGGCTGGTCTGACATGGGCTTCCATATTCTGACCAATATCCCCAGGTTCGTCCATCATAACTAGAATAAACCGCTGGGAAAAACCGCCGTCTTCCCAATAACCCGAATTGCTTGGGACAACCCGGGTTAGGGTATCAAACACCGTTTCATCTCCACCTTGGAGAGTGATGTTGTTGATGCCATTAATCACTTGGGATTGTCCTTCAGGAAATTTAGCCCTTTTAAAGATAGGATAGTCTTGTTTACCCTCAAAAAGCACGAGGCTAAAATTGATCTTCAGGCCAATAGTGAACTGTTCATCTTTACCCAAAAATTGGACTTTGGTTGTTTTCCCTGCCTTGATCTGTGCCAACTTTTTGGAAAAGTCAATCAGCCATTTTTTCAGTGCCTTCAGTTCATTAGACATACTCCCAGAACGGTCGAAAACCACCACGATATCAACTGTCCGAAGACGATCTAAAATGTTCTCTAGTTGTTCAGTCAACACTGTGATCTCACTGGCTTTCAGCGTATCACCAACATTACCCCAAGTCGAAACGTGGTACCAGCCCGTGCTTTTATTGAAGCCATGAATGTAGAAACGGGGATAACTGGGATCGAAACCCTCTGGTTCAATCCAAGCCAATGTGTCTGCCGTTTTTATGCCTTTTTCGCCCTTTTTATAATCATCCCAAATTTCTAAAGCTTCCTTGGATTTTTGTTGACTATTGGTTTGCGGTTTCTCATAGAGAATAACCGGTTTGGTTTTACAGTCCTTGCCCTGTATGTTGTGACAGGTACGCTCATCCACCGCAACTTGGATGGTATTGAGTTCTAAGCCAATATTGGTGGCCAAGACTTGGTTGGCTTTGGCCGGTACCCAACCCAGAAGCACTTTTTGAGAGAAGGCGGTATTTTTTCTGGGATTGTGAAGCAATCTGCTTTGACTGCCTACCAAATACCACAATTTCTTCCCAGCCTCTTCAATGGCATAGACATGCCGCCAACGATAGGCTAAACCCTCCAGGCCAACCTCTTTTTTGGCTGATTTGTTGGGATCAGGTGCGGTGAGCGGTGTGTTTTTGTAATATTCTGGCTTTTGCAATGCGCGCAACCATAAGGTACTGCCGGGTTTTACCCCAGGTTCTTGTTTTAATTGCGGAAATTGTTTGGCCGCTTGCCCTACTGTGAGTGGACGTAAGCCTTCAATCAGGTATTTGGTCTCAACCCAACCACTGTTTTTCGTCCAGCAGCTACCATCGTATTTGCCTAACTGAACGCAACTACCTTGTTTGTTCAACGCAAAGAATAATTCACCCATTGGGTATGGGTTGCTACCAATATTCTTGGCACGATTGAGAAAGTAATGGGCATAATCTCCCGTGTTGTCCTTGAGCGGGACACTCCTATTGACACACTTACCATCAGCTTCAGTCTTGTCCTTTTCCTGGACACGGTTATTGACACACTCGCCATAAGCGCCATTGATGGTCAGTCCCATCAACATAAAGGCGGAGAGGGCCGCTTTTAAGGGTGTGAGTTTCATTATAACTCCTCTTGGTTGATTAAAAATTCGTTTAGTCGTTTTTCAGTGATACTTAGCATCGTCATAAATTGGGTTTTTAATTATTAAACATTATACCGATTTAATTTAAGTGCTTGATTTTAATTAGTTTTATAAATTTTTTATTTTAAATAACATCAATGAGTTAGCTTAAATCGGTATAAACTCTATTAATTAAAATAATGTAGGGTGGGTAGAGCGGAGCGAAACCCACCATTTTCGGAGATTTGGTGGTTTTTGTTAACCAAATGGTGGGTTTCGCTTCGCTCTACCCACCCTACGAAAAGTTGCCTATTAAATTAAAGAATTAAAAAGCGCATGATACAAAATAGTCATGCTGTTTAAAATTGACTTTGCAACTGTTTGACTGGATCAACTCGGCCAGCATACAGGGCTGGGAATATTCCACCAATAAAGGAAGCGAAAAAGACTGTGATGGCAGTGGTGATCACATTGACTGTATCGGTGACGACTTCCACTTGAACGATCTGACTCGGATCGATTTTCTCACTGTCTGGAATCAAGTCTTTGACAATGTCGTTGACCCACGGTTCAAAGAGTTGGGCCACTGGAATTGCGACAAGAATACCCATGATGAGTCCAACAATCACTAAGGCCATGATTTGGCTGAGATAGAGTTTGATAATCATGAACGGGTTTAGTCCACAGGCCCGTAAGAGGCCAATGTCTCGATTTTTTCTGTAGATATAGCCCAAGCCAAACAATAGCATGGTGAAAATACACAAGCTTGCTAAGATAAAAATCGCCGTATTCACAAAGGTATCAACGATTGGCCGAATATGATTCAGAGCTTTGCTCAGGGTATAGTCCAGTGGGTAACAGGCCAGTTCATCCCCCATGTTGGATTCATTGATACGCCGCATGACGGCTTCCCGTTCCCGTGCGTCTTTAAAGTTGTCAATCCAAAGCAGTGCGCGACTGTAGTGAATATCCTCATCCACACTGCGCGGATCGATTGGCAATTCAAAATAATCCTTGATAATGGCGTTTTGTGACGTACCGGGCGGATAATGGCCAGACAGATGGAACTGCTGAATATCCTGCTTATTGAGCTTCGCTTCAACGGACAACGGCAATAAGGGTTGGCCGGTTTGGTCATGGAATTGCAGAATATAACTGGGATGCCATTGCGCTTGCCCTAAATAATAAAAGGCTCTCGCGACATCAAAGCTAAACCAGAGATCAGGATAAGACCCATCTTTCAGATCGATAATCCCAGTTACTGGGATATCCAAAATCCCAATATCGATATTGATACCTTCTCGATCAATGTTTTTGCGAAAGTGAATGGGTAAGGTGAGCACTTTATCGCCTTTGATAATCGCTTCTAGGGTGGATTGATCATAGCCCAAGCCCTCTCGACCTAAAAACCGGCTATTCACAATCACTTCAAAGTCCCAAGTCTTGGTTTTTTCTCTAAAGGGCTGGCCTTTGCCAAAATAAGTTATCCCATACTTTGGGTCGAGCATCGCATCTCCATAAGGCAACGCTAAGCTGGACACGATCAAGAGGGCCTCACTTTTATCCTGCCGCCAGATATTAAAGTCTTTCGCTATGTTTTCCACAATCAAAGAGACTGCGGCAATATGAGCCGTCACCTCGTCACTGCTGGATACCGAGGGGGGGTGTAGCGGGAGCCCTTTTAGAAAATCCACCTGTTCAGGGGTGAGTTCCCCTTTGTATCGGGAACGACAATCAATGACCCCCAGTATTGGACGTGCTTTTTCTAAGGAGTTATCGACCATCTGATTGACACTAGAGGCAATAGACAGCATCACTTGTAAAGTCGCCGCTGCGAACAGGATGGCAAAAAATCCCATCAAGACTTCACTGCGGCCCCGACGATGTAATAAATCTCGGCGTATATAGCCAAAAAATGTCACAGCCCTCATTGGTTTTTCTCCTTGATCAGTTTTAAGATATCTTGGCAGTGCGGTTGATGTGCCTGATACTCGCCTTTTTCCCTAGACAGCAGCAGAGATAACTGCCCTTGTTCTAAATAGTAGATTTTGTCGGTATAGTTGAGGGCTAGACAGGGATCATGTGTGACTAACACCAAAGCGGTTTGTTGCTCTTGACGTAATCCCTCCAGCTTGTTCATGATATTTTGGGCATTGTCACCATCCAAGTTTCCGGTGGGTTCGTCTGCGAACACTATCGCCGGTTTATGAATCAAAGCCCGCCCAATCGCGACCCGCTGTCGTTGGCCACCAGAGAGTTCATCTGCGGTTTTAGTACGGAGTTCCTCTAACTCTAAATCCTTGACGGTTTTATTCACCCGTTCCTGAATCTCCGAGCGCGAAAAGCCTTCCAGATGGAGCGGTAAGCCGACATTATAATCGACATCAAAATTGCTCAACATAAACGGCGTTTGAAAGATAAATCCGAGATAACCCCGCAAGCGATCTAAGCTGATTCCCTGTAAAGTGCCATTATTTAGGGTGTAGTGCTGTAATTGATTCTGTTGGCGAATACCATAAGTGATTTTCCCCTTTCCCTTATCCAATAAGGCCAACAGATTCAATAAGGTG
>Ga0316201_10003136_pt1 | contig 12079 bp, 9 predicted proteins | sample CS6wburrow_MG_FD_204516 | JGI IMG/M metagenome (GOLD analysis project Ga0316201, IMG submission 204516) | Coastal sediment microbial communities from Delaware Bay, Delaware, United States - CS-6 worm burrow | ecosystem: Environmental > Aquatic > Marine > Coastal > Sediment | place: USA: Delaware... | reverse complement strand
CCCGTCAGGACAGCCGTTGGAGACCAATCAGGCCGGCAACCCCGGCCCGGAGGAAACGATGATATCGCCGACCAGAACGGAATATTTGAAACAGATCCAGGAAGGCCGCACGGTCCCGGTCAGGACCGTCATCCCGGCCGACCTGGAGACCCCGGTGTCCGTCTTCATCAAGCTGAAGCCCAAGGGGGCGGCCTTCCTGTTCGAGAGCGTCGAACGGGGCGTGCAGATGGGTCGGCACTCGTTCATCGGTTTCTCCACCGGCACCGAAATCAGCCTGGTCGACGGCACCGTCACCACCCGCCGTGCCGGGGACACGGACAGCCGCCCGGTCGACCCGACCGACCCGCTGGGACCGGTGCGCGATGAGCTCAAGCGCTCGCCGCTCGTCCAGGATCCCGACGTCGACCTGCCGCCGCCGTTCGGCGGCGCCGTCGGCTACATCGGCTTCGACATCGTGCAGTATTTCGAGAACATCTCGCTGCCTTCCGGGACGGCCGACGACCTGCCGGACTACCGGTTCATGTTCCCGCGTTCCCTGGTGGTGTTCGACCACGTCAAGAGCGAGATCGAGATCCTCACGCTGCCGCCGGCCGGCGACGCCGCCGACAGCCACGAGGCCGCCTGCGCGGAGATCGAATCACTGCTGGCGGCCCTGAACGAACCGTTGCCCGCGGCCGTACGTCGCGAAAGAACCCTCGACCGCGGCGGGCGCAAGGAAACCGAGCACCGGGACACCGCTCCGGTGTCCAGTTTCGACCGCGAGACCTTCACCGGCATCGTCGCCGAGGCCCAGGAGTACATTCTCTCGGGCGACGCTTTCCAGGTCGTGCTGTCCCAGCGCCTGTCCGGCGAGACGGCCGAAGCCCCCTTTCAGATCTACCGCGCGTTGCGCATCCTCAACCCCAGTCCCTACCTCTTCTTCCTCGATTTCGGCGATTTCCAGCTGGTCGGATCGTCGCCCGAGATGCTCGTCCGCCTGACCGACGGCACCCTCCAGGTCAACCCCATCGCCGGCACGCGTCCGCGCGGCGCCAACGTGGCCGCGGACAACCAGCTGGCCGATGACCTGCTGGCCGACGAGAAGGAGCGGGCCGAACACGTGATGCTGGTGGACCTGGGCCGGAACGACCTGGGCCGGGTGTGCCGCATCGGGACGGTGAAGGTCGACGACTTCATGAACGTCGAACGCTACAGCCACGTGATGCACCTGGTGTCCCGGGTGTCGGGCCGCCTGATGCCCGGCCTGGACATGTTCGACGCCCTGCAGGCGACCTTTCCGGCCGGCACGGTATCAGGGGCGCCTAAGATCCGCGCCATGGAGATCCTCTCGGAACTGGAAGGCGACCGCCGCGGACCCTACGCCGGTGCGGTGGGCTACTTCGGCCAGAACGGCGACATGGACATGTGCATCACCATCCGCACGCTGCTGCTGCGCGACGGCAAGTACAGCGTCCAGGCCGGCGCCGGCATCGTCGCCGATTCGCATCCCGACCGGGAGTACCAGGAAACCTTGGACAAAGCCCGCGCCCTGACCCGGGCCGTGCGCATCGCCGAAGAAGGGCTGTAGACATGCATCTGCTCATCGACAATTACGATTCGTTCACCTACAACATCGTGCAGGCGATGGGGGAACTCGGCGCCGAGATCCTGGTCAAGCGCAACGACACCCTGACCGTGGCCGAAGCCGAAGCCCTGGGTCCCGACTCGCTGATCATCTCCCCCGGTCCCGGCTACCCCAAGGATGCGGGCGTCAGCGTCGACCTCATCAAGGCCTTCACCGGGCGCATCCCCATTCTGGGCGTCTGTCTCGGACACCAGTGCATCGTCGAGGCCTTCGGCGGCCGGATCAGCCGCGCCGAGCGGGTGATGCACGGCAAGACGAGCCGGGTGTACCACGACGGCGCGACGGTCTACACCGGTCTGTCCAACCCCTTCACCGCGACCCGGTACCATTCCCTCATCGCCACCGAGAGCGATCTGCCGGCAGGTCTGCAGGTCGCGTCCTACACCTCCGGCGGCGAGATCATGGGCGTCCGGGCCAGGGAAGAGCGGGTCGAGGGACTCCAGTTCCATCCGGAGTCCATCCTCACCCCCGAAGGCGACAAGCTGCTGGCCAACTTCCTGCAGACCGCCAAGCCCGAAGGAGCCCGCTCGTGAATCATCGTCGACAGGGGGCCGCCGCCGGGCCCGCAACTTCCGCCGCGGTTCTGGCCGATCTGCTCGACGGCCGCGATCTGCCCCGCGGGCGGGCCCGTGCGTTCATGAACCAGGTCATGGCCGGCGACGTGCCGGCCGCCCTGCTGGCCGGCATCCTGACCGCCCTGCGCTTCAAGGGTGAGACGGTCCCCGAGATCACGGGCTTCGCCGAGGCCATGCGTGAGAATGCCGTGCCGGTGGCGCCCGGGCGCCGTGACCTGATCGACACCTGCGGCACCGGCGGCGACGGCAGCGGCACCTTCAACATCTCCACGGCCACGGCTCTGACGGCCGCGGCGATGGGCATCCCGGTAGCCAAGCACGGGAACCGCGCGGTTTCCTCGCGCAGCGGCAGCGCCGATGTCCTCGAAGCCCTCGGCGTCAGGATCGACCTGGGTGCCGAACAGGCGGCGGGCATGATCGACACGCTGGGCATCGGGTTCCTCTTCGCGCCCCACCTGCACCCGGCCATGAAACACGCCATGCCCGTCAGACGCGACCTGGGGATCCGGACGGTCTTCAACCTGCTCGGGCCGCTGACCAACCCCGCCGGCGCCCGGCGGCAGTTGCTGGGCGTCTACGATCCAGCCCTGTGCGAACCGTTGTGCCGGGTGCTGGCCGAACTGGGCTCCGAGCGGGCCTACGTCGTCCATGGTCAGGGCGGACTCGACGAGGTATCGCCCGTGGGAGCGACCCGGGTTGCGGCCCTGCGTGACGGCCAGGTGACGACCTTCACGTTCGAGCCCCGCGAGGCAGGAATCGAACCCTGCGATCTGGCGGCACTGGCCGGCGGCGCTCCCGCCGAAAATGCGGCGATGATCCGGGCCATCTTTGCCGGTGAGCCGGGACCATGCACCGACGCGGTCCTGCTCAACGCCGGATTCTGTGCGGTCCTGGCGGACAAGGCGGACGACTTCCGGGCGGGCGTCGACCTCGCCCGCCGGACCCTCACCGACGGCGCGGTAGCACGCCTGCTGGCGGATCTGGCGCGGGCCGGCGACCGGGCCCCGGAGGTAAGGCCATGAGTTTCCTGGAACGGATCCGTCCGGTGAAAGCCGCCGAAGCCGACCGCCTGCGGGCCGAATACGCGCTCCGGCCGCCGGTCCGGCCGGACCACCTGCCCGTGCGTGATTTCCACGGCGCGCTGGCCGCGGGCGGCGGCCTGATCGCCGAGATCAAGCACCGGTCCCCCAGCAACCCCACGTTCCGCCTGGACACCCCGCCGGGCCGGATGGCGGCCATCTACCGGCGCCACGGTGCCGCCGCGCTTTCGATCGTGACCGACGAGGCCAACTTCGGCACCTCGCTGGCGGACGTCCCCTCCCTGCACGCGGCGGCCGATCTGCCGGTGATCACCAAGGACTTCATCATCGACCCGGTGCAGGTCCAGGCGGCCTGGGCCGCCGGCGCCGACGCGGTCCTGCTGATCGCCCGCATGCTCGACGGGCCGTTGCTGGAGCAATTGATGGCCGCGGTGCGCTCCCGGGGCCTGGACGCCCTGGTGGAGTGCCACGACGCGGACGACATCGCCATGGCGGTGGCGGCCGGCGCCCGACTGATCGGCGTGAACAACCGCAACCTGGCCACCTTGACCACCGACCTGGAATACGGCGGCCGGTTGCTGCCGGCGATCCCCGCGAATGTGGTGCGGATCAGCGAGAGCGGCCTGAACACCCGGGCGGACATCCTGAAGATGGCCGCCCTGGGCGCCGACGCCTTCCTGGTGGGCCACGCCCTGCTGCTGGACCGCGACCCGGGCCGCAAGGTCGGCGAACTGTGTGGTCGGTTTGCCGAACACGGGACGCGGGTCAAGGTCTGCGGGCTGACCAACGCCGAAGACGCCGCCGCGGCCGACCGGGCCGGCGCCGACATCCTCGGTATCATCTTCGCCCAGAGCCCCCGTCGCATCGGACTGCCGCAGGCCGCGGCCATCCGGCAGGCTCTACCCGCGGCCCGCCTCTGCGGGGTCTTCATGGACCAGGACCTCACCGTGGTGGCGGCCGAAGCGATCGAGGTCGGCCTGGATCTGATCCAGCTCCACGGCGCCGAATCGCCGGCCTACTGCGAGGAACTGGCGGCGCTGACCGGTCTGCCCCTGATCAAGGCCCTGCGTCCGGCCGAGGCCGGCGCCGCCTTCGTCGAAGCCTACGCCGCGGTGGCCTATTTCCTGGTCGATCTGCCCAAGGACAGACCTGCCGACGCGGCCGGGGCCGCCGCGGCCGCCCGCGCGGCCGCGCTCATCGGTGAACACGGACGTGAGGTCTTCCTGGCCGGCGCCCTGACGCCGGCCAACGTGGCGGCCGCTGTCGCCGCCGCCACACCCTACGGCGTCGACGTCTGCGGCGGCGTCGAGAAAGCCAAAGGCATCAAGCACCCGGATCTGGTCCGACAATTCATCGAGGAGACACGAACATGAGCAAGACCACCGACATCATCGCCGGCGGCGGCGCCGGCCGGTTCGGCGTCTACGGCGGTCAGTATGTGCCCGAGACCCTGATCCCGTGTCTGCAGGAACTCGAGGACAGCTACCGCCAGGCCTGCGACGACCCGGCGTTCGCCACCGAACTGGCCGAGCTCCTGGCCGACTATTCCGGTCGCCCCACGCCCCTGTACCGGGCGCGCCGCCTGGAAGCCGCGCTGGGCGGAGGCGCGAAGATCTACCTCAAGCGCGAGGACCTCAACCACACCGGCGCCCACAAGATCAACAACTGCCTCGGCCAGATCCTGCTGGCCCGCCGCATGGGCAAGCAGCGTATCGTCGCCGAGACCGGTGCCGGCCAGCACGGTGTGGCCACGGCCACCGTCTGCGCCCTCATGGGACTGGACTGCACCGTCTACATGGGCGCGCTGGACATCCAGCGGCAGGAGCCCAACGTCAAGCGGATGAAACTGCTGGGCGCCACGGTCGTACCTGTCACGACCGGTTGCGGCACCCTGAAGGATGCCACCAGCGAAGCCATCCGCGACTGGGTGACCAACGTGGCCTCGACCCACTACATCATCGGTTCCACCGTGGGCCCCCACCCCTACCCGACCATGGTGCGCGATTTCCACGCCGTGATCGGACAGGAATCACGGGCCCAGATCCTCGCCAAGGAGGAGCGCCTGCCGGACGCCGTCATCGCCTGCGTCGGCGGCGGCAGCAACGCCATCGGTATCTTCACCGGTTTCCTGGATGACGAGGTCCAGCTGTTCGGGGTCGAGGCCGGCGGTTCCGCGGAGGGCCATTCGGCCGCTCTGGGGCTGGGCACGCCCGGCGTGCTGCATGGCTCCTTCAGCTATCTTCTGCAGAACGATGACGGTCAGGTCAGCCCCGCTCATTCGGTGGCCGCGGGGCTGGATTATCCAGGCGTCGGCCCGGAGCACAGCCACCTGAAGGACACCGGCCGCGTGACCTACACCACCGTCGATGACCGGGAGGCCCTGCGGGCGTTCGCGGATCTCTCTCACCTCGAAGGCATCATCCCCGCCCTGGAGACCAGCCACGCCCTGGCGTTCTGCCGGACCCTTCTCGCCGAGCCGAAGCGCTTCGGGGCCTTCACCGGAGCCGGCGAGCGGACCCCCATCGTGGTCCTCAACCTGTCCGGCCGTGGCGACAAGGACATGGACGGCATCATGGAGGTCAGCCGATGACAAGGCTCGGTCGTCTCACCGCCGATCTGAGGGACAGGGGCGTCCGTCCCGTCGTCCCGTTCCTGACCGCCGGGTACCCCGACGAAGCGACCTTCATGGAACTGATGGCGGCCGTCGCCAGGGTCGGTTGCCCTCTGGTGGAAATCGGCATCCCCTTCAGCGATCCGGTGGCCGACGGGCCGGTCATCCAGGCCGCGTCGCAACACGTGCTGGACCGGGGCATGACCCTGAAGAAATCCCTCGAGCTGGCCGCGGAGGTCCACCGCCGCCACGGACTGGCGGTCGTGATGATGGGCTACCTCAACCCGATCCTGCACCTGGGCCCCAAGACGTTCGCCGCCGCCTGTCGAGACGCCGGAGTGCAGGGTGTCATCGTGCCTGACCTGCCGCTCGAGGAGTCCGGCGGCCTGCGGTCGCTGCTGCTGGAATTCGACGTGGACCTGATCGATCTGGTCGCGCCCACCACCGGCGACGATCGTCTGACCGGCCACACGGCCGCCGCCGGCGGTTTCATGTACCTTGTTTCGACCACCGGCGTCACCGGCAGCGGCGCCGGATCCGGTGACGATCTCGAGACCTACGTGGCCCGGGTGCGGCGGGCCAATCCCCTGCCCCTGTACGTCGGCTTCGGAATTTCCACGCCCGCGGACGCCGCCCGGGTCGCCGCCTGCGCCGACGGCGCCGTGGTCGGCAGCGCCCTGATCAGGGTTATCGACCGGGCCGACAGCGGCGGCGCCGCCGCAGCCGGGGAAGAGTTTCTCATGCGGATGACCGCGGCCATGAAACCAGCCAAAGGACAGTAGAATGATCATCGTGATGAACGAAAGCGCCACCTTGTCCGAACTTGGCCAGGTCATCAAGGTCCTGGAGGACCGGGGATTCCATCCGCGTCCGTCGCACGGTCAAAGCGGCACGGTGATCGGGGTCATGGACGCCGCCGGCAGCGATCTGGCCGACGTGGCCGCCATGCCGGGAGTCCAGCAGGTTTCGCCCCTGTCGAGCAAGTTCAAGCTGGTCAGCCGCGGCTTCCAGGATGCGCCCACGGTCGTCCGGGTCGGCGATATCGAAATCGGCGGCAAGGACTTCGTGGTCATGGCCGGTCCGTGCGCCGTGGAGTCGAAGGACCAGTTCCTGACCACCGCGCGCCACGTCCGCGACTGCGGCGGCAACATCGTCCGCGGCGGGGCCTTCAAACCCCGCACATCCCCCTACAGCTTTCAAGGCCTGCGCGAGGAGGGCCTGCAGATCATGGCCGCCGCCCGCGAGGAGACCGGCCTGCCGGTGGTGACCGAGGTCATTTCCCCCGAGACGGTGCCTCTGGTCACGCGTTACGCGGACATCCTGCAGATCGGGGCGCGCAACATGCAGAATTACGCCCTGCTCGACGCGGTCGGCAGCCAGCGGAAACCGGTGCTCCTCAAGCGGGGCCTGATGTCGACGATCGAGGAGATGCTCCTGGCGGCGGAGTACCTCATGTCCAACGGCAACAACCAGGTCATGCTGTGCGAGCGGGGCATCCGCACCTTCGAGCGCGCCACGCGGAACACCCTGGACCTGTCGGCGGTGCCGGTGCTCAAGGAAGCCAGCCATCTGCCGGTGATCATCGACCCCAGCCACGCGGTCGGCTACGTGGCCTACGTGGATGCCATGGCCAGGGCCGCGGTGGCCGCCGGTGCCGACGGTATCATCGTCGAGACCCACCCCGACCCCGCCAACGCCCTCTCGGACGGACAGCAGAGCCTCGATTTTCCGGCTTTCGCCCGGATGATGGAGGGTCTCAAACCCATCGCCGAGGCTGTCGGCCGTCGTATGCCGGCTGTCGCCGACCCCGCGACCTGACCCCGCCAGGGTAGGCTTTTTCCCCTTTGCGGTCCCCGACCCGTAACGCCTTTTGTCCCGCAATTGTGACTTATCCACTGACCCGGTGTCAAAAGCGTCAAGTCGCTGGACCGGCCCGGCGCCGAGGTGCACCCGGGCCGAAAACGTTTGCGGTATCAGCCGAGGGGAAACCAATGAACGAGTTATGGAACCAATTCATGTCATCAATATCCGTCTATGCGCCCAGGGTCCTGGCGGCTCTGGCCATTCTGGTGGTGGGTTGGCTTGTCGCCCTGGTTCTGAGCCGCGGCCTCCGGGGTCTCCTGCGCAAGGCGGGCCTCAATGACCGGCTACCCAGCTGGCTGGTAATAGGTGAAGCCCCCGATGCCGCCGCCGGCCTGGCCAAGGTCTTCTTCTATCTGCTGATGTTGTTCGTGCTCGTCGGGGTGTTCCATGCCCTGGGACTGACGGTCATCATCGAACCGCTGAATTCCCTGTTGAACGAACTGTTCGTCTTCGCGCCCAAGATCCTGGCCGCGGGCATCATTCTCGTCCTGGCCCTGTTGCTGGCCACCGGGGTGAAGAAACTGCTCGCCGGTGTTCTCAACGCGTTCGATCTGGACCGCCGCCTGCTGAACAGTTCCGGATCCGAGGAGAGCCAGGACCAGACCATCGCCCTTTCGCTCGCCGAAACGGCCTACTGGTTGATCATCCTGATGTTCCTGCCGGCCATCCTGGGCGCCCTCGAGATGAGGGGCTTGCTGGCCCCGGTGCAAAACATGGTCCAGACCCTGATCGGTTTCCTGCCCAACCTGTTGGCCGCGGCCGTCATTTTCGCCGTGGGCTGGTTCGTGGCGCGGATCGTCCAGCGGGTGGTAACGGGCCTGATTGCCGCCGCCGGCGCCGATTCCCTTTCGGCCAAGGCGGGCCTGAGCCAGTCGGTCAAGGTATCCGCCCTGGTCGGCGGGCTGGTCTACGCCCTGATTCTCATTCCGGTGGGCGTGGCGGCCCTGAGCGCCCTCAAACTCGAGGCGGTGACCGCCCCGGCCAGTCGGATGCTGGAGTTGATACTCAACGCCATCCCCCAGATCTTCGCCGCGGCCTTGATCCTGGCTTTTTCCTTCGTGGTGGGCAAGGTGGTCGCCGGACTCGTGCAGGGTCTCCTGGCCGGCGCCGGCTTCGACCGCCTGCCGGCCGGACTCGGTATGGTCCCGGCCGACCGGGTGACCACCGCCCCTTCGCGCTGGGCAGCCACCGCGGTCCTGGTGGCCATCATGCTGTTTGCGACCACCGAAGCCGCTGCTCAGCTGGGCTTTGAGCAGGTAGCCGACCTCGTCGCCCAGTTCCTCGCCTTTGCCGGCCAGGTCGGCCTGGGCCTGGTCATTCTCGTGGGCGGGCTGTTTCTGGCCAATGTCGCCGGCAAGGCTGTCCGGGGCACCGGCCGCCCCCAGAGCGGGTTCCTGGCGATTGTCGCCCGGACCGCCGTCCTGGTGCTGACCGGAGCGATGGCCCTGCGGGAAATGGGTTTCGCCGAGGACATCGTCAATCTGGCCTTCGGTCTGCTCTTCGGGGCCGTGGCTGTCGCCGTCGCCCTGGCTTTCGGCCTGGGAGGCAAGGAGTTCGCCGGCAAGCAGCTGCAGGGCTGGCGGCAGAATATCGACCGCAAGGACCCCTAGCCACCGGTGGCGGGGTGACCTGGCACAGGCACCCATTGAAACCGCCCGGTCGATTGGGAAATGATCATTGTGACTTTTGCGCAGTATGAATGTCTAGAGCAGGTGAAGGCATCCGGGAGAGATCAGGAAACCTCCCCGGTGAGAGAAAAACAGATTTGAAATTCGGAGGTATCTTGATGAAAACCAAAGTAAACGCCAGGAGTGTCCTTCTTGCATTTGCGCTGCTGAGTGTGGGCCTGCTGGCCGGCTGCAGCGGCAACGATGTGCCCCTCAACCTCGACGAAGAAATCAAGATGCGCGACGAGCGCATCAGCCAGCTGGAAGAAGAGGCCCGGCAGAGCCAGGCCGAGCTGAAGATGACCCAGAGCGAAGCCGAAAAGGCCGCCCAGCGCGCCGCCGCCGCCGAAAAGGCCGCCCAGGCCAGCATCGCCTCCGGCACCAGCAAGAGCACCGACAACCTCCGGGGGGAGCTGCTCCCGCCCAACGCGAAGGCTGGCGAGTGCTACGCCCGCGTGCTGGTTCCCCCCGTCGAGGAGACCACCAGTGAGCGTGTCCTGGTCCGGGAAGCCTCCTCCATCATCGCGATCGTTCCCGCCAAATACGAGATGGCCGAGGAAAAAGTCGAGATGAAGGAAGCCAGCGAGAAGCTCGTGGTGATTCCGGCCACCTACAAGACCATCGAGGAAAAGATCCTCGTCAAACCCGAGACCACCGTTCTGGTGGAAGTTCCCGCGGTCTATGAAACGGTAACCGAGGAGATCCTCGTCACTCCCGCGCGCGAATACTGGAAGAAGGGCCGCGGTCCGGTCGAAAAGGTGGATGGCGCCACCGGTGAGATCATGTGCCTGGTCAAGGAGGCCGCTGTCTACAAGAAGGTCTCCAAGCAGGTTACCAAGACCGAGGCCACCACTCGGGAAGAGACGATCCCCGCCGAATACAAGACCATCAGCCGGACCGTCCTGGACAAGCCTTCCGTGACCCGCACCGAGACCATCCCGGCCGAGTACGGCACCGTCAAGGTGCGCAAGCTGGTTTCGCCGGCTCGCGAAGTGCGAACGCCCGTCGAAGCCGAGTACCGGACGGTGACCAAGCGGGTCATGGTCGAGCCCAGCTACATGGAATGGCGGCAGGTGCTCTGTGAGACCAACATGAACCGGGCGACCGTTCTGGACATCCAGAAGGCCCTGAAGGCCAAGGGATTCAACCCCGGTCCGCTGGACGGGATCTACGGCCGGGAGACCCAGGCTGCAGTGAACGGCTTCCAGGATTCCCAGAAGCTGTCGCGCGGCGCCTTGACCTTCGAAACGATCGAAGCGCTGGGGCTGGGCTACTAGCCCACCTTTCTGGTCCGGTGTGGGGATTCCGGTCCGGGAGAAGGGCGGCTGTCAAAGCCGCCCTTTTTCATTGCTTTCTTCTGGCCGCCCCACCGAGGGACATCGATGATGCCGGCGCCCGGATTCGACCGGGCGCCGGCACATCACCAGGCGCGACGAGCCCTCCCAGCCCACCGACGCCCAGGCCACCGATGCAAACCCGGGGCCGCACAAGGGCCGAACCGTGGCAGCAACTTATTCCATCCAAGTGACGCTTCTGCAGGATGTTGCCAGTTCATGGATCAGAGCGCTTTCCGGCCGCCGTGTTCCTCATGTCCCGCTGTCCCGCGCCGGCCAACCGTTGATTCTCCACCTCTTCAGCAACTCATTGATCTGCAAGCAATAAGATTTCCCACCCGCTTCGGACGAGGGTGGGACAGTGGGACATTCCGGAGAGTTCGAATCGGATCAGACCTTCTGCAGGACCCGTTTCCTGGCCGGGGCGGCCTTCTTCTTGGTGGCGCCGTCACCTGATTTATCCGAATCGGACCGGATGGCCTGGAGGAACAGATTGACGATGTCCGGATCGTAGCGCTGGCCCAGATTATCGCTCATGATCCGCGCGGCGGTGTCCGGCTGAATCGGCTCCCGGCCACCGGTACCGATCACCATCGATACGTAGTTCTCCACCACGGTAACCAACCGGGCGGCCAACGGGATCTCCCTGCCGGCGATGCCCCGCGGGAAGCCTTCCCCGTTGAACCGTTCGTGATGGCAGTGGACGACGTCGACGATCGTCTGCGGCAGATTCAGTTTTGCCAGGAGCGTGGCGCCATCCTCCGGGTGTCGGCGGTAAACGGGCCACTGAGTGGGGTCCATCTCCTCGGGCGGGACCATCAGATCGTCACCCTTGGACATCAGTCCGATATCCCGCAGCAGACAACCGTAGGTGAGATTGCGTTCCTGATCGGGCGGGAAACCCATGACCCGCGCCAGCCGGTGGACATGGTCAACAATGGCCTCGGTCAGCTGGTCGTGCCCGAAACAACGTTTCTCGCGTTCGCCCAGCAGCAGCTTGACCAGGTTCAGGTTGATGTCGGCGTTGTCGTTGCTGCCGTCGAAACGCGCCAGCAGGCGTGAGGTCTCGGCGAAGATCTCCATGAGCCTTTCGGCCGGGTTGTCGTCGCTGTATTCGGCCTCGAGACCGATGATGGCCGTACCGAGATATTCGCCGTCCCACTTGAGCGTTATGAGCCAGTCGGCGCCGCTGTCGGCGAGGGAAACCTTGGTGCCCTTGAAGAACGCCGGCAGGTTTTCGGTCGCCACCGGACGCTCCATGCCGCGGAAGTAGGACTGGAGTTTCTTGTCGCTGAGATCGAGTCCGGTCCAGCGGGAGTTGTCCCCGGCGACGACCTGGGGCCGGCTCATTGCTGGTCCCAGGAA
>Ga0316201_10003135_pt1 | contig 12081 bp, 9 predicted proteins | sample CS6wburrow_MG_FD_204516 | JGI IMG/M metagenome (GOLD analysis project Ga0316201, IMG submission 204516) | Coastal sediment microbial communities from Delaware Bay, Delaware, United States - CS-6 worm burrow | ecosystem: Environmental > Aquatic > Marine > Coastal > Sediment | place: USA: Delaware... | reverse complement strand
GTAGCAGGCCATGACGCAGTGCCTGGCTTTCACCCGCAGTGGCTGCCCGTCTTTCACATAGGTCGCGGTTACGCCGGATGCGGTATTAGCAACATTGATCACGGTAGAATTCAGCCGCAGGCGAACGGTCGACGCTGGACGATCAAGCTTGTCATAATCGAATTTTGCCAGTGCGACATTATCCGCTTTTGTCCCGGGTGCAACATCCGGAATCAGCGCGTGTACCAGCAGACGCGCAACACTGGCATTACCATCCGGAAACATTGCGACCGGGTAATCCTCATTATTGAATGACGCTTCCCTTCCTAACAAATGCAGTCCCGGTAAACCTTCATCCAGACACTCCAGCACGGACAGGCTGCGACTCTCTACTGCCCAGCTACTGTGATTCGCATTGTCAAATAACTGCACGGCCTCTTCCCCCAGCCCGCCATGATGTCGCAGGAATTCCGAGTAGTTTGTGCCTCTAAGGTATTCAATTGCCTCATCTTCGCTCAAGCCTTCAAGTACGTTAGTGCGCATGCCATAAAAATGTTTCAACTGTTCGCGTGCAGTTTCGCTGACAGGAAACTCATCAACACATTTGGCCATTCGCTCAAGGTCCGTGTTTTTGAAGCCACACGCGGTAACCAGTTTGTCTCTTTCGTAGGTGTCTGCATCAAACCATAAGGCAGGATCATTTTTGCCGCTGTTTCCGTAATTGAACTCCATGTTTCGACGCATCTTTTCAATGTCTATCCCAAGGTCCTTGATAAGGGCGTTTACCGTGTCACTGAATTTCCAATGCTCAAGATTGTGAGTACCACCCATGGCCAGTCGCATACTGCCACCCTGGTGGAACTCGTTACGCTTGGCGTGACCACCAAAGTCATCGTGATTTTCCAATACGAGTATGCGTGCATCGTTATCGACATTCGCCCGGTAATAGTAGGCCGCAGCCAGGCCCGAAATACCGGCACCAACCACCACGAGGTCGTATTCCTCCTGCAGGTCCCGGGGTGTCTCAAATGGCTGCCCCTCGAGGGCCAGCGCATGGGCCACCTCGAAAGCACCGGGGTGTGAACCGCGTAAACCTGTGCGGGTTGGTGGGTAGTTCAACGGGTCCAAGCCAGCACCACTGGCTGCAACAGCGGTAACCGGCAGGCTCAAGCCCAATACGGCCAGCCCGGTATCATGGATGAAATCACGCCGGCTTATGTCTTTACCCAGACCCAGTTGACGGTCCGTCTTATTCACCTGACTCCTCAGGATCGGTGTCATACTGAGGTAGCTGGTCATTGATCTGATACCAGGGTGCCTTTGAACCGACATAAATATGATAACCGGGCGGGCACTCCGGATTGCCATCAACCGTTCCCATAGCCAGGTATAGAATGCCGGGTTCAGCCGCCAGGGCCACAAGGATATTGGACCCGCAATTCCGGCAAAAAATACGAGCGTGTGACTCGGATGACGCGTAGGATGAAAGCTCCGGCTCACCTGATATATAACTGAAATCGTCGCATGCCACCCCACCAAAAGAGGCGAAAGCGGCACCGTGGAGTCGACGACACTGACTGCAATGACAGTGACTGAAGTCTTCAATCTCGCCGTCAACCTGGTACTGTACTTTTTTACATTCACATCGACCTGTAATCATCTTCTAGCCCTCAATTGTTTGAAGTTACCGGTTGGACGACCCGTGATTTACCCAATTGAACCAAAAAAGTTTATCGGGGTTCGAATTAGCAGAGCACCCGTCGATACATGACTGGTATATTTCTCTCGTGATGAGGCCGGGCACGGGTGCTTTCAAACCGGGCGGCCCACTAATGATGCGGGTTCAGGTGTTTCTGACGGTATTGGGCGGGTGTCATCCCGACATACTTTTTAAACGCAGAATAAAATGCGGAATTGGAATTGAATCCGACCGTGAATGCGATGGTCAGTATGGCGCTGCTCTTACTGTCGTTGCTTTCCAGCAGTTTCCTGGCGTACTCAATCCGGTAACGGTTCAAATAGTCAAAAAAACTGGTGCCAAAACCGGAGTTGATCACCTGTGACAGGTTGTTGACAGAGCAACCCACCGTTTCAGCGAGTTTTGGCAAGGTCAAATCCGGCCTCAGGTATTCCTTCTTGGATTGCATAATACTATCAAGGTGCCGCTTATGTGTGCGCAGTTGGTCTTCTGTCAACCCGGACTTCGCATATTTGTTGACCTGCGTTTTCATCGGGATATCATAATAGTCGGTGATTACTATCGCCGAATCACCATTTAAGGTTATAAATTCCGCACCATGGTAGGTATTATTTTGTGCTCTATTCCTTTTGTTGTTATAGACAAACATACGGTATTGAAATGCTATCGTGTTCTCACTCTTCTGGATTTCTCCAACCAACTCGTAGTGGTACCGGTAGTCAGCAAAAAACTGTTCCAGGTGAACAATGAGTTCCTCGGGTGTACTTTGAGAATTTTCCGGGATATCCCTATAGGTTCCATCGCTGGACAGGTGGTCCACAACACCTTTTGAATCGCGGCGACTCCAGGCATCCAAATAGCTTTGAACGTATTCCGTCTTGCGCATACAACCATCCTCGGTAACGCAACGTTTTGTATAGATTCCCCCCAAGGCTGACAATGATTGTTGTTTTTATTGACAAAAATGTCAAACCGTTATTTTGTTGAATATCGGTGACACGGGGTAGTATATTGCGGAAACCGGTGGAATGACCGGTATATTTTTACCTTCGTTAAGTCCTGAAACCACAATAATGGAGACCGACAGGGCACCTGATGCAATTTACGATTTCAGCGCGTGGCAAGGCGGCGGCTCTACCGATCCAGCGGTTCATAAAGGACAATTATGATCACATTCCGTTGCAGCAAATTGACAGCTTCTTTGGTTTCACAGAAGCATCGACGCTTTATGGCGGGAGGATTTTTGGGACCACTGAATTGAGTCGCTACGATGTCCGCTCCTTGTACCGAATGAACATCAATGTGAGATTGCCGCTCACAAATCATTACACGACGGCGGAGGAATACGAGGCGAACCAACCATTTCTGGAAAAATATCACCGCCCCGGTAACTCACTGATCATCACCAATGACGAATTGGCCAGGTGGATCAGGAAAGACTTTCCGGACTATCGCTTGGAAGCCAGTGTCATCAAGAATATTCACACGCTTAAAAAGGTCGATGAAGCTTTTCTGATCTATGACACTGTCATTCTTCCCATGGCATCCAACGATGATGAAAAGTTGCTTCGTGCGATCGACAACAAGAAGCATGTCACCCTGTTTGCCAACGCAGGTTGCGCCTATACCTGTCCATCCAAGATCTGTTACCCCAGTGTTTCAAAGGCTAACAAAACAGGTGACCATAGCCTTTTCCAGTGCTCCCAGAAAATGAAAGAGCGCAATACCATCGGTATGTATGATTTTGACCTGGCGTACCTACAGTCGCTCGGCTTTGAGCGCTTTAAACTTTTACGCCCCCGACAGGGTGACAAGACAGGATACTAGCCTGAACGACCCAATTCCTGAGGTGGGACATAATCAAAGATAAAGGTAATACGGTCCTCTTTACCTTTATTCATCACACTGTGTCTTTTCTGATTGTTGATTTCATAAGCCTGGCCAGGTTGCAACTGGTGCGGCCGGCCATCGATCATAAACCGGACCCTTGGATTGGTCGTGATCGGAATATGTATCCGGTGACCCATGTGAAAAGAGGGATGTGCATCCACGTGTGGCGTTATTTTGCCACCAGACAGCAATTTTGCCGCCATGGCACGGATGATTGTGCCACCTGGCGGGTAGGCTCTTTGAATGATCTCATGCATGACAGGAACGGCTACATCAGCGAGGCGGCCCCAGCCGGGTTCCTTGCAAATATCGACCTCAGGCCAGGCTTCAAGCTTTGTGAAAACCAATGCGATCGTTTCGGTTTGCCGGTGGACATCATAGGTTTCCTGGCGGTAATGGGTTTCATGCCAGGCGTCTTCTTCCTGGGCCAGGATGGCTTCGGACAATGCCGCTATGTCAACCGGTCCGAGCTCGCGGATAAGGCCTTCAATATTCATTGGGTTTACTTCAGTATGGTTTTTCTTGGGAATTTTTACCGGGAACCTGTTCTCAGCGTATAACGTCTGGATGGCCGCATCAAGACCCGTACGGGTAAAGACCTGCGCTTTGGGTCGAGAGCCAATGAGCCAGTTTTTTATGGTTCTGATTATTCGTCTGTTGATTATCTATCTCTATCAAGTATAAATTGTGGGGTTATGCACTGTTATTTGACCATTAACATCAAAGGCAAAAAATGCAGCATCAAACAATATCCAAGTCCGTTTTCGCTGAAGCACTGGAATTGATAAATTCCGGACAATTGGCAGCCGCAGAACAACTCTGTAATAACACCATGTCCCAGTTTCCCAACGATCCCAACATCACCGGACTGCTGGGCGCACTTCTTATCAAGATGAAAAAATATGATGAGGCAGAGAGTCTTCTAAAAAAGACCATCGAGCTGGCACCAACGTTTGCCAAGCCCCATGAGGACCTGGGTTTCGTGCTGCTACAGCAAAACCGACCCCATGAAGCGATTGAAGCACTGGAGAAAGCAACCCGGCTAGACCCCAAACTCAACCTGGCCTTTTTAAACCTTGGCAAAGCGCTTGCTGCTGTTGGTAAAGGAAAGGAAGCCGATGCAGCTTTTGAAAAGTCCTTTGAATTGTCACCGGAACACAAGCTCCTTGCCAGGGCTGTTGAATGTCTCCAGGCAAACCAGTTCGAAGAGGCAGAAAGACTAAGCCGGGAGATCATCAGGATTAACCCCGGCAACGTTGAGGCCCTGCGCCTGATGGGGAGAATGGCTGCACGACAAAGCAGGGTCGGGATCGCGGAAAGACACTACCGCAGGGCGCTGGAAGTAGCACCCGATTACACCGGTGTCATCGTTGACCTGGGAAAATTGCTGCGGGATGACGACCGTTTTGAAGAGGCTATTGCGTGTTTCAGGAAAGCGATTGAAATGGAACCAGAGAACGCACGGCTCCATGATTTGCTTGCCAACGCCCTGGCACCTGCCGCCCTGACCTATGAGGCTATCGAAGCGCATCAAAAGGCCATTGAACTCGACCCCAAGCTGGCCATTGCCTGGCTGGGCCTGGGACATATGTTGAAGACGGTAGGCCGGCAGGACGAAGCCATAGAGGCTTACCACCGGTGCTATGAACTGGAACCGGACATAGGTGCAATCCAATGGAGTATTGCCAATCTCAAGACCTACCGTTTCACCGATGATGAAATCAAAGATATGGAGACCAAGATCGAGCGTGAAGATCTGGGCGATGAATCGAAAGTGAATTTCCTGTTCGCGCTTGCCAAGGCCTGGGAAGACAGAAAAGACTATGACCGGGCATGGCATTACTACGACGAGGGCAATTCTCTGCGCCGTATCCAGGAAATATATGACCCGGTTGACACCGAGGTCATGAATGACATGATTATTGATGTTTTCAGCCAGGAACTCCTGGAAGCGAATGCGGGTGCCGGGAATACCGATCCATCCCCCATATTTGTCATAGGCCTGCCACGCTCCGGCTCTACGCTAATTGAACAAATTCTTGCCAGTCACAGCCTGGTGGAAGGCACCAGCGAATTACCCTATGTCGCCCGCCTTAGCAGGTCACTCAACAGAAATCGTGCCGATGGTATTAACTATCCCAAGGCAGTTGCCGAACTCGATGGGAGGCACTTTGCTGCGATGGGCCAGGACTACGTCAGTTTTTGTCAAATGCACCGAACCGAAGGAAAACAATATTTCATCGACAAAAACCCGAATAATTTTCCTGCCGTCGGTTTTATTCACCTGATGCTACCCAACGCAAAAATAATTGATGCCCGTCGCCATCCCATGGATGCCGGCTTCAGTTGCTACCGTCAATTATTTGCCAAGGGTCAACCATTTACTTACGACCTGACTGAAATTGGCGAATACTATCTGCAATATCAACGCATGATGGACTACTGGCATGAAGTCCTGCCTGGACGGGTATTAACCCTGCAATACGAGGAAGTTGTCGCTGATTTTGAAAACCAGGTGCGACGACTGCTTGAGTACTGCGGTCTTCCGTTTGAGGAGGGCTGCCTGAATTTTTATGATACGGATCGTCCGGTTCGAACTGCCAGCTCGGAGCAGGTACGACAACCCATTTACTCTAAATCCATCGGCAGGTGGCGTCATTATGAACAGCACCTGGATGAGCTGAAGGAAGTTTTGGATCCATTATTGCCCCTATACGAAAAACACCAGGGAAGTACTTAGACGTAAGGCCAGACTTCCAGACCATGAATGGCATTTCTAATATCATGGGTCAAATTAATCGCCTTGATCGTCTTTTGCTTATCGATATCATGAAACGTTATCGTGGAGGGCGAAGAACCCGCGGCAATGATGCCGTCGTCCATTACACATAGACCCCTGCCAAACCCCTGCCGCGCGATTCGGGAGTCATCAAGGTCGGTATGGGTCAGTTTTTCTTCAGCATATATCGGGACTTTAAAAGCACACTCGGTATCGCGCGTAACATATCGAACAAGATTGGCCGGGGTATCATTAAATAAAACCCCGTCCCGGTAGGGTCGGGCATTATGGGCCCCCAATGGCAGGATGCCCCACTCTGTGATTGTTGTACCATTAAATAACAGGGTGGCGCCTGTCCTCAGGCCACTGATGTACATACCCTTTTTTGTACAGAAAACACTATTCAAATGCAGCTCATTGTGCGGCAATGGCCCGCCGGCAGAGAGGGGATTAAACGGTCTGCCGCGAAACTCATCATCTTCCAATACCACCTCCATGCCCCAGGAAAATTTCCCGCTGTCCAGGTCAAAACCCAGGATGGAATCATAACCCGTCGAAGTCAGGTAGAGCCTGCGCTCAAACCGGTAGATTTCGTGGCAATGCTTCAGATAGGGACAGCGGTAGGACGCGATCATTTCAAATTCAGGTGTGTAGACGAATAGTTCATCGCTTGCGGCGATGTATATTTTATCACCGTCAAAGTCAATGCCCCTTAGCCCACGGTCCCATCCTCTTCCCTGCCAGTCGATATTGCTTGTGTTCCAGTCCATGGCCAGGGCGGTTTGCTGTCGGTCAACATCAATTAGATAAATTCCGCCATGACTCTCGCCCTGGTGGCTTCCGCGTACAACTGAACTCGCAATTAGAATTGTCATGAAGGGCCTATTAACATCACGTTTGACTGGTGTAGTTTAGCAAGAAGCTGCGGCTTGGGGTCGGTGTTAGGCACCACGGTAAGGATTGTGACTTTACATCAGTAATATGCAAGTCTACTCTGGCACTTTACCCTGACCACGTCTGTCAAAGGCATTCTCTACAACATGCAAAAACCGAGTTATATCGCAGTTAAGGAGTTCCTGGTCAACTCCCCCAGGAAAGACCCGAAAGGCATACTCCTGTTAGCCCATGGTGCCGGCAAGGGGGCCGCAAATCCTTTTTTAGACACCATCGCCGAGGGTGTGGTTGATTCTGGTGTGCGGGTGGTGAGATTCAATTTTCCCTACATGGAAACAATGTTACGAACCGGGAAAACGAAATTACCGGATAGTGGCGAGGTGCTGCGAAAGTGCTTCAGTGACGTTGTCATGCATTGCATCGAAAGAGAACAGGTTCCCGCGAAGTACATCATTGTTGGCGGTAAATCCATGGGAGCAAGGGCCGCTTCGATGGTTGCCGACAGGCACCAGGTTGGAGGTGTTGTCTGCCTGAGCTATCCCTTCCATCCGCCCAGGAAACCCGAACCACTCCGGATCACAAACCTACAGACCATTCAGACACCCACGCTGATATGCCAGGGCGAAAGAGACCCTAACGGCCCACGGGAAGAGGTCGAACAGTTCTCACTTTCAAAGTCGGTTCGGTTTCACTGGCTTGCCGATGGCGATATCAATTACAAGCCCCACAGAACCTCCAACCGGTCCCATCAGCAGAACATGGCCGATGCGGTAGAGGCCGTCAACCGGTTCATTGTTGCGCTTCTGTAGCCAAACGTTCTTCCCTTTGTTAACGGTTTCCTTGCCTACCCGTACGGAATTTATTGACCTTTAAATGTATTAGGGTAATTAGGTACTATAATAAATTAAGGTGTGGTTAAACCTGGGTCAGCGTCGCGTCTGTATCCTGGTCAACAACAACGCTGCACCTAATTCGATAATTGTTATGAATCTACCGTGGGGAATTTTATGGTTACTAAACCCAACACAGCCGGGTCAATACCGAACCAGCGTAAAGCAATTGCGGTAGCTGTCTCAACAGCCATAGCCGGCACAGCCTCAGCACAGGACCAGACCGAGAATACGCTCGAAGAGATCATTGTTACAGCGACAAAACGTAGCGAATCGCTGCAGGATATCCCCATGTCGGTCACCGCATTCACCGATGAGAAGATCATCCTTCAAGGCTTTAAGCAAATGGACGATTATGCCGGGCAGATACCCGGTTTGACCGTTAACCGGCGCGAACCCGGTGGTGCCAATGTGATCATGCGTGGCTGTGCTGTTAGCTCTGTAAGTTTTGGTGGAACGTCAACCACTTCAATATACCTGGACGAACAACCTATTACCGTTTCCGGCTTCAACCCGGATCCACGACTGGTTGATATCGCAAGGGTAGAGGCACTGAGTGGCCCTCAGGGCACACTATTCGGCGACGCGGCTCAGTGCGGAACCCTGCGCATCATTACCAATAAACCGGATACCAGCGGACGTTCAGGTTTCGTTGATCTCACCGGCAGTACCGTCCAGGACGGGGCTGAGGGCTATGACCTCAACGGCATGGTAAATTTCCCACTGGTGGAAGATAAACTGGCACTTCGCCTGGTTGGCTTTCGTGCAAAAGAGGCCGGGTTTATCGACAATATTTATGCTGACGGTCTTCCCGGACCCTTTGGACCCACTTCCGGCGGACCCTATGATAATTCGGCATATGTAGAAAAAGATGTCAATTCAGCAACCACCACCGGTGGCCGTGTTGCCTTGCGCTGGACGCCGAACGAGTCCTGGACCATCGACGCTACGGCCATTTTTCAAAATTTGGACGTGGATGGCATGGGTGATGTCGATCTGGCCGAAGGACCTCATGAGAACGATGATATTGGCCCGCTGGAGCAGATACGTTATGGCGAAGAGACGTTTACCGATGATTGGTATCAACTCGCCCTGACGGTTGAGGCCGAGCTTGGTTTTGCCGATTTGATGGTGACCGGTTCATATATGGAGCGTGAGACCCGTTACGAAATAGATTCAACCGCCTATGCATTTCTCTATGCCCAGGACAACGGCTACGAAGCCAGTTTTTATGATTTTGGTCAAAGACGCCACTTTTCCGATGACGACGGCAAGACAACTACCGAGACTTTTGAAGCACGCTTGACAACACCGAGCGATTCGGAAAGCCGTTGGGCAGGCATCGTCGGATTCTTCTACAACAAATCAGAAGACCACACTGTTTTCACAGCCAATGGCGTCGGACTGGGTGATGGTTGTACAACGCAATATGCAGCGGATTGTGCTGCCTACTCCAGCACCCGTTCAAGTTATCTGCATTACTACTATTACGGTACATTTGGCCCTGAAGCATCTGACAACTGGTGGACTGGCGACTACATGACAGACACCAAAAACATGGCCATATTTGGCGAGGTCAGTTTTGATGTCACCGAAAACTTCAGCATTACCCTTGGCGGGCGGTGGTTCGAGGTGGAACAGACATTCTTCAACGCAAACGGCCCCACTGTTAATCTCGACAGCCCGCGGCCTGTGCCGGTCCTGATCTGTGCGACCGATGCAGAACAAGCAAACTGGCAGGAAAATGGTGTTCCGGTAGACCGGTTCGTGCATACCTGTTTTAACGATACGACCGCTAAGAGCAAGGACTCGGATTTCGTTCCAAAACTCAACGGCACTTATAATTTCAACGAAGACAAGATGATTTATTTCACTTACTCGGAAGGCTTTCGCAGGGGTGGTGTGAACTCTGCCAAGCAAGGTACTTTCGCAACAGGTGGCGCATTGCATGAATACAGCCCCGATACCATCAAAAACTATGAGGCCGGCTTCAAGTCCACCAACGCCAGTGGCAATTTCCAGCTTAATGCTACCTTCTATCACATGGTCTGGAACGATATACAAATTCAGGTGAATGACCCTGACGCCGACTTTTTCTCACTGGGTATCATGAATTTGGCAGAAGCAGAAATCGATGGTGTGGAAGCCAGCTTCTCCTGGCTTCCAGCAGATAACTGGTTAATCACCGGGATGCTCGGCTACAACAATGCAGAACTGTCAAAGGATGCCATAGATGAGGACCTGGGTGTAGACCTGTCCAAGGGTGAACGTTTGCCCTTGATGTCCAAGTGGAAAACACACCTGGAAGCAAAATATTCCTCACCAAAAGAGCTTTGGGGTGGGGATTACTGGATTCTGGGTAACTGGGCATATCGCTCAAACTCGCTAAACTCCCTGGGCGGGTTGGGTGGTACGGCCAGTCTCAATGAAACACGGACGCACCCTTCATTACATACCGTGAATCTCAGGACGGGTCTGGATTGGGATACCTGGAGCATGCAGCTTTTTGTGACGAATGTGTTCAATGAGCGTGCCTCTACGCTCTTCAATGACCGCTGGATACAGGTGCGGTCATCAATCAACCAGCCACGTACATTTGGAATTAATGTCAGAAAAAGCTTCTAACATGACCTGTATTTCATTTTTCTGAGTAATTTATACGGAACCCGTGCAATGCGGGTTCCGTTGGTATCTTAAAAGCGACACCAGATCGATTTTTTACTTATTTCTTCTTCAACCTGGCTTTAAAGAAACCCGTGTTTGTTGACCAATTTGTAATAATGGTCAAATAGAAGCCAACTGTTTACTTAATCGAAAAATTGTATGCGCAATTTCATTATTATTTTTGCTGAGAAGGAGGGCACCAGCCCGCTGATCAGGCTACTGAATAACTTTGAACAAATCTCAATTATTCACCAGGTGAGCCGCCAGGACTGGGAACCTTTTGACATACATAACCGTGGTGCCATGACACTTGGTGATCTCGAGCGTTGCCTTGACATGGTGTATAACCCGGCGCCGATAGATTTTGATCAGTTAAATCACCTCTACAAGCGGACAGCACAAAAACCCCTGGAAGAATGTAAAAAGGGTACCGTGACGGGCTTAAAGATGCGGTTTACGACACCCGGTGAGCATTCTCCTTATCGCGACACCTTACCGAAAGGTTTTACTCATGATTTATTCAGAACCATGATGTTCGATGTTCTAAAAAGAAATGATGTCGTCGTTTTCCTCGCTCAGCGTCAGGACATATTGAGGTGGGCGCTATCGAAGTATCATGGCGACGGGACAGGCAAACCGGGGCATTTACAATTCAAACTTGCAAATGGCAGGATCAAGAGAAGTTCGATCGGTAAAATCCATATCGAGAACTCGCGTCTTGAATCTGTTATTTCACAGTGTGAAGACGCTCATGCCTACAAAAAGCAGTTAATGGAAGATTTCAAAAGGGTGGGTATTCAAGCTCATTTTCTTGTTTACGAAGATTTCCTGACAGACAAGCAAACGTATTTGAATCGGGTATTCGACATTCTGGAACTGAAAATCTCACCACGGGAGATAGAAGCAGCATTAAAAAAGGGGACGTATTTTGAGAAAGTACATTCGCATGACATTGCCGATTTTGTTGTGAATCATGAAGAAGTTTTGGAAAAGTTTGGTAAGTATCGGTCAGGCCCGCTTACGGTGGACAGGGCAAGTTCCTTCCGACAATAGTAGCGCCTTGCTGGGTTCCCTGGAAAGGGATATGTCTGAAGGTTCGTGTCAATGGATGGCGGCAGGATGACATAGATGCCATGATATATGCGTAACAGGGAAAGAGTATATTTTCTGTTGCCCTTGTTAAGCAGGCACGGGGTAAGCCAACCATTCACCGCACGATGCCCGATCCGGACACGGAGCAAACGGGTCACGAGGTAAGTTATCAAACCTGGGTCAGGAGTAAGAAC
>Ga0316201_10003134_pt1 | contig 12082 bp, 13 predicted proteins | sample CS6wburrow_MG_FD_204516 | JGI IMG/M metagenome (GOLD analysis project Ga0316201, IMG submission 204516) | Coastal sediment microbial communities from Delaware Bay, Delaware, United States - CS-6 worm burrow | ecosystem: Environmental > Aquatic > Marine > Coastal > Sediment | place: USA... | reverse complement strand
CCAGACCTCGGTGCAGGACCTCAGTATTGAGGCCATTGCCAAAAAGGCCAAAGTCGGGAAGACAACAATTTACCGCTGGTGGCCCAATAAAACCGCGGTGGTTATGGATGCTCTATCCAATCAGCCCGGCATGCAAACGCCTTTACCCACAGCCAGCTCTCACCGTGAGGCCATTCTCATGCAGCTTGAGAAGCTGATCCGGCTGGTGGATAGCAAAAATGGAGAGACCATCGCCCAGCTTTTCAGTGAAGCACAGGCCAGTGAAGTCTCTTTGAAAATTTTCAAGAACAATCTTTTGGAGCCCTTAATGGATGCCATAGAATACAGCATCATTGAAGGCCAGAAAAATGGTGAATTCCGGGAAGATATCGACAAAGACATGGCTGCAGACATGCTGTGCGGACCTATTTTTTTCCGCCTGATGGCGCATGCGCAAGATCTGGATGATACGTTCCGCGAAACCTATCCTTTTGAGGCCATTAAGATCCTAGACGCCGGATAGTTTAAACTTCCATTCCAATAGTCAGGCTTTGTACAGCGCTGCATCAGTCTTATTTCAATACTAAAATTAAAACACTTTGCAGGATCAAGGTTGCGCTAGGCGCAAAAAGAAGTAAGCTTATATCTATGGCTGAAGAAACAGAAAAACCCGAATCTTCTATCACAATCGAAGGCATTGAGGATATCGATCCCGTGAAATTATGGGACGATATTGGCACGTGGTTTACCGAATATCTATGGAATACCAACACAGCCTATCAGGGTATTATTATCCTTGGTTCATTCTTTCTGGGCTATTTTCTCTACCGCATGGCCTGTGGCCATGTTGATGATGCGATTACCAAGCGTGATATGCCTTCGCGGGCCAAACGGGTTTTGCTGAACTTACGCAAGCTTTTGTTTCCGCTCCTCACTTTGATCTCGATTTTCGTGTCCACGCGCATTGCAGAATCCGATCTGGTGGGGATGAATGTCTATCTGACAGAAGGTATGATGAAAGTCCTGCTGGCCTGGATTGCTATTCGTGTGGCGGTGCAGTTCATCGAGAACAATGCTGTGCGCAATATCTTTGCGCTCACCATATGGTCGGTGGCTGCGCTGAGCATCTTCGGCGTTTTAGATCAAACCACGGCCACACTTGATGCTATAGGATTTAACATCGGCGATTTCCGGCTTTCAGCGCTGGCTGTGATCAAAGGCATTCTTTCGCTTTTCCTGCTGCTGTATATGGCTGTTTTCCTCTCATCCTTTCTTGAAAGACGCGTCTTAAAGGCCAAAAGCCTGACGCGCTCCTCGCAGGTTCTCATCTCGAAAATCGTGCGTGTGATTTTAATTGTTTTTGCGCTACTCATCGGGCTGACCAGTTCCGGCATTGACCTTTCGCTGTTTGCCGTGTTTGGCGGAGCGATTGGCCTTGGGATCGGTTTTGGTCTGCAAAAAGGGATTTCAAACCTGTTTTCCGGCATGTTGTTGCTGGTGGACCGCTCGATCCAGCCCGGCGATGTGATCGAGCTGGAAAACGGGACTTTTGGCTGGGTCCAGCAAATGGCAGCGCGTTATACCGAGATTGTCACGCGGGACAACAAATCCTTTCTGATCCCGAATGAGGAATTCATTACCCAGCGCGTAGTCAACTGGTCACACGGTGATACGCTGATCCGTCTCGAAGTCTGTTTTGGCGTGCATTACAATTCTGACCCGCATGATGTCAAACGCTTGGCCGAGATCGCCGCCGCCACGCCAGAGCGCGTATGTGGAGACCCGACACCCGTTTGCCATTTGGTTGAATTTGGCGATAGTTCCCTGAACTTCAAATTACGTTTCTGGATCAAAGACGCTGAAAAAGGCGTGACCAATATGCGCGGGGCGGTGATGCTGGCGCTGTGGGATAGCTTCAAAGAACACGGGATTGAAATCCCCTACCCGCACCGGGAAGTCTATTTGCACGATGTGACGGCCTAAGAAGGCGCGCCCCCCTTAAGCTGGAGATCAATTTCATGATCAATTATTTCAGCCAGGGGCTCTGCTTCCTTTAAAAGCTCCATAAGTTTCTCAAACTGATCCTGCGTCGGCGGGACATGATTATCTAGCAACTCATGCACCATGTCATGGACAACCTGCTCTACCGTGTTGGCAAAACCAATCATATTTTGGCTGGCTACTTTCATTTTATTCCCATATCGTCTTTGAACCTCATCGACGGGTATATCGATAGAAACACCATTTTCCTCCCCTTCGCCAAGCCTAATTCCAATATTTGTAAGCTTTAGAGAATTGCGCAGAAAACTGGAAGCAGAAATATCTACAAAAAAATTATAATCCAGAAAGAAATGAGCATCTTCCTGGCTCAAATCACCGTCTTCCAGAACGAGAGGTGTTTGTACATGGATAGTCCGACTGTCCGCGCTCTTATTCAAGGATACAAACGCGCTTCGCTGGCTTGTATCTTCTAATTCTACTTTTTTAAAGGGATGGTGAATTTGTTGCGTTTCGCCCAAACCAAAATCAGCCTGAAGGTCATCAGCTGATCTGATACGAATCTCTGTTCCAGACTGTGCCCTAGCCTCTTTAAACCGGCTTCTTAAAGAGCCAAGTAATTCGAGCCCCTTTTTGAACATTCTCTTATCACCCTTTATGTTTTGATCCTAAGCGTCTAGCATAAATCAACATCATATGACAATAAAAAATCCTCCAGTAACCAAGGTAATTTCGCACGATTTATGCCTCAGACCTGGCAGCGCAGGCATACCGCACCCAAGAGTTTTTCAACGACGATACTTTTTGAAATCTTTCTCCGCCACCATGGCATTATCCATATATAATTCTGCCGGGCTATTCTTACTATAACTCTGTGCCGCCCCCCCATTCCAGACCATTTAGGATAATCCCTGCCGAGGGCAGCGTTTGTCCACGCCAGCTAACAACAAGTTAGCCCTCTTGCCAGAGTCGTATGACACCATCTTTTCTTTCCGTAAGATAAAGCGCGTTGTCCCGACCCCCTTCTTTTGCCTCTTTTATGTTTTTTGCCAACCTTACGTAATCTTTTACCTTGCGGGCTTTGCGGAATTGCACGCTAAACCTGGTAAAACCCTTAGTCTATAACAATGAGCTCGGATACGCTATCTCCCCGCTTCAAAATCAGCATAGACTATTTTTGAGACGCGGTATTCTTTTCTACTACCGGGAGATATTCGATATATCCGGCCTTCTCTATGAACATAATTCTTTTTCGTTAATCATAATCAAAAAAGGGAATCTCCTGTGCGAACACAGGAGATGATAAGCAGAATAAGAAAAACAGTGTTAACCCTATCCTCATGCTAAGCGGCTTGCGCTATATCCGCTTGAACGCCCTCCCCCTCCAGAACGGCTGAGATCGCGTTGATCGTCGCAGCAATGCGCACAGAGGTCTGAATTTCTGCACTACCAAGGCCGGCCTTGCGCAAAGCGGCTTCGTGGGAGTCGATACACATCCCGCAGCCATTGATCGAAGATACCGCCAGAGACCACAGCTCGAAATCGATCTTGTCCACACCGGGATTGCCAATTACGTTCATGCGCAATTTTGCCTGCATGGTCTGGTATTCCTTGTTGGCCGCCAAATGTACAAAGCGGTAATAGATGTTGTTCATCCCCATAATCGCTGCGGCGGCTTTGGCCGCGTTCAGGGCCTCGGATGAAAGATGCTCGCTCGCCTCTTCGACAATAGCATCAATAACGGTTTTGTTGCGCGCACCATAAGCCGAAGCCACAAACGTGCCCCAGAGCTTTTGGGTATCCAGCATCTCCTCATTGACTAGGCTGGAGAGGTTCAATTTCAAATCCTTGGCGTAATCAGGGATCATGTTTTTCAGAGTGGAAATAGACATCGTATTTTTTCCTTTTTGGTTTGAAGTAGATACAAAACAGGCGGCGCGGCTACAAAACCAAGCCGCCTGTCGGCTGTTTTTATGCGGCGATCTTGACGGCTTCTGCAGAAACGTCGATTGTGTCACCACCGGTTGGGCGGTTACACGCACACAGCTCATCCGATTGCAGAGCATCCAAAATGCGCAGTGTTTCCTTCGGATTACGACCAACATTCAGACCATTCACGGCCACATGCTGGATCACGCCATGCGGATCAACAATGAAGGTTGCACGCAATGCTACGCCTGCCTGCGTATCGCGCACACCAAGTCCATCAATCAAAGAGCCGTTTGTGTCGGCAAAAGCCCATTGGTTCAGGCCTTTGAGTTCCGGGTGCTCGCGGCGCCATGCCAGCTTGCAAAACTCGTTGTCGCTGCTGCCGCCCATAACAACACAATCACGGTCGGCGAAATCTTCTTCCAGATTTGCAAACTCAACGATCTCTGTTGGGCAGATAAAGGTAAAATCTTTTGGGTAGAAGAAGAAAACCTTCCACTTGCCATCAAAGCTTTTTTCTGTGATTTCTTCGAAGGCGGACACACCGTTTTCTTCGTGCTTGTTAAATCCGGGCTTTACGCCTGTGATTGTAAATTCAGGAACTTGATCACCAATGCCGAGCATGTGCTTCTCCATTTCTTTTTTCATTACGGGTTGAACGTGTGAGCAGAATGGACCTTTTAGACCTCAAAATCCAACAATAAATTCCACTATTTACAATCGAAAAAAACGATACAAAGGTTACTTAATTTTTGATATATTCAATAACACTATGATGCGCCCGACCCTGAGACAGCTTCGTTATCTTATCGCGCTGGAAGATGAGCAATCCTTCAGCAAGGCCGCAGAGTCCTGCCTTGTTACGCAATCAACGTTGAGCGCTGGGGTCAAGGATTTGGAAGAAATACTGCGCCAGACCCTTGTGAACCGCAAAGGGCGAAACATAACCCTCACGCCGTTGGGGGCAGAGACGGCAGCCAGGGCCAGAGCGATCCTCTCGGATGTTGATTCGCTTGTCTTGCGCGCCACAAAATTGCAAACGCCCTTAAGCGGCCCCTTGCGCCTTGGCGTTATTCCAACGATCGCCCCTTATCTCCTGCCGCAAATCCTGCCCCTGCTCCAGCGCGATTTTCCGGCGCTGGAATTGCAGCTGCATGAAGACTTAAGCGCCCGCCTTGTTGAGGGATTGCACAAAGGCAAGCTGGACGGGGCCATTCTCGCCTTCCCGTACGATACGAACGGCATGATCGAAAAACCCTTGTTCGATGAGCCGTTTTATCTGGCCGCGCCCAAAGATCGCACCTTACCCGATACCCTATCGGTTAAAGACCTCAAGCCCGAGGAACTGCTTTTGCTGGAGGACGGGCATTGCCTGCGCGATCACGCCGTGTCTGCCTGCAAGCTGCAATTGCCGAAAACCCGTAAAACCTTTAGCGCCACATCACTGGCCACCTTGATCCAGATGGTCGAGCACGGCTATGGTCTCACGCTACTGCCCGAGATGATGGTGCGCGTTGGAGCCGTGCCGGAGAACATCCGGCTCGTTCCCTTCAAACCTCCAGGTCCCAAACGCCAGATCGGCATGGCTTGGGCGGAAAACAGCCCACATGCAGCGGATATGGCCGCGCTATTCACATATGGACAGACATTTTTTTGTATGGTTTCTAACCAATAACAATAAACTGTACATACCAAATTATATTGGTTTTTTTCTTGTAAAAATACACCGCATTCTGTAAAATTTTGGAGAATAATTGTTGTATTACAATAATCAAGAAACGTGATAAATCGCAGGTGATCGCATGTCAGATAGTAAAAAACCGGATGTAAAAAACCCGAGAAAACATTTTAATACAAGCCGATTCTCTATAGACAAAAGCCCCGGAACCGGGCCAGGCTTAATAGGTGAAGGAGGTGCCTCGCCTTCAACGCATGAAACTAATATAGATCCGGCAGCTTACAAAACAGGCCGCAACCCCAACCCCTTTTCCGATAACACTGAAAGCCTTGTGGACCAGATTGATGAATTTGAACGCACCCTCAAATTGGCTATTCAGCAATACAATGATGACAATACCGAAAACGCTATTAGTAATTTCATCCGAGCAACAGCGCAACGCGCCTGTTTGTTAACGACCCCGGAAGTCAAGGGTCGCTCTGAAACATCAGATCGTATTCGAAGCGCCTTTTACACCGAGGTACGCGAAGACGATATTGATAGCGCCTTGGCTCTGACGGCAGCCCTTCATAATGGAGAATTGGCCGAATCGCGCAATCCCCAAAAAACTGACACGAAAAGACAAAAACCAGATTTTGTAACAGGCCTTGGCCTTGATTATTAATCCATGAAAACAACCAAACATTTACGCATTTATGGACGCGTGCAGGGCGTGTGGTACCGCGCATGGACGCAGGAAACCGCGCAGAATATGAGCCTAAAGGGCTGGGTGCGCAACCGCAAAGACGGCAGTGTTGAAGCCGTTATCACAGGCCCTGAAGACCAGCTCCAGCGTTTCATTACGGCGTGTTATGATGGGCCGGCGCAGGCCAAGGTGGAAACAATTCAAACCCTCGAGGGGATCGATGAAGGCTGTACAGATTTTTCTGTCAAAGACACCGCATAAACCCTGTCAAATTATACCCAATTATATCCAATATATTCTTTTTTAAACAGACTTTTACGCTATTCTGCGCGCTCTTTTTTATACGCCCTTTCCTCTCCCCGCCCTTCCCGCTTCGATTGAGAAGCATGGTCACGCTTTTTGTGCGGGTGTTTTTGCATCAGAACCCTTGCGAATTTTCCTTTCAGCTTTTGCCGCTCCTCTTGCGGCAATTGAGACGCCAGCGCCTTCATCGTCTCCAGCTTTTGCTCAAACATGGCCTGATTGATTTGCTTCAAATCACCTGTGGCGGCATCAAAAGCCTGCGTATCAAATTCCTCGGCCACTAAAACCTCACCAATTTTGGCAATTTCTCCGCGCATCTTACGCATAATAGGCTTAAATTCCTTTCGTTTTTCACGAAAGGTCTGCTTCATTAAGGTCTGGGTTTCTGGCGCAAGCGTTGCGTGAAACTCCTTCCATGAATGCTTGCTCACGGCCCGATAACCTTGTCCGGCGGCCAGCCCAAAAAACAGGACATTCAACAAAACAGAGATTGTAAAAAGAATTTTTATTTTCCTGCTCATAACCAGTCCCCATAACCGTCATCATCGTTAATATAAAGATATGATGCCATATCGTCCTGCGCACTCAATGTCGAGAGATCCACGGTCGTCCCGATAAAAAGACCAGCCAGCAAAAACAGCGATAGCACCAAGGCCGGTTGCGGCATCAAAATCCCATCAAAAAGATGCCCAAGCCAGCCACGCCTCCGCTCTTTTACCGACGTCGATTCACGACCAAACAATTCAGGACGGGCCGTGGCGACAATCCGGCTGACCAGATTATCGCTCATCTCCGGCACACTTCGCTTTTCCAAAATTTTATCTAGCTCATTCATCCTACCCATATATACGTTCCTCCCCCTTCATACCCTTCTGTAAAACTCCCTGACGGATCAAACTATCCCTCAACCCCGCCTTGGCCCGCATCAAAAGCGATTCCAGCGCCTTGATGCCCACTCCCATAATATCAGCAGCCTCCTTGTTGCTTAATTCCTCATAAAAACAAAGATTTAGCGCCTCCTTTTGACGCTCTGGTAAAGCTTGGATTGCCGCCTCCAATACGGCTTGTTGCTGTTTATTCTCCAGCCCTTCTTGCTGGCTCTGCGCAGTATCCTCCAAATAATCGAGAGAATCGCCGCCCTGTGCTGGCTTTTTCTTGCGCATATAGTCCACGGCCCCGTTGGTGACCACGCGGTAAAACCATGTTGTAAACTTCACACCGCGCTGCGCATCCCAGGCCTGCGGATTCTTCCAGAGCTTCAAGAAAGCATCCTGCACGATATCTTCCGCCTCATCCTGTCTAGCGCACATCCGGTAAGCGGCCGCGTAGAACATTCTTGTCCGCCGCTGCACAAGAAACGAGAAAGCCTCATGGTCCCCGCTTTGCACACGGACCATGAGGCTTTCATCACTTATCTCATGCTCTTGTTTAGACTTTTGCGTCATCAGAACACTGTTTCCTTATATATTCAGGACAAAACAGTGCTTATTCGTCCTGCGCACTGCCTTTTCCTTGCTTCCCCTGCCTCTTTTCGCGCTTTTCTTTCATTTCTTCACGCTTCTTCTTATGGTGCGCCTGCGCCTCTTCTTTGCTGACAGCACCATCACCGTCCGCGTCCATGGCCGTAAAACGCGCCTTGGAAGCCTCGACAAACTCTTCTTGAGAGACAATGCCATCGCTGTTCGTATCATGTTTATCAAACATATAGCCCATTCTCTTGCCATGATCCGGCCCCTTGGGTCCATCTCCTTTGCACGCCAACGCCGGGGCCGCTGATAACGCCAAAACCACTGCACTCATTACCAAAACCTTGTTCATTCTTCTCTCCTCTTTTATATTGTTATTTGAAAAATTGTTTTCATGTTATTTCTACGCGGCGAAAGACGAAAGCCTTCGGTATTTTTATACGCGCACAACTTACATCTGCAAATTCAGCCCTAATTGCCATCCAGCTCGATTACAATATGGCGTGTGGTTGCATTGCCTTTAGGCTGTGACAGAACCTTTGTAATCTCCGTTTTTTCTTTCAAGCGAATTTCCAGCAACGTGCCACCATCTGACATTGTGCGCGTGATATAAGAGCCCAGCAGATCACTCTTCCAAAGGCGGCTCCCCGCGTTGATCCCCCATTTGGTCTTTGGCAATTCAATTTGCAAAACATTGCGCAAACGCTCGATATTGGCGGTGAAATTCACTGGTGCGCTCACTTCCAGCCTCAATCGCGTTTTTCCGTTCTCCGTTGTGGTATGCACGCGGGTGACCTGCCTGATGCCAGCTAGCGTTGTTGTTTTTTTCTGTGTCTGTTCAAGGTCCAGATTATCCTTGGCCGTGCTTTTGAGGATGCTATTGATCACGCTTTGGGAGCTAGAGCTAGAGCTAGAGTCAGGCTTGGCTTTTGGCCGCACCTGAAACTGATCCAACCGCTCACCAGAAGGCTGCGCCTTTATAGGTTTTTTTGCCGCTTTTTTAGAGGGAATCGGCACAGAAGATCGATCACCCTTCGGAGACTTTGCACTGTTTTCCATCTCTGGTTCAGCTGTGATTGAATCAAGAACACCAGACAAAAAACCTGAAGACGATTTCTCTTTTTTCTTCCCGGCTTTTGTATCACTTTTCTTGAATACTGGCTTTTTTTGAGCCGCCGTCTTTGCCACAGCGTCCGGTAGCATCACCGTTTCATCGATGCTTTCATACCCTTTGATCTTTTCTTCCAATTTAAACAGACCCTTGAATTTATTCAAAACATCGCTACTGACAATTTTGTGTGAAGGCTTGACGGTCGTTTTCTTCCCTGCATTGTCCTGCACATCAACATCTTCCATCAAATCTTTTTCCGACTTGCCTTTTTGCGGAGAGAGCTTAAGAACGCGAAATTTCTTTTCAGAGGCTGCATCCGGCTCAAAATGCGGGGCCAAATCCGCCTTTTTTCTACGGCGTTTTGGATTCACTTTTTTGCGCGCATTCAAGTGCGCCTGTGTGGGGTCCGTTGATGTGTCTTGCTCAACAATATTCCAGTTTCCATCGGCTTTCAAAAGTGCTTCGGAAGGCACTTTTTTGACTTTTGGCGTCTCCGAAGTCACAATGGGGATAGAAAGAGCTGGCCCCGAACCTCCCGTTGTTTCGACGCAGCCTGAAAGCATTACCACAGCCAACCCCAAACAGAAATAGAGCCTGTGCGGTTTATATTTTTTCGATCTATTCAAAAAAACCTGAATCATTTTAGCAATACTCATTATTCAAATGAGACATTATACGATGAGGAGTGAGCGCGTATCAATTCAAAAACGTGCTTTTCATTTGAAGAACAACACACCTTATACACTGCCTCTTTTGGCTTTCTCCATCTCCGCAGACTTCTCCAGCACACCATGACTGGTCTTCCTTTTTGCACCAGATAGCTTTGCGATTATCGTTACATAGCGCTCCGGTTTGTATGAGAGCGCTATATGTGTGAATAACAATGCCACCCACAACGCCGCCAGCATATATTCCGGCACACCGACCAAAACACCCAAAACACCAACCCCTCCCATCACAACACCAATAAGCATGATGGTCACGGTTGCTCTTTGGACTGAAAACCCGGCGTTCATAAAATGATGGTGGAAATGACCACGGTCCGGCGAGAAAGGATGGCGGCCTTCGCGTACCCTACGATAGAACTGAGCACAGGCATCAAAAATCGGCAGGCCCAAAATCCATGCTACCGTAATCGGCGCAAGAGAAATCCACGGGGAGGCCGACATTTTCAAGGCAAACCACGACACAACAAGCCCTAAGCACATGCTCCCCGCATCACCCAAAAAGACCGAGGCGCGGCTTTGCAACGGATGGCGCATATTGTAAAAAAGAAACCCGGCCAACGCGCCAATCATAATTGTCAGGCCCAGCAAAGCCTGAATATCTCCGGCGGTTGCCGCTACAACCATAAACCAGAGCAGGACTACAACAGATTTTCCGCCAGCCAGACCATCAAGACCATCCATGAGATTAATCGCATTGATCAGAAGAACGGTTGCCACCGCGCAAAATATAATCGAAATGGCCCCGATCCACACCGTTCCATACCCAAACAAATCCCCCAGATTATCAATGCGCGCATCGCCAAGCACCACGATTAACCCTGCAGCCACGAATTGCGAAATAAACTTAACCCACGGGTTAATGTGATAGCGATCATCCATCACACCAACACTGAGCAAAAGAATGAGGGCCCAGAATAACGACCAGTATGCCTCCAGGGCCATCCCAGCAAAAAGACCAACAATCATATAAACAGGAAAGACAACCACCCCCCCTATGGGCGGCACAGGTTCTTCATGTTGTTTGCGCCCACCAGGCTGATCAACAAACCCGCTATCGATAGCCCACCGCCTTAAAAACGGAATGGCCACCACCACAATGAAAAATGCCGCAAACGGCATGATAAAAAAAGTCGTTAATTCCTGACCCGACATCTAAACAAATTACCCGTTACCTAATCCTGTTAAAGATACGCTATCACACCACAGCAGGTGCCCGTAGACGTTTTTTTTATCTTTCTTATTTCATCCAGAGAAAGAAAAAATCATATATATTCCATCATTTTCTATAATTTTTTTATTCTGTCCACACGGTAAAAACAAACGTTATGGTTGATGATATCCGTTTCAACACCATTAAGAATATGGCTAATTTTGTCCCTTTTTTTTATTTTAAAACAGTATTATAAGGAAAAAATTTAGCCCTATAAAGGATACAAAAAAAGTAAAGAAAACCCAAAGAATATCTATGGTGCAGCGCAAACTTGTCTCAAATTGTTTCCATATTTCACGAATGCTTAAAATCTTTCAGATAGCGTAGGAGTATGTTAGCAGCGGCTTATGTAAAGCTGCAAAAACGAGGACGGGCCAATAACATCATATAGAGATCTTCCTACAGCTCCTGGAGGTTTCGCCAAAAACAAAGAGCCCCTTAGCGAAACATAAAAAAAGCAAAACACATGCAACGCAAAAGGTAATGAGAGGAGCAATATTATGCCTATTTTTGATGCGCGGGACTTTGGCGCAAACCCTAATGACAATATTGACGACACAGCAGCCATACAAGCGGCTTTGGACGCGGCGCAAGCCGCAGGCGGTGGACAGGTTTATCTGGCCTCCGGGACTTACACCATTTCCGGTTCAGGCAAAGCCTCTGATGGAGCACTCCGTGTTCACAGCAACACGGAATTTTACGGCGACGGGATGGGTAAAACCATTTTAAAACTGGCCGATGGATGGTCCAGTAAAATTACAGGCCTGATCCGTACACCGGTTAATCAGGTGACAGAAGATGTCGTCATTCGTGATCTGACGCTGGATGGAAACCGCGATAATACGAGCGCCGATGTGGACGGCATTATGACGGGTGTGCTGCCTGGCAAGGATGCGCATGACTCACGTATTCTGATCGAGCGCGTGGAAATTCATGATGTATCGCGCATCGCCTTTAACCCACATGAGCAGACTCATGACTTGGTGATCCGCGAT
>Ga0316201_10003133_pt1 | contig 12082 bp, 7 predicted proteins | sample CS6wburrow_MG_FD_204516 | JGI IMG/M metagenome (GOLD analysis project Ga0316201, IMG submission 204516) | Coastal sediment microbial communities from Delaware Bay, Delaware, United States - CS-6 worm burrow | ecosystem: Environmental > Aquatic > Marine > Coastal > Sediment | place: USA: Delaware... | reverse complement strand
AGCGCATGAATTCGGTGTTTCGGGGCTGCCGGGCCGTAAAACCGAAGCCTGGAAATACACGCCGTTGCGAATGCTGGAGCAGCAGAGTCCTTTGATCAGGGCTGCAGAGAGCGCGGCTTTTGTTGGAGGTGATTTACCCGAGCCGGTTATTGCCGCGAGTGCTGGAATTGTCGACGTCAGGAACGGCCTGTTGGCCGGATCTCTGCCGAAGACCACCCCGGGACTGACGCTGCAACCGATGGCTGCCGGGATCGAATCCTTTGCTGCAACCTTGCAGCGTCTGCTGCCTGCCGTAGACCTGTCGGGTTCAGCCAATGCGTTTACGGCCCTGAACACAGCCTTTTTGGATCAGGGTCTGATTGTGCATGTCGCTGAAAACGTGGATGGCGGATCACTCTTGTTGCGCTGGAGCAGGTCGGTTGAAGCGTCATCGCGGCTGGATAATTTCCGCCTTGTCGTGTTGCTGGAGGCAGGCGCAAAACTGGACCTTACAGAACAATTCGATGGCACTTCGGATGCGTGCGGTGCGCTGAACCTTGTGACCCAGGTTGAATTGGCTGCGGGTGCTGAGCTCGGTCATATTCGGGTGCAGCGCGAGCCGGAAGATGCGGCGCTGCTGACAAAAACAGCGGTGGCGCAGGCAGCGGGATCCCGATACCGATACTACGGGTTTGATCTTGGGGGAGGACTGGTCCGGCATGAGATCGTTGCGACTCTGGAGGGCGAAGGCGCTCAGACCGACATAAACGGCGCGTTCGTGCTGGATCACAAACGGCACGTAGATAATCACATCAGCGTGGACCACGCGGCGCCTGACTGCAGCAGCAGCCAGTTTTTCCGGGGTGTGCTGGGCGGCAGCAGTCGCGGGGTATTTAATGGCCGGGCGCTGATTCGCCCCGGTGCAGACGGATCCAGCGTTCGCCAGTCCAATGCTAACCTGTTGCTTTCGCCTCTTGCTGAAATGGACACCAAGCCAGAGCTCGAGATTTACGCCGATGAAGTCGAGGCCAGTCACGGAGCAACGGTGGGTCAACTGGATGAAACAGCGATTTTTTACATGCGTTCCCGCGGACTCTCAATGGACGAATCGCGGCGGATTTTAACTGCTGCGTTCTGCCATGCAGTGAGTGACCGCCTGCAGGATCGCAGCCTGGCAGAGCGGCTATCCGGCATGTTCGATGCTGCGATGCCGGGCGGCCTGACTACTGCGGGTGAGCCCTGAAATGGCCGCTTCCAGGACGTTTCACGTAGAAGACGTCCGGCGGGATTTTCCGATACTGGGCCGGTCGGTCCACGGCAAGCCGCTGGTCTATTTCGATACCGCTTCATCGGCCCAGCGGCCGCTTGCCGTTATCGAAGCGGTAGAGGATTTTTATCGCGAACACAACGCCAATGTCCATCGGGGCGTGCATACGCTAAGCCAGGAAGCGACTGATCTCTATGAGGGCGGCCGCCGCAAGCTGGCCCGTTATATCAATGCGGCTTCTGAACGCGAGGTCATTTTCACGCGCGGGACAACCGAAGCCATCAACCTGGTGGCGCAGAGTTTTCTGAGGCCGAAGCTGAATCCCGGTGATGAAATCCTGATCACGCACATGGAGCATCACTCCAATATCGTGCCCTGGCAGATGTTGTGTGAACAAACCGGCGCCAGTCTGAAAGTTGTTCCCATCAACCAGCGCGGTGAACTGGAGATGGATGTGCTGGAGTCCCTGCTGTCGGCGCGGGTGAAACTACTCGGTATTGTGCAGATTTCGAACGCGTTGGGAACGGTCAATCCCGTGGCGGATGTATGCAGCCTGGCAAAACGTTTCGGAATCCCGGTCCTGGTGGATGGCGCGCAGGCCATGCCCCACGCTGAAGTTGACGTGCAGGCCCTCGGTTGTGATTTCTACTGCCTGTCCGGGCACAAGATGTACGGACCCACTGGCATCGGAGCGTTGTGGGCCCGGGAGGCGACGCTGGAGGCCATGCCGCCGTGGCAGGGCGGAGGCGAAATGATCAACCGCGTAACGTTTGAAAAATCCACCTGGAATGATCTGCCGGCCAAGTTTGAAGCCGGCACGCCGCATATCGCGGGCGGCGTCGGCTTGGGTGCTGCCGTGGATTATCTGTCTGGGTTCGACATGCAGGAAATCGCTGCATACGAGCACCGGATTCTGGCCCATGCGACCTCGCGCATGAATGAAATCGAAGACCTGCGGATCATCGGAACCGCGCGGGACAAGGCCGGCGTGATCAGTTTTACACTCGGTGACATACATCCGCACGATCTGGGGACCATTATCGATCATCATGGTATCGCTTTACGGACCGGGCATCACTGCGCGATGCCTGTTATGCAGTTTTTCAAGGTACCAGCCACCGCACGAGTCTCCTTCGGCATGTATAACACGCTGGCCGAAGTCGATTCGCTGATCGAAGCGCTGAATGCGACCCGGGAGATGTTTTAAAGGCTCAGTCCCCGGCCAGTTCGATCTTCGTTACCCGCTGGAATCCGCGCGGAAGTTTACGTCCGCGATGGGCCCGGTCACCGCGAAAATGTTCGATGTCCTTCTCACTCATGCGCAGGTACCGCTGTCCGGCCCAAACCAGTATTTCCTGCTTATCCGCCATCACGGTCAAACCGATCATGAACTCTTCGCCGGCCTTGAGCCGTTTCGGCGGGATGTTGATCAGCTTGTTGCCCTTACCCTTGGTGAGTTCAGGTACATCTTCCAGCGGAAAGGCCAGCAGGTAGCCGTCCGACGTCGCGCAAATGATGGTGTTATTGGCGTCCGGGTCGTAGCTGGCGGGCATGACCGGTGTGGCGCCGGCGGGCACAGTCAAAACCGCCTTTCCGGCCTTCATACGGCTGTGCAGGTTGCCCAATTCGGTAACGAAACCATAACCGAACGTACTCGCCAGAACGATTTTCCGGTCTGGGCTGCCCGACAGCGTGAAAAGGAATCGCTCACCGGCCGCCAAGGTGAAATGGCTGGTCAGGGGTTCGCCCTGGCTGCGCGCCGATGGCAGCTTGTGGGCGGAAAGTGCATAGGCGCGTCCCCGCGAGTCGAGAAAAACGGCCTGTTCGTTGCTGCGCCCGTGTGCAGAGTGCTGGAATTCATCCCCCGAACGGTAATTGAGTGTCGCCGGGTCAATTTCCTGGCCTTTGGCCGAACGCACCCAGCCGGATTTTGACAGTACGATGGTCACAGGCTCGGACGGCACCAGGTCTTCCTGCCGCAGCGCCTGCGCCGCGTCACGTTCCACCAGTATGGAACGGCGATCGTCGCCATATTGTTCCGCGTCGGCCAGTAGTTCTTTCTTGATCAATGTCTTGAGCCGGGCCTGTGATCCGAGAATCTTTTCCAGGTCATCGCGTTCGTCAGCCAGCTTATCCTGCTCATCCCGGATCTTCATTTCCTCGAGCTTCGCCAGGTTGCGGAGCTTCAGTTCCAGAATGGCCTCGGCCTGCGTACCGGTGAGGCTGAAACGCTCCATCAGCACCGGCTTGGGCTTGTCTTCGTGCCTGATGATGTAAATCACTTCGTCAATATTGAGGTAAGCGATCAGCAGGCCTTCCAGGATATGCATGCGATCTACTACCTGGTCCAGACGATGGTTGAGGCGTCGCGTCACGGTATCCATCCGGAAGGTCAGCCACTGCTTCAGCAGTTCCCGGAGATTCAGCACCTGAGGTTTGCCGTTAATGCCGATGATATTGAAGTTGGCCCGGTAGTTCCGTTCCAGGTCGGTAGTTGCGAACAGGTGGTTCATCAACTGTTCCAGATCTACCCGGTTGGAGCGGGGTACGATGACCAGCCGGGTCGGATTTTCATGGTCCGACTCGTCCCTCAGGTCCTCGACCATGGGCAGTTTCTTCGCCTGCATTTGCGCTGCGATCTGTTCCAATACTTTAGCCGGCGAGACCTGGTGAGGCAGGGCGGTAACGACGATGTCGCTATTTTCCTTTTCCCAGATCGCCCGCATTTTTATCGAACCCATGCCGGTTTCATACAACTGCCGGAGATCTTCCGGAGCCGTGATGATTTCCGCGTTGGTCGGATAATCCGGCCCTTTCACGTGCATACAAAGATCTGTGACGGTTGCTTTGGGCTGTTCCAGCAGGTGAATGCAAGCCGATACTACTTCACGAAGATTATGTGGTGGTATATCCGTCGACATGCCGACGGCAATGCCGGTACTGCCATTCAGCAGCACGTTCGGCAGACGGGCGGGCAACATCAGCGGTTCTTTCATCGTTCCGTCGAAATTCGGGCCCCATTCCACCGTGCCGAATCCGAGTTCGCTCAACAGCGTTTTTGCATAGGCTGTCAGCCGGGATTCGGTATAGCGCATGGCGGCGAAGGACTTCGGATCGTCCGGAGAACCGAAGTTTCCCTGTCCGTCTACCAGCGGATAGCGGAAGGCAAAAGGCTGGGCCATCAAAACCATGGCTTCGTAACAGGCCGAATCACCGTGCGGGTGGAATTTGCCGATGACATCACCGACCGTACGGGCGGATTTCTTGTGTTTTGAGGTTGCGCTCAGCCCCAGTTCGCTCATCGCATAAATGATTCGCCGCTGGACAGGCTTCAGACCGTCTCCCAGGTGCGGGAGGGCGCGGTCGAGTATCACGTACATCGAATAATCGAGATACGCTTTTTCGGCATATTCCTTTAACGGAATCCGTTCGTGATCAGAAAATGATTGGGTAATTTCGGTCATGGTTTTTTAGCATCAGCCCGGGGCTTCCATAGCATGGGCATGAAATAGATTGAAAAAATGCTGAACGAGATGATCCAGAGCGCGCCGGAAATAACGATCCAGAGCTGGTAATTGGCGGCATCGAACAACGGAAAGAAAATACGAATGAAGGCGGTCACAACCATCGCGGCCAGCAGGTAGCGCATGACTGGCGGCGCCTCGTGCACGCTTCTGCCGGTGTGGCCAAGACTGACGCGCGCCATCATGCTCATCGTGATGATCCCGATCCCCCCCACGGCAAAAGCGTGAACCGGAAGAAAGCCGGGTAGCTCGGTCACCGTCGACAGCGAACGCAGCAGGAAACCCAGGTTGATCATCAGGAAAGCAGCGAATAGACCCCACAACAGGGGCTTTTGCCAAATCCCCAGAGTATGCCAGCCATTGACTCTGATGGAATTTGAGATGAACAGCGCTGCGGCAAGTACCGCACCGGCAAAATGACCTGGAAAAAAAACTTCGATGATCAGAAATAACGGGAAAAGGACCAGGGTTGCGACGTCATTCCAGTAGGCGTTTTGCAGCTTCACTTCATAACCAACGCCTCTTTCGGTAAAAAAAGGAATAACACGGCGGCCCATGAACAGAACCATGCCCAGCACAAGGTACAACCCACTGTGAATGCCCAGGCGTACTCCCTGGTTAACCAAACCTGCAACACCGAGGTAGAACACAAGATTGGATGCCGCCAGCAAACCAACCAGCAACAAAACCAGGGCTTGCCGTTTCTGCCGAACCTTGATAATGGGCCGTGCAACCGCATAGCCCAATCCGGCCATGAAGGCCATATCAGCCGCTGCAGCGTAAACCAGGTAAACGGTACCCTGGGTCATCAGGATGCGGGCTGTCATCCAGAAAACGAAAATCAGGCTCAGCCAGGCTCCGTCGGCGGTTTTCTCGCCGGTCCAGTTCCCGGCGGCGGTCAAAAGAAATCCGGCGATCACGGCCATCGCGTAACCGTACAGCATCTCGTGCGCATGCCACTGGAAAATGGAGAGTCCGGTCAAATCCAATTGCACGCCGAAACGATAAACTAAAAGCCATATCGACATGGATATGACGGCGAATACCGAAGCGCCGATAAAAAAGGGCCGGAAACCCCTCGACCATAGCGACTGAAGGGTCAATTTCCACCCTTGAACAACACCCGCGTGTCAAAGAACACCCGGTCCTGCCAAATCAGGCCGTCTCTGGCCTGGAAAAACTCGGCACCCTGGATGGTAACGCCATTGAGCAGTTCAAAGTTTACGATGACGGCTGCCGAATCGCCCTCGATGATTGTCGTTTCCGGCACCGCCCGGGAGATAAACGGTGCAATATCAGCGATGTATTGGCGAACAGCGGCTTCTCCACTGATCGGTTCCGGCATCATCGGGCCACACCTCACGACATCGTCAGTCAGTGGGATAATGGCCGCGTTGTTTTGATTGATGGCTTCAAAAAACAGTCTGACCGCGTGCTCGATATCGGAACGTTCACTCATTCATTTCTCCCTAGATAGAGGCAAGGTTGCCTTTGTCTTCCAGCCAGATCTTGCGGTCCGAGGCACGTTTCTTACCCAGCAGCATGTCCATGACCTTGTTCGTCGCCGTATGATTTTCCACGGTCAATTGCACCAGTCTCCGGGTATCCGGGTCAACGGTGCTTTCGCGCAGTTGCAGAGGATTCATCTCACCCAGGCCTTTGAATCGGGTCTCCATGACTTTCCCCTTTTTCTTTTCCGCCGCAATCCGTTCGTGAATGCCCTTGCGCTCCTCGTCGTCCAGCGCGTAAAAGGTTTCCTTGCCGACGTCGATTCGGTAAAGCGGAGGCATGGCGACGAAAACGTGCCCGGTCTCGACGAGTGCGGTGAAATGTTTAAGGAACAGGGCCGAGAGCAGGGTCGCTATGTGCAGTCCGTCGGAGTCGGCATCCGCGAGAATGATCACTTTGCCGTAGCGCAAACCGGAAATCTCGTTGGAACCCGGGTCCACGCCGATGGCCACCGAAATATCATGAACTTCCTGGTTGCTCAGAACGGATTCAGAATCTACTTCCCAAGTGTTCAGGATTTTACCACGCAGCGGAAGGATGGCCTGGTATTCGCGGTTGCGGGCCTGTTTTGCCGAACCCCCGGCAGAATCTCCTTCGACCAGAAACAACTCGGTCCAGGCGAGGTCCTGTGACGTGCAATCAGCCAGCTTGCCGGGCAGAGCAGGTCCCTGGGTGACCTTTTTGCGCACCACTTTGCGGGCCGATTTCATGCGTTTCTGGGCGTTGTTGATGGCCAGTTGGGCGATTGCCTCACCATCGTTCACGTGCTGGTTCAGCCACAGGCTGAAGGAGTCCTTGAGCACGCCGGAGACAAAAGCCACACAGGCCCGTGACGACAAGCGTTCTTTGGTCTGGCCACTGAATTGAGGGTCAGTGAGTTTGACCGAGAGTATGAAACCGATTTTTTCCCAGATATCGTCCGGTGTCAGGCGCAGGCCTCGCGGCAGCAGGTTGTGGTGTTCACAGAACTCCCTGAGTGCCTCGACCAGCCCCGTGCGCAGCCCGTTGACGTGTGTCCCGCCCTGCGGTGTGGGGATGAGGTTGACATAGCTTTCCTGCAGTTGGCCCCCTTCGGGCAGCCAGCTGAGGGCCCAGCTGACTTCTGAATCCGTACCCTTCATTTCACCGCTGAAGGGTTTTTCGGGCAAACAGGCGTAACCTTCCAGTTCCGATTCAAGGTAGTCGGTCAAACCCTGGTGGTAACACCACTCTTCTTTTTCGCCGCTGCTGTCTACTGTCAGGCTCACCAGCAGGCCAGGGCAGAGAACGGCTTTCGCCCGCAAAAGGTGTTTCAGTCGCTTCAATGAGAAGCCGGGCGAGTCGAAATAGGAAGGATCCGGCCAAAAACGGATACGGGTGCCTGTATTGCGCAGACCCACCGTACCAAGCTGGGTCAGTTCGGTTTTCCGGTCGCCATTCGCAAATGCCATGTAATGCTCAGCGCCATCACGCTTGACCCATATTTCGAGCTTTTTGGAAAGCGCATTTACGACGGATACACCGACACCGTGGAGACCGCCTGCGTACTGGTAATTCTGGTCTGAAAACTTGCCGCCGGCATGCAGCTTTGTCAGGATCAGCTCAACACCCGGAACGCCCTGTTCGGGATGGACATCCACCGGCATGCCGCGGCCGTCATCGGTCACCTCGACTGAACCGTCTTCAAACATGGTGACCGCAATCTGGCTGGCGTGGCCGGCCAATGCTTCATCCACGCTGTTGTCGATGACTTCCATCGCCAGGTGGTTTGGCCGGGTGGTGTCTGTGTACATGCCCGGTCTTCTTTTGACGGGCTCAAGTCCAGTCAGGACTTCGATGTCTTCTGCGCGGTATTGATTGCTCATTGCTGTTTTGTGCTAGTCCCCGGGCTTGATGGTGGCGCCAAGGATGTTCACCTGTTTACCAACGGTTTTCAAGTGGCTTCAGCATACCGTACAATGTCCTTCCAGAACTTCATCAAATTATTGACGATAAATTGGCACATAACGGATAAAGGGTTCTGGCATGGCATCTCTAGTTTTTGTAACCGGCGGCGTGGTCTCTTCACTTGGAAAGGGGCTATCTGCTGCCGCCCTCGCGGCAATCCTTGAATCCCGTGGGCTCAAAGTCACGCTGGTCAAACTCGATCCGTACATCAACGTAGATCCGGGAACCATGAGTCCGTTTCAGCACGGCGAGGTTTACGTGACCGAAGACGGAGCGGAAACCGACCTGGACCTGGGGCATTATGAGCGTTTTGTCCGCACCCGCATGGGGCAACTCAACAACTGCACCTCCGGCCGGATTTACAGCAACGTTATTGCCAAGGAACGCCATGGCGATTACCTCGGTGCGACGGTACAGGTCATCCCCCATATTACCGACGAAATAAAGGACTGGGTGCGCCGGGCATCCGAAGGCTACGACATCGCGATGATCGAAATCGGCGGGACGGTTGGTGACATCGAGTCACTGCCGTTTCTAGAAGCGATCCGCCAGCTTGGCGTGGAGTATGGCAAGAACGCCATGTTCATGCATCTGACGCTGGTCCCTTTCCTGCGCGCAGCCAACGAGATAAAAACCAAACCTACCCAGCACTCGGTGAAAGAGCTTCGGTCCATCGGCATCCAGCCGGATATTTTGCTGTGCCGATCGGAAATTGAATTGACGGAAGCCGAAAGAGACAAGATTGCGCTGTTCACGAATGTTCCGACAAAGGCCGTGATCACCGCGCTGGACGCGAAGAACAGCATCTACGACATCCCGAACATGCTGTACGAAGAAGGGCTGGATGACCTGATTGTTGAAGGCTTCGGTCTGGAGGACAAGGTTGGCGAGGCCAACCTGGATGACTGGCTCGAAGTGGTGGACCGCACGATCAATACGCGGCATGAAGTGACCGTTGCAGTGGTCGGCAAATACGTTGAACATCATGATGCGTACAAGTCACTGACCGAGGCCATTGCACATGGCGGTTTGCGTCAGCGGATCAAGGTCAACATCAAGCGCCTTGAATCAGAAGACCTGATGGATAATGACCTGTCCACGCTCGAAGATGTGGATGCCATCCTGGTGCCCGGCGGGTTTGGCGAGCGTGGATTTGAAGGAAAAGTCAATGCGATCAGATATGCCCGGGAAAATGGAATTCCATATCTCGGTATCTGTTACGGCATGCAGGCGGCAGCGGTGGAGTTTGCGCGTAACGTTTGCGGCCTGGAAGGCGCCCATACCACTGAAATAGACCCCGCCACGCCGCATGGCGTTATCGGCCTGATCACCGAGTGGGTCGATGCATCCGGCAGTGTTGAAAAACGTGATGAAGAATCCGACCTGGGTGGAACCATGCGCCTTGGAGGACAGCAATGCCGGCTGCGAGAGGGTTCGCTGGCGCGCAGGCTTTACGGCAAGGAGATCGTCACCGAACGCCACCGGCACCGCTACGAGTTCAACAACCGGTACCGCGACATTTTTCAGAAAAACGGGATGTTACTGTCCGGGCTTTCGATGGATGAGACCCTGGTTGAAATCATCGAGATCCCGGACCATCCCTGGTTCCTGGCATGCCAGTTTCATCCGGAGTTCACATCCACGCCGAGAGACGGGCACCCCCTGTTCACCGGCTTTGTTGAAGCGGCTCTGCGCCAACAGCAGGGTGAAGTACCGAAAGGAGTGGCGCGCTTGTGAAATTGTGCGGCTTCGATGTCGGCCCGGAACAGCCTTTTTTCCTGATTGCCGGACCTTGCGTCATAGAGTCGGAACAACTCGCTATCGACACTTCCGGCGTACTCAAGGAAATCTGTGAACGGCTGAACATACCGCTGATTTATAAATCTTCTTTCGACAAGGCCAACCGGACGTCCGGCGGCAGTTTCCGCGGGCTGGGGATGGACGAGGGATTGAGGATACTGGCCGAGGTAAAACGCCAGGTGGGGCTTCCCGTTTTGACGGACGTGCACGAAGACACTGATATCGGTGCCGTTGCGGCCGTCGTCGATGTGCTGCAGACCCCGGCATTCCTGTGCCGGCAGACCAATTACATTCAGCGGGTCGCCTCGGCTGGAATTCCTGTCAATTTGAAGAAAGGCCAGTTTCTGAGCCCCTGGGAAATGAGTAACGTAGTCGAGAAGGCCCGGTCCACAGGCAATAACGACATCATGGTCTGCGAGCGCGGTGTTTCATTCGGTTATAACAACCTGGTTTCCGACATGCGCTCGCTCGCGGTGATGCGTGAAACCGGCTGCCCCGTGGTCTTCGATGCTACTCATTCCGTGCAGCTTCCGGGCGGCCAGGGCGGATCATCGGGCGGTCAGCGCGAGTTTGTACCGGTGCTGGCGCGCGCGGCCATTGCAGTCGGTGTCTCAGGCCTGTTTATGGAGACCCATCCTGATCCCGACGCCGCGTTGAGTGACGGCCCGAACGCCTGGCCGCTGGGCCGGATTGAAGAACTGTTGACTACACTCAAGGAACTCGATGCCGTCAGCAAGCGAAATTCTTTGTAAAGCAATCCCCTACAGAATTCAAAAAAGGAATATCCGATGACCTCAATCAAGACCATTCATGCCCGGGAAATTCTTGACTCCCGCGGCAACCCGACCCTCGAAGCCGAAATCCTGCTGGATTCCGGCGCTTTCGGGCGTGCTGCCGTGCCGTCGGGGGCGTCTACCGGAGCCCGTGAAGCCATCGAATTGAGAGACGGCGATTCCAGCCGTTATGGCGGCAAGGGCGTCAGCCGTGCGGTCGAAAATGTCAATGGAGTCATCGCCTCTGCACTGGCCGGATTCGACGCAGATGACCAAGAGGCGCTTGACCGCAGACTGATTGAACTGGACGGCAGCCCGAACAAGGCCAACCTGGGCGCCAATGCGCTGCTTGGCGTTTCTCTGGCGGCAGCGCATGCAATGGCCGCGCACGAAGGCCGCCCGTTATGGGCCCGGCTGGCTCAGAGCGAAAACCTGCTGCTACCGGTTCCCATGATGAACATCATCAACGGCGGCGCCCATGCAGACAATAGCGTCGACATGCAGGAATTTATGATCATCCCCTGGGGTGTCGGTTCCTTCAAGGAATCGCTGCGCTGCGGCGTCGAAATATTTCACACGTTGAAGTCGGTGCTCAGCAGTAAAGGCCTCAACACGGCCGTCGGTGACGAAGGCGGATTCGCCCCCGACCTGCCTTCCAATGAAGCGGCAGTGGAAACCATCCTGGAAGCAGTTGAAAAATCGGGTTATCGCATTGGCCAGGACGTCAGTCTCGGGTTGGACACGGCATCCTCGGAGTTTTTCAAGGATGGACTTTATCACCTTGAATCCGAGGGCAAATCCTTCGAACCGGCAGCATTCGCCGAGTACCTGGCCGGCTGGGTGAGGCAATATCCGATCATCAGTGTCGAGGACGGCATGGCAGAGGACGATTGGGAGGGCTGGGAAATACTGACCCAGCTGACCGGTAACGATTGCCAGCTTGTCGGCGACGACCTCTACGTGACCAATACGGAGATATTCAGGCGCGGTATCGAAATGGGTATCACCAACTCTATCCTGATCAAGCTGAATCAGATCGGCACGCTGACCGAAACCCTCGAGGCGATAGCGATGGCAGATAAGGCCGGTTACAGCTCGGTTATTTCACACCGTTCCGGCGAAACCGAGGACACAACGATTGCCGACCTGGCGGTGGCCACGTCAGCCACACAGATCAAGACCGGTTCGCTGTGCCGTTCTGACCGGGTGGCCAAGTACAACCAGCTGCTTCGCATCGAGGAAGCACTTGGTGCGCGCGGCAGCTATGCCGGCGCAGCTGCATTCTCGAATATTCGTAACTGGAG
>Ga0316201_10003132_pt1 | contig 12083 bp, 11 predicted proteins | sample CS6wburrow_MG_FD_204516 | JGI IMG/M metagenome (GOLD analysis project Ga0316201, IMG submission 204516) | Coastal sediment microbial communities from Delaware Bay, Delaware, United States - CS-6 worm burrow | ecosystem: Environmental > Aquatic > Marine > Coastal > Sediment | place: USA... | reverse complement strand
AGGCGCGCGACGTCCAGCCCCATCTCCTTGGTCAGGAACTCCCAGCCCCAACGGATGGACTCCTGCTTGTAGTAGTCGCCGAAGGACCAGTTGCCGAGCATCTCGAAAAAGGTGTGGTGGCGGGCGTCCTTGCCGACCTCCTCCAGATCGTTATGTTTTCCCGAGACCCGCATGCACTTCTGCACCGACGTCGCGCGCTGGTAATCGCGGTGCTCCAGCCCCAGGAAGACCCCCTTGAACTGGTTCATGCCCGCGTTGGTGAACAGCAGGGTAGGGTCGTCCCTGGGCACGAGGGTGGAAGAGGGTACGACCTCATGCTGCCGCTGGGCGAAGAAATCGAGAAAACGGGCGCGGATGTCTCTGGCTTTCAACTTCGACTCCTGTGCATTGGCCCCGGACGACGCAATTTTTGGTTCAATTGGCTCGAATCAGGCCGATTCATAAACATGGTAGCGGGTTACCGCTATCGAGGCAGGCTGATCACCGGGGAATTGTAAGCGGCCGGATCGGCCGGGTCAACCCGTGCGGATCACGGGGTTTCGCCGGTGAAGCCCGACAACCGAGGAACGAGAGCACGCATGCGGAGTTTCCTGCATTTCTTCATTTCCATCCTGTTGTGGTGCCTGTTCGGGTATTACTGGCATCTGGTCGTGCAGCGGCAGATCAGCCGCCACAGCCTGGAATCCCTGGTCATGCTGTCGGCCTTCACGCTCCTGGTCCTGGCGATCACCCTGTGGTGGATCGCCCACAACAAGCGGATCGCCTCCCGGGGCAAGCGGTCGAACCTCATGCCCGCCCCGCCGGAGCCCTTCGAGATGGACAACCTGCAGCGACCCATTTTGGCGCCGCCCATCGCCACCTTGCAGGCGGCCCGGCTGGTGGTCATCGCGGTCGACGCGCAGGGCAACAAGGTCTACTCGGTGGCCGAAGGGAGCAGCGACTGATGGATCTCTATCAGCTCCTGGTCGACATCGAGGCGTCACGGTTCTACCTGGCGATGCTGATCTACTTCGCCTGGTACCCCCTGGCGACCAGCGCCATGTGGATCTTCACCGCCGTGCTCTTCTTCCGGCAGAAGGAGACTGGCAAGACGGATTTCTACGACTACGACGCCGCTACCGACGCGCAACCCATGGTCTCGTTCGTGATTCCGGCCTTCAACGAGGAAAAAAACATCGCCGCCACGCTCGAGGGCGTCCTGGCGGTCGATTACCCGAACTTCGAGGTCGTGGTGATCGACGACTGCTCCACCGATGACACCCTAACGGCCGTCGCCCGTTTTCTTGACGATCCGCGGTTCCGGCTGATCCGCAAGAAGATCAATGAGGGCAAGGCCATGGCACTGAACGACGCCATCCCGCTGACCCGCGGCGAACTGCTGCTGGTCATGGACGCCGACGCGATCCCCATCCCCGACGTGCTCAAGTACTTCGTGCCCCACTTCCGGTCGCCGCGCTGCGCCGCGGTCACCGGCAACCCGCGTGTCGTCAACCGCGGCAGTTTCCTGTCCAAGCTGCAGTCCATCGAGTTCGCATCGATCATCTCCCTGATGCGCCGGGCCCAGCGGGTCTGGGGCCGCATCATGACCATGAGCGGCGTGGTCGGTATCTTCCGACGTTCGGCCCTCTTCGACGTCGGCCTCTACAGCCCCGAGATGGCCACCGAGGACATCGACCTGACCTGGCGGCTGCAGATGCGCCACTGGGACGTCCGCTACGAGTCGCGGGCGGTCATGTGGATGCGCGTACCGCAGTCGCTGCGCGGCCTGTGGCTGCAGCGTCGCCGCTGGGCCCTGGGCCTGAGCCAGGTCATGACGCGGCACTGGAAGGAACTGATCAAGTGGAAACACCGGCGTTTCTGGCCGGTCCTCTTCGAAGCCAATCTGTCGGTCCTGTGGGCCTACACCTACGTCGTATTGACGATCATCTGGCTGGTCAGCTACGCGGTCGGCTACCCGCCGCGCGGCGCTTCGCCGATCCCCAACTTCTGGGGAATGGTGATCGCCACGGTCTGCCTGCTGCAGCTCCTGACCGGCGTGATCCTGGACCGGGCGTACGACAAGGTCCTGCTGAAGTATTACGTCGTGGCCGTTTTCTACCCGCTGGTGTACTGGATCCTCATGGCCGTCATCACCGTGACCACCGCTCCGGTGGGACTGTCCGTCAACAACCAGAAGCGCAAGTACACGCTCTGGAAACCTATCCGGGAGTAGTGGCATGACCTGGACCAGTAACATGGCGGCCTGGGTGTTCGCCCTCCTGCTCGCGGTGCCGGCGGCCCTGCCTCCGGCCACCGCGGCATTGCCCGCCGTCCCGGATCCGACCGATCGCACCGACAAGGTCATCGACGCGGAAGCCGCACAGGCCAAGGTCGCCGCCGCCAGGGAAGCCGCGGCCAAGGACCGCCACCACGAAGCGGTCGCCGATTACCTGGACGCCCTGGCCCAGGACGCGACCCTGGTGCCGACGGTCGCCCAGGAGATCGCCTACCAGAAGCTGTGGCGCGAGGATGCCGAAAACTCCATTTTCTATTTCCGCCGCTACCTCGCCCGGCATCCGGAACAGGAGAACCGCAGCGTGCGCAAGGGCCTGGCCCTGGCCTACAGCTGGAGCGGCCGGCAGCAGCAGGCCATCTCCCTGTATCGTGAACTTATCGCTGAGGATCCCGACGACCATGGCGCCCGGATCGGACTGGGCCGCAGCCTGATCTGGAACAACCGCCTGCACGAGGGTTTCGCGGTCCTGCGCGACGTGGAAGACTCTGCCGCCGCCGACACGGCGCCGGGCCGCGAAAGCCGCAACTTCCTGCTGACGGTTCTTGACGGCTACACACCCCATCTGGAGCTGCGGGTCGATCAGAGCTGGGATTCGGACGACCTGGACATCACGAAGGTCACCGCCACGGGCACCGTGACGGTCCTGGGCAACAAGCTGTTCCAGGTCCTGCCGTCGTGGGCCCTGTACCGGCAGCCGGGGCAGGCCGACATCACCAACCTCCGGCCGGCGGTCGGGCTCGTGGCCCCGCTGGCCCGCAACTGGACGCTGCACGCCTACGGCTGGGCCGACCGCTTCCGCAGTGACGCCCCGCTTTTCGGCGGCAGCGATAAACTGTCCTGGGACCGGGCGGGCGGGGACTTCTGGTTCACCTGGATCGCCAAGCCCCGGTTGCGCCTCGATTTCGGCGGGACATCGATGCCCGTCGAGACCTTCATTGCCCTGAACCGGCGCATCGGTTACAAGCAGGCCAACGTTTCGGCCGATTGGCGCTTTGCCCGCAGCCTCTCCCTGGGTCTGTCCGGGAGCTTTGCCGACTACTCCGACGGCAACGAAAAGCGGCAGGGTCTGGCGCGCCTGACCTGGCGCCGGGAGGGTCGCTGGGAAATCCTCCTGGGCCCCGTCTTCAACTACATGGACTTCGCCTTGTCCTACCCCGGGGGCTACTGGTCCCCCGACTGGGTGCGCAACGGGAGTCTGGCCGCGACGGTCAAGACCCGCACCGCGCGGATGACCTTCGCGCTGAACGCAAGCTACGGCTACGAGAAAGAAGCCGCGGCCGACGGGATCGCCGTGGGCGGCGCCTCCGGCCGTGTCGGCTGGCGGTTCACCGACGGTTGGCTGGCCGCCCTCGAAGGTGGCTACTCGAAGAGCTCGTTCGCGACCGCCAGCGGTTACAGCCGGACGTTCGCCAGCCTGTCCATCCGGGCCGTGTTCTAGATGGACCGCATCATGTCCCGCACCTGCTGCCACCCGGCGATCACCCTGGCTCTGCTGCTGTTGGCCCTGGCCGTGTTGAACGCCGGTTGCGGTCATGACGAAGATCCCGCGGCAGGTCTGGGCACCTACTCCCATCTGGATCCGCCCGAACTGGGGACCCTGGGATTCGCCGACCCCGCCGACGGCGTGCCGGTCCTGTGCTACCACTACTTCCGCTCGGGCTTCGATCCCGGCTACCTCACGAAGGTTCTCGGCTCGGTCATCCTGGGCATGCCCGCTCTGGGACCGCGTGAGTTCTGGACCACTCCGGTCGGCGAATTCGCGAAACACCTGCGCTATTTCCAGGAAACCGGCACTGCCGTCCTGACGCTCGATGAGGTCGCCGACATCCTGGCGCGGGGCGAACCGTTGCCCGAACGCGCCGTCGTTTTGACGGTGGACGACGCCGACGAGAGTTTCTACGCACATGCTTTCCCCCTGTTGAGGGAATACGGCATGAAGGCCCACCTGTTCGTGCCCACGGCCCACGTGGGCACCGACTGGAGCGGCCTGAAGGTCTGCACCTGGGAACAGTTGAAGGAAATGTCCGACTCGGGTCTGGTCCTGATCGAATCCCACACCCGCGACCTGCACTACAAGGTCAGGTCCGCCGACGGCATGACCCCGGCCTTCCTCGACCCCGCACAGATCTCTGCGGAACGACGCACCCGTGGGCTGCAGGTCCTGTCGGAACGGCTCCGCGGAACGACCGGATATTCCTTGTCAGGGGAGCTGGAAGTAGATCTGGCCGGTCCCTACGCCCCGGTCGCGGCCGATCTGGTGACGGCCCGGCTGGACATCCTGCGCGGCGTCGGGCGCCGCCCGACCTGGCTGTCCTGGCCCTACGGATTCGCCTCGCCCGCGTTGGACAGCCTCTCCGCCCGGGCCGGCTACCGCGGTACGGTCAGCCTGGCGCCAATGGCTTTCGGCGCCGAGGATACGACCCTGCAGGCGGGGCGCTTTGCCCTGACGGCCAAGAGCACCCTGAAGGACATCCGCGCCATCGTCCCGACCGACTAGGAACCGCCCTCGACCCTGCCGACCCATAGCCGACGCCGGCGGGGACCGTCGAAATCACAGAACCAGATCTTCTGCCACGTCCCCAGCTGCAGACGTCCTTCACGCACCAGGACCATCACGGAACTACCGAACATGCTGGCCTTGATGTGGGCCGCCGCGTTGCCTTCGGCGTGGCGGTAGCCGTCCCGCCAGGGGACCAGCCGGTCCAGAGCCGCCGACATGTCGGACACGACGTCCGGATCAGCGCCCTCGTTGATGGTCACCGCGGCGGTCGTATGGGGATTGAAGACCAGAACCGCTCCGTCCACCAGACCGAGGGATGTGACCGCTGCGGCCACCGGCGCGGTGGCGTCGACGAAGTCGGTGCGGGCTGCGCTCTGCAGTGACAACTCGATCATGTCCGGCCCTCCGCTGATCTAGAAGTCGAAGTACATCGTGAACTCGTAGGGGTGCGGTCGGCTGTTGATGGCGCTGATCTCACCGCGTTTGATCTCCAGCCAGCGATGAATCAACGGTTCCGGAAAGACCTCCGACCGCAGCAGGAACTGGTGGTTGTTCTCCATGGCGTCGAGGGCGTCGTCGAGGGAACGCGGCAGGAAGTCCTCCTGGCGTCCGGTGTCCGAGGGCGCGTCCTCCGGGGCGAACCCGGCGGCAATGGGGTCGATCCTGTTGATGATACCGTCGAGCCCCGCCATCAGGATGGCCGCACCGCACAGGTAGGGATTGGCCGTCAGGTCGGGCGGCCGGTATTCGATGCGCCGCTGCTCGGGGTCGGTGACGTAGCTGGGAATGCGGATCGCCGCACCGCGGTTGCTGCGACCGAAGGTGCGCACCGTGGGCGCCTCGAAGCCGGGCACCAGGCGCTTGAAGCTGTTGGTGCTGGGATTGGTGAAGGCGCACAGGGCGTCGGCGTGCGTCAGGATGCCGCCGATGTAGTGCAGCGCGGTCTCCGACAGCCCGGCGTAGCCTGCGTCGTCGTTGAAGACGTTCCGGCCGCCGAGCGTGAGGAACTGGTGCAGGTGCCAGCCGCTGCCGGCGTTGTCGAACAGGGGCTTGGGCATGAAGGTCACCTTCAGGCCGTGGCGTTCGGCGAGATTGGCCAGGATGTACTTCGTCAGCACGGCGTGATCGCCGGTCGTCGGCAGATCGGCGAACCAGCCTTCGATCTCCTGCTGGCCCTGGGCCCCGACCTCGTGGTGGTGGTAGCGGACCGGGATCCCGAACTCCGCCATCAGGGCGCAGACCTCGTCGCGGAAGTCGTCGTAACGGTCGTGCGGGTTGCAGGCATGGTAGGCATTCTGGAAAAAGGTCTCCGCGCTGCGGACCCCGAAGGTGCTTTCGTTGGCGGCGGTGGAGAAACGGGCGTCCTCGAAGATGTGGAACTCGTACTCCGGCGCCCAGCGGCTCGAATCGGCCACGCCGCTGGCGGCAAGGGCCTGTTCGGCACGGCGCGCGATGCCGCGGCTGTCCTGGGCAAAGGGTGTGCGCGCCTTGTCGGTCAGATGCGCCTGGGCGAACATGGTCATCGTCGTCAGTTTGCGGAACGGATCGATGGCAGCGGTTGCCAGGTCCGGCACCAGGACCATGTCGCTGTTTTCCACCTTGAGGAAACCGTAGCTGGAACCGTCGAAGCCGATGCCGCCCTGACACTCGGCTTCCGTGAAGCGCTCGATGGGGAAGGTGATGTGGTGCAGCCGCCCGGCCAAGTCGAGCATCTTCAGGTCGATGAACCTGACACCCTTCTGCTCGGCTTCGCGGCGTACCGAGGCGAACTTCGATTCGGACATGATCAACCCCCAACACGAAAGCAGCCGGGAAACAGCCGGCGCGGGCCGGAACGGGACCGGGATCCGCCCGGCAGGGGTCCAATATAGGGTGCGGTTGCGGCGGGTCAAAATGTGATCGACACGGCTCGCAGAAAACGTGACCGGGGGTTCGAGTACAGGCGCCAGGCCGGAAAAAACTCAGACCAGGTCAGCCAGGGCCTCATCCAACTCCGCGAATTTGAACCGGTACCCCGCCGCTTTCAGGGCATTGGGCACTGCGCGCTGGCTCGCCAGCACGATGGCGGCTTTTTCTCCCAGCATCATCCGCAGTACGAAGGCGGGCAGAGGCATGACCGCCGCTTTCCCGAGGGCCCGCCCCAGAGCACGGGCGAACTCTTTCTGCTGGGGCGGGTCGGCCGCCACCGCATTGACCGGCCCGCGAACCTGGTCGTGATCGAGGATGAACAGGATGATCCGCGCCACGTCCTCGAGGTGAACCCACGGCAGGTACTGCCGGCCGTTGCCCATCGGTCCACCGAGCCCGAACCTGAAGGGGGGCAGCATCTTGGCCAAGGCGCCGCCCTCGGCGGCCAGGACGATACCCAGGCGCAGAAGGACCACCCGGACGCCCTCACGCTCCGCCTTCAGGGCGGTGTGTTCCCACTCCACCGCCAGTCGGGCGAGAAAATCCTGGCCCGGTTCGCTGGTCTCCGCCAAGGCCTCGTCACCGCGGTCACCGTAATAACCCACAGCCGAAGCGTTGACCAGGACGACGGGCCGCTCGCACGCCTCGAGGGCCTGCACCACGTTCCCGGTTACCGACAACCGGGAGCGGCGCAGCTTGCGCTTCTTGCCGGCCGTCCACAGGCCGTCGGCCACCGGATCGCCGGCCAGATTGATGACACCATCGCAGTCGGCCAATCGATCCTGCCAGTCACCCGGCAGGTTCGGGTCCCCGCCGATGACGTCGACGGCCGCCGGCAGCCGTGCGCGGCCCCGGGCCGGATCCCGGCTCAAACAGACAACCTGGTCGCCCCGCTGCGTCAGCAGGCTGGCGACCCTGCTGCCGATCAGCCCCGTACCACCGGTGAGAAACACCTTCACGTTCTTGCCCTCCCACTGCGCGACGAGGATTCGACGGGACCTCCGCTGTCGAGGTCGGTACGGACCACTCTAGCCGAAGGCTGCAACCGTGTCCACAACCCCGGGTTGCCTAAGTGGATAAATAACCTATTTTTGGGCTGAACCAGCCAACACAACACCTGCGCGGAGCCGTGACATGGAATACCAGAATTTTGACTGTGAAATCGCCGAGGGTTGCGCCACCGTCCGTTTGATCGGACCAGGCGCACCGGACATGGGACACCTCTGCGACGAATGCGTCGATCTCCTGCTCCGGCTCCAGGAAGACAATGCGGTGCGGGTGATCCTGTTCACCGACGGAGATCATGCCTTCGAGTTCCATCACAATCTCGACGAACTATCCCAGGCGCACGCCCAGGACAAGGGGTTCGAGATGCTGGCCGCCGACGAGGAGATCTCCCGGAACATCGTCACGCTCATCAACGAAACCGCCAAACCGGTGGTCGCCGCGACCAGGGGGGACATCCGCAACCTCGGACTCGGATTCTACATGGCCGCCGACATCCGCCTGGCTTCGGACAAGGCCAGCTTCACCAGCTTCGACATGACCGGCGGATTGATACCGGGCTGGGGACTGACCCACACGCTGCCCCGGCTCATCGGTCCGGGACGCGCCCTGGAGTTCCTCTGGGGGCGCCGGACACTCGCTGCCGATGAAGCCCTGCGCATCGGCCTGGTCGACCGCGTGATCCGCGACGAGGACTGGGAGGAGGAACTCGACCGGTTCACCGACCGCTTGCGGCTCATTCCGCAGCCCGCCGTCCACCTGCTCAAGCTCGCGGTCCAGCAGGCCGCCGACCTGGACTTCACGACCATGCTGTCGGTCGAGTGGGAATCCCAGCAGCAATGCTGGGCGTCGCGTGAAACCGCGGAGGGGTTGCGGGCGTGGCAGGAGAACCGGCGACCGGTGCTCGAGGCGAATCTGGCCGAGGACGACGACTGACATCATCGCAACCTGACCACAAAAAAAACGGCCACCGGTAAGCGGCGGCCGTTTTTTTGGGGCGAGTAGAATCCGCCTCAAGCGGATCCGATACCGGCTTACCGGTACAGGCTCTTCACGGAACCCCAGGCGGCGTCTTCAACGGCAACCGCTTCGCAGGGGCTGTTGAGGATCAGCACGGGATCGGAGCTCGTGCCCAGCGAAGGATGGGCTTCGATCAGTTCACCGTTGGACAGGATCGCGGGAACCTGACCGGACAGCGAGCTGAAGAAGACACCATCGATGAACAGGGCAGTCGGGTTGGCGTCGGCAATGATGACCGTCATGTCGGCGACGACACACTTGCCGTCGACAACGGGCAGACCCGGGTCGGCGATACCGACAATGTGCTCACCAGGCTTGGTGGCCGCGTCGATGTGGTTGCCGCGGGCGGCGAAACCGACCATGAAGCCGCTGCCTTCGAGGGTGATCTTGCACTCGAAACCGGTCACGAATCCGGGGTCAACCTTGGTGAGGACCAGATAGGCGGGGTAGTTTCCAGGTGCCAGGGTCTCGGCGCAGAAGGCATCCGCACTCTCATCGAGATAGATACCAATGTTGTTGAAATAGTTGGGGTCTTGGGCGAAAGACGACCCGCACAGGGCGAAGACCGCCAGTGTCAAGACGAGAACCATCTTCTTCATGTTGTCGCTCCTCTGGTGGGTGGAGTGGGTGTGATTTGTGGGGCTGTCCCCGGCGAACGAACTCAACCTTGTGGCATGGATTATAGCATAAGGGGATATTTTTTACACAAAAAAATGTATTGTAGGGCTACTTTTTTACACCCAATCCTCATTTTTAAATTGTGCACTGGTATTTAAGAGGTATGCTGTCTTTCGCGCAGGATGATCACCAACTTTGCTTTTTCGACTCTTAGATCAGCAAAAAATGCCAATATCGGTATGCCTCCGGTCCGCAGCGCCGCCGCACCCCGCGCCAGGCACCGGCCAGGTTCGGCCGGCTGTCAGGGGCCCGGTGCGCCGCCCTCCTTTCCCGGCGGGGCACGCGCCGGCCGCTCCGCCAAAAAACCCGTCCAATCGGTTCCTCCCGACACCAGCGCGAGTTTCGTGGTGCCGGAGCGATGCCGCCGGCGACCCGCTGGCACATGCCGCGTAAAACTTTGCCTTAATGACAGTTAATTTTGCCGAGAGCCAATCGGCTGCAAAAAATCAGAGAAAACGGCGACAACTCCCATCGATTTAATATGTTATTAATTTATGCAAATCTGTTAATTTATTATTGGACTTCGCCGATACCTGCCGTATCGTTTTCGAGGTCAATAAACGTTTACTTCTCTCTTCGGGAGAACAGGCCGTGTCCAATTACCATCTCTGCTCCACGGGTGAACCGCAGCGACGGCTGAGAAACGTCCCGAACGGGCGGTCGGCGCGATGAGCCCAGCGGCGACCCGCTTCAACCGGCGCGAGCAGATCCTCGAGGCGGCCACGACCCTCTTCTGCCGTTTCGGCTACGACGGGACCGCCATCCGGGCCATCGCCAAGGACTGCGGGATCACCGAAGCGGCCATCTACCGCCACTTCAAGGGCAAGGCCCACCTGTACGAAGAAGTCATCCGGGCCAAGGCCGCCGAACACGACATTCCCCGGCGAGTGGCCGCCCTGACCAATGAAGGCCCCATCGAGTCAGTCCTGAGCGAGATGGCCACGGCCGTCCTCGACCTCGCGTCCCACGATCCCCAGCTCATGGCCATGATGTTCCACAACAGTCTCGAAAGCGGTGAGATGGCGACGCTGCTGTTCCGCGAGATCCGCATGCCCTTCATCGAGAACCTCGCGGCCGAACTGGACCGCCGCGTGAGCCTGGGGCAGATTCGGCCCATCGAACCTTTCATCACCGCCCGCTGCTTCATCGGTATGGTCATGGACTGCGCCTTGAACATCGGCGTCTGGGAAAAAATCACCGAAACACAATTTCAGGCCGGGGACGTGGTGTGCAACAACGTGCCCATCTTTGCCCGCGGCCTTGAACCGGTCGGCGTCGATTACGGCGCCGGCCAAACCGGGAGTATGTCATGAACCGACTGGTGTTGCTGGTCCTCGTCCCACTGGTGGCCGTTCTGGCCCTGGCCGGGTGCACCGAAAAGTCCGAAGATATCGTGCTGCCGCCCGCTGGTGGCGATGGCGGCACGGAGCAGGACAAGACGACCTGTCTGGGTTGCCACAGCAGCGAAGAGATGCTGAAGGCCGCCCTGGGCAGCACCTCGGGATCGAAGGTCCTCATCGGCGACAAGGGCGACGGCTGAGGCGGCGAGGTACCCGCGCTGGAAGCGTGGGAACTCGTGATCATCACCGGCGATAACGGCGACGATTTTCTCAACAGCGTGCACGGCGAATACAAGTGTCAGGGCTGCCATCTCGGCGCAGCCGACGGTGAATTCAAGACCATGGCGGAAGCCCACGTGGGCATGAACCGCGACCCCTCGGCCCAGGGCGTCTGCAACGCGTGTCATGACGACATCGCCCAGGCCACGAAGAACAGTCTGCACACCAACCTCTGGGGCGAACTGCAGGCCATCGAGACTCGTTGCGGCTTCTCGATCGATGGCACCGCCTTCATGGGCAAGTTCGACAAGAAGTGCGCCAGCTGTCACACGACGTGCGGGCAGTGCCACATCAGCCGGCCCAACAGCGTGGGCGGCGGGTTCATCAACGTGGCGGGCAAGCCCTATTCGCACAAGTTCCGCAAGACCCCCCACATGACCGAGCAGTGCGTCGCCTGCCACGGCAGCCGGGTCGGCACGGACTTCCAGGGTCAGATCTCCGGCAACTACGCCGACCTGCATTTCGACAAGGGCATGGAGTGCATGGCCTGTCACAGCGGGGAAGAGATCCATGGCGACAACCAGCACGACGGTGACCATTACAACCATCGCTACGAAGTGAAAACGATGCCCCGGTGCGAGGATTGCCATACGATCGCCGCCGGCGGCGACAACATCTACCACAACCGGCACGCGAACGGAGCCGGGTCGAACCTCCAGTGCCAGGTCTGCCACTCGCAGCCCTACAAGAACTGCACGAACTGCCACGACCTGGACACCGAGATCCAGAGCGCGAAGTTCATCATCGACCCCAGCCGGGTCCAGTTCAAGATCGCCAGGAACCCCAACCCGGACCGTGCGGAATACGACTACGTGGTGGTACGCCACACGCCCATCGACCCGGACACCTACGCCGACTGGGGCCTGAGCCTTCCGGACTACAACAGCCGACCGACCTGGCAGTATGCCTCGCCGCACAACGTGCGGCGTTGGACCGCCCAGACCACACCTCCGGACGGATCCAGCTCCTGCACGGCGTCTTGCCACGGCACGCCGGAAACCCAGGACGGAATCTTCCTCAGGGAAATCGACCTGTACGAAGCGGATGGAGTGACACGATTACCCGACTACGACGCCAA
>Ga0316201_10003131_pt1 | contig 12084 bp, 9 predicted proteins | sample CS6wburrow_MG_FD_204516 | JGI IMG/M metagenome (GOLD analysis project Ga0316201, IMG submission 204516) | Coastal sediment microbial communities from Delaware Bay, Delaware, United States - CS-6 worm burrow | ecosystem: Environmental > Aquatic > Marine > Coastal > Sediment | place: USA: Delaware... | reverse complement strand
TCGTATCCTTTTCATAGCCATCACCATAGTTGTTTCGACCCGTATTTGCATAACCAATAGCAGATGACGCATCCTTGATGGCATTGAAGATAACACCGATCACAGAAGCATTTGAACGATCCATAGTGTTAATTGAGAAACGCATTTTCTGGCGAGTCACTTTAAACTGGCGGGCCACAAAAATACACCCGTCGGCGAAGTCACCGATTAAAGTCGCATCAGGAAACAGGCCTACCGGCGGAGTATCGATGATTATCACGTCGAACTCCTCCTTCAGGCGATCAAACAATCCTTCCATCTTACGGTCACCTAAAATTTCGGTAGGATGCTCACTAGATCCTCCGGACCGCAATAGATATAAATTAGGAATTAACTCAACTATCCCCAAAGCCTGATCAGTTAGTATTTCTGCGTCTTCATCTACACTTTGATTAGACTCGTGCCACTTTACCACTCCTTGGTCATTCTTTAGTTTAAAGATATCGTGTAGAGTCGGACGGCGTAGGTCACAGTCGATCAATAAGACGCTGTAATCATGAGTGGAAATAGTACTCGCTAAATTACTCGCCACTGTCGATTTACCCTCTCCGGCCAACGAACTCGTGACCACATATGTGATCTTCTCCTTTGATAGATTCGTTCGAAGACGCAGAGCACTATAAATAGAACGGAACGATTCAATCAAATCACGATCTTTTGTTAAGACCGCATTTGACATTTCCCTAAAACCCTTCTGCGGAATAAATCGAACATCCCCAAGTAATTGCTTATTTGAATACGACTCAATATCCGCAAAACTGGACAATCGGTTATCCAGCAATTCGACCCCCAAAGGCACGCCGACTAAAAATATACCGGCGATAAAAACCGAAGCTGCTGCGACTTGAATAATTGAGGGGTTGGTCGGGGTAACGGGTAACTGCGCTTGACTCAGCAAACGCACATTATTCAGGTTCATCTCCTTGGCGATGCTCGTCTGATTATAACGGGTCAATACGGCATCCAGCATATCGCGTTGCTTCAGCACACTTCGCTCTATTCGTCTATATTCGAGAAGTGCACGTTCAGCGGTAAGCACATCCCCTTCTGCTTGTTCCAGTTTCTGTAATAGGTTGGAGAGTTCAGTATTGATGGCGTTATATTCACTCTCTACCTGCTTGCAGGCCTGAGTTACCGCACGCTGTAATGCAGCTGAAACGGACTCTTGAGAAGCCGTATTATTAACTACTTTCGGATGACGACGCAGATAGGTTTCATCCAAAACCAGGCGTTCACGCTTCAACTCACTTAACTGACTGTAAATATCAGCAATATCCTTCCGACTACCGACAAACGGTATCTCCATAATGAGATCAATATTTCCACCCGCTTCTTTAATCTGATCCATGCGGGTGCCTGCCTCTAATAATCTAAGTTGAGCGTCACTTACTGCCCCACTTATGCGAGTTAGGCGCTGAACAATTACGCCTTGGTCTTGCTGAACCGTCACCAAATTATTCGCTTGTCGAAAATCTTGAAGCTCAGTCTCGGCCTGCTCCAATTCTACACGCATTACAATCGCCTGCTTATCTAAAAACGCAACCGCCTGCGCTGTAGAATTTTCGCGCAAGTCTGCGTTAAATATTATATATTGCTTTACATACGCATTCGCCACTGCTTGAGCAATTGCAGGGGTCGGGTGTGTGATAACTATACGAATAACTTGCGATTCATCCTCTGCACCGCGTTCGACATTAAGCGCATACTTGATCAAAAGCTTAGGTACATCCAGAGGCGATTCATCAGCAGAACGCTCACTCAGCGGCCCAACGTAAGCCTCCACAAGTAAATCTTGCTCCTCCTCGCTTAAAGACTCTATCACAGCTTCTGCCATTGAGCGGCCTGTTAATCGCTCAACATTCGTATTCATAAACGTGTTAAGCAGATTTATGTTAGCAACTCGAGTATTCACCACTTCACCGATATCCATCACGTTATCAGTGCTTAACTCAACGGTTATCGATGCTTCTGCCTCATACATTTTCTCTTTCGATAAAATGGCAAAAGCAAAAAGTGCCGCGAATAAGAGCCCGATACCTCCACCGAGCAGAAAACGCTTCCGTACGATGGAAAAGATATCAAGCAAACTTATTAGCTGATGATTATCTTCAGGACTAGAAGTCGGCGGATTCGTAAAATCGGACTTGGCCATATCTATATAGTTAGTTCTAAAAATTAAAACACACGACGAGGCACATAGACGACGTCATCTGGATAAACCATAAATTCGCCTCCCTTATTGGTATTCCGATTCGACTTCAAAATTTTGTCGACATTAACAACCACACTGGAGTTCTGCCCACCGCCGACAACGGAACGTGTCACATTAACATCGGTCGTTTTTGCTATCCCAGTAAAACCACCTGCTCCTGCAATCGTGATTTGAATCGGAAGTCCGTTGCGTCCGGGAGGGATCTCAACAGAGCCCGGCTTCTCGACCTCTCCTAAAACTGTAACGATCTTTGGTGCAAATGCTTCAATACTAATCGTCACCGCTGGCTTGCGAAGGTACTCCTGATTAATGAATGCGCTTTCAACCGCACGAGACGCCTCGGCGATAGTTTTGCCCCCTAGGGGTAAAGCTCCGACCAATGGTACAAAGGCCATGCCATCATCTGAAATAAGCTGAACTGAAGATAAGTCAGGTTCACCATATACTAAGATACTTACCTTATCGAATGGTGAGAGCCGATATACGCGTTCAAGCCCTCGAACATTATTTAACCTCTCCACTGCACCTGATAGCGGAAGAGATAAGGCAAGTCCAATGATTACGCATAAAGCTGAAAACCGTCTAACTAGATTCTTCATTAATAGAAAAAATTCACTTAGTAGATGAACGATAATCCTAAACGCGCAAGGGTTTGGTCATACTCAGCACGTACATTATCTGAAGTTTGATCAGAATGACGGACGAGCGCGTTCAGTACTAAACGGTTCTCAATGAGAACATACTGACCACCCAATTCCGCATATACTTCATCATTTGTCTGAAACTGCCCACCGGTCGTCAATCGGGTATACTCATCTTGCTTGTACCCGATCTTAGCATTCATCGAGATCTTCTCATCGAACTTATGCTTATAACCAAGATCAATATACTTTGTCTCAACTGAGTTATTCGCAGCCGAAGTGTCGAACTCTTGACCAGCGCGCAGTTCAACTACCGATTGAGAACTAGCATTCCATTCAAGCGCAGATTCAAAGAAAAAGGAATCACTACCATTATAAGCCTTCTCCTCAAAATCTCTTTTCTGAGCACCGACTCGAATCTCAGCGTCTACACTCGGAGAGATGCGACCCTCTACGACCAAATACAAGGCATGATCTTTACTGCTAGCAGGCATAGGCACACCACTGACATTCGTCTCACGGAAACGATATCCTGCTCCAAAACGAAGTGCTTCGCTGTAGCTGTAGAAGAAATCAACCGGCAGAATAATTGTTTCAACATCATTGAAGCCCGCAGTTAGCGTATCCCTATCTCGATAGCGAACACCCGAAAGAACCGAGTAGCGTTCGGTAAAGAAATACCGCCCAATTAGATTCAAATCAAGAACCTCGCGCGCCACAACTGCTTGGAGACGAGGGTCAGCACTCGTAGTTTCATTATAGCCACCAGAAAACTTCAACTCATAGTTCTCAGATCTACCACCGTACGGATAATCAATACTGAATCCGCTTTTAATACTATCAGAATCATACTCGGAGGCCTGATCATACTCATGAAATTCCACTCCAATAAACGCGTCTACCAGAACTGATCCCTCATTATAACGGTACAAAATCTTTGGCTGGGCGATCGCGATAAAATCACTTTCCTCTGTGCTATCCAGTATAATATTAGAATTATGTTCTAGCCTTGTATCCAGTCCCAAAGCGAGTGCGCCTTTGTTACCTAAGTCAATCTCTGCTGTAAGAGTCATCTGAGCGAACAAGTACACAAACAATGAAAGAGCCACTCTTCCTCTTCCAAGGGAAACGGGAGAGCTATCCCGTAATGCCGAACCAGTGATCAGGGACGAGCGATTAAAACGCTCAAACATAGCTTGATGGAAATATGTGATTTTCATAATAATACGTAACTTAATACAGGTTTATAATTTATCAGCAGTGAATTTACCTCTGAATCTTTTAAGTAGAGACCTAAGCAATTAGCTAAAGCTCAATCAAATGGATTATCTGATCTATGTTAAGTTAGATACGCAGTCACAAGACAAAAAGCCTTCCAAGAACAAATGTAAATTTATATGTATCCCCATTCTCTTTCAAGACCCAATAAAGCCCATCCTAGAACTCTCAGGTATGAGACTTCATTCATCAAGAAAACGCACTTTACCTCCGATTGAGAATCTGGAAACGTTCACCCACATATGCCTGACACATCCAAACTTAACATTCTCGTAATCGGCTCAGGCGGGCGCGAACACGCGCTCGTCCAGAAATGCCTCCAAAGCCCGCTTGCGGAGCGCGTGATCGCCGCTCCGGGAAATGGTGGCATGGCACGCGAAGTGGACTGTTACAATGTATCGGTCGAAGACCTCGAAGGGCTGGTTAAACTGGCTCAGGACCAGCAGATTGGGCTCGTTGTCGTCGGTCCCGAAGTGCCGCTGAGCCTCGGCCTCGTTGATGCGCTCGAAGCAGTCGGCATTCCTGCCTACGGCCCCAATGCGCAAGGCGCGCAACTCGAATCGAGTAAAGCATTCTGCAAAGACTTCTTTGCCCGACACAATATCCCCACCGCAGCCTACGCTAACTTCACCGAAGTCGCCCCTGCCCTTGAATATCTCGAAAGCCACCCAGCTCCCATCGTGATCAAGGCAAGTGGCCTTGCCGCTGGTAAGGGTGTAATCATGGCCGAGACACAAGAAGAAGCGATCGCGGCGGTCAAAGATATGCTTGAAGGTGGCGCCTTCGGCCAAAGCGGCGCAGAGATCGTGATCGAAGAAACTCTCTACGGCGAAGAAGCCTCCATACACGCCATTGTATCTGGCGACGACTTCGTCTGCCTCCCTCCCAGCCAAGACCACAAGCGCGCCGGCGAAGGCGATACTGGCCTCAACACCGGCGGCATGGGTGCCTACACCCCAACCAGTCGCGTTACGCCAGACTTGCAGGCGGAGATCGAAGCGACCGTCATCCGCCCCACTCTAGCTGGCTTCAAGGCAGACGGCATTGATTTTCGTGGCACCCTCTACGCAGGGCTTATGCTGACCGATAAGGGCGTGAAAGTACTCGAGTACAATGTACGATTCGGCGACCCCGAAACACAAGTTTTGCTCCCGATGGTAGCCGACGATCTGGTGCCCGTCCTTCTCGCCTCCGCGAAGGGAGAGGCTCTTCCGAAAGCGCTCAATTTTCACGAAGGCGCGGCCATCGTCATAGTCCTCGCCGCCGGCGGCTATCCCGGCAGTTACAAAAAAGGCGAGACGATTACCTTGCCCGAATCCATCGCGGATCATGCCGCTATCGTCCATGCTGGCACCAAGCGTAGCAGCGATGGCACGATTACGACCAACGGCGGCCGCGTCCTCGGAGTCAGCGGTCAAGCCCCGTCCCTCCAAGAGGCTGCGGATCTCGCTTACAGCGTGTGTGACCAAATCGATTTCGATTCGAAATATCTGCGCCGCGACATCGGTCATCGTGAGCTAAACCGCTAGCAAACCGAATGGATGTACGCTCATGACCGTTAAACAACTCCTCCGCTCTGCGGTCTATGCTGCGACCGCTGTATTTGCTTCAGCGCAGGACATCGATCTGAGCTTTTTCCCGGGGATTGAAGACTACAGTGACGAAAGCATCCGTCTTCACGGACTGGCTCAGCTGTACCCCGGACGCGTGCTTTTTGATGATCCACGCCTGGAAATCACAAGCGCCAGTCACGAAGCCGCACGCGTCGATGACTTGCCGCGCGACATCAAATACATTCGCCTCTATCGCTTGGACGAAACGCAACAAGTGCTTTCTGAATATAAGGAACACCCGGCTTTGATCGTCGACTTCCGCTACTTAAAGTCCGAGCTCGCAGCAATCAACCTGCTCCATGCTTTCGCCCAAAAGGAATGGCTGAGCGAGTTGACCCTATCCGGAAAAGTACCCGAGGGACTGATCAATAAACGAACTGCCGCCCCCTTCACCCAAAGAGACAAGCCCGTCGTTGTACTCTGTAACCGGGAAACGGCAGGTCCCTTCGAAGCGATCCTCGATCAACTACAAAGGTCCGGCGCGATCATCGCAGTCGGTGAGCCCAGCGCAGGACGCACCGGTTTTTACAACAAAACCGGAAGTGGAGCCTGGACGCTTCACGGTGAAATTCGCCCGGATGCAGACACCTCGCTCGTCGGAGTCGGTTTTCAGCCACGTATTCTGATCGAAACGAGCGCAGAGGAAAACTACCTCAGCTACCATCTTTACGAGGCAGGCACTCCAATCACTCGATTGCTTCGCGATAATGAAAGCAAATCCGACTCCGATGAAGCCGAGAAAACGCTTTTTGATAATGAACCAGACCGCGTGCTTCAGCGTGGCGTAGACATCGTTGCCGCTTTACAAATTCTGGAGTAGCCGCAACCTCTTTCAGTTCATGGCCACCGACCGCAATCTCATTCTGACCATCTGCACGGGTAACATCTGCCGTAGTCCGATGGCCGAGAAACTCTTGCAACACGCCCTCAATGCCGAAGGCCCACCACTGAATCAGTTGGTGGTCGCATCGGCTGGTGTTGCCGCGAACTACGGAGATCCTGCCTCCGCTAACTCGGTTGCCGCGCTAAAAAAACTCAAGCTCGACCTCAGCCACCACCAGAGCCAACCGCTGACCGATGAACTTATCGATAAAGCCTTTGCCATATTCGGGATGACTGAATCCCATCTGGGCATCATCGAACACTACCATTCGAACTTACCTAAACGTGTGCATCTCTTCCGTGAATTCATCGAAGGTGACCAATATCCGCAGATCCCCGACCCCTACGGACAAGATTACGATGCCTATAAAGAATGCCTCGACTCCATGATCGAAGCAATCCCCTCAATCGTCGCATATCTAAAGAGAGAGTATAAGTAACTTATTACCAATTTGATGGGATCTCCTTACACCAATACGAAGCGCAAACGCGTTAAAACATCAAAGATCACCAAAGCTCAAAAGCTTACACCTCTTATAGGCTACGCCGTGGCTGCTTGTTTCGTACTCGCCGCAATTTACACCGTCGTTTCGTCTACGCATCAAAGTGATGCTACGGCAGTCGACGATGGACAGCAACCCTATGGTAGAATCAGCAAACTGACAGATCACGCAGCTTTTAAGGAGGCCTATCTATCAGTGAATTGCAGTCAAGAACTCCAGCAAACGATACAAACCCTTCGCGCCTCAGGCCAGGTGGATAGCGGGAGCACAAGCCAAGCATTTCTCATGATTAAAAAGCGTCCGGATCGGATGCTTTTTACCGTCGATTTCGACACACATGATATGACCATTGGTGTAACCGGCAACACCGTTTGGCAGCGTATTCGTGCACCACAACGTGGGGATGAACTCGCTCTACTTGAAGGTGAGGATGCTGCAGTATGGTTGGGGCAGCGCAGCTTTTTTGATCCACTCACCCAAGCGCTTCAAAGCCAAGGAGCTATCCAAAAAATAGAAACCAGCGAATGGGAGGGGGAATCCTGCCTGAAGGTGCAGATAAAACCTGAAACAGCAGAGGATCTTGTGGAAATGCTCGTGAATCCCAGAACCATGCATCTAGTTGCTCAATTCACAGCCGCATCTGATGGAAAAATCCAAAAGAAGACGTATCGCGATTATCGTAAAATCAAGGGGATGCCAGTCCCCTTCACGACGGAAACTTACGTCGGTGAGAAACTAATCCGTCGATTAACCCTGAACAGCGCGTCGATTAACACAGGGGTGCTCTCTGGTGTTTTTGAGATACCACAATCACTACGATCGCGATAGACACTACCAAACCCGTTTATTCCACCTCATAGGGTGAGCGGGCACGATGCCCTCTGAGTACCGCGAAGATTTCGTTCCATGCGGGTATCTTCGCTCCGGCAGCTCGGTTAGCCGCACCGATTTGAAAGGCAATCTGCCATTGACGGCAAAGTACGCGCCAGGCTTTGAAAATACTGTTTTTGGGATCGTAGATATCGGTCGATTCCGATGAGACTCCATTGAGCTCAAGGATCTGAATACCTTCGCCTCGTTTTAATGCTTCCCCGGAAGGAACCCGCAGATCGAAACGGCCAAAATAGAACCCGTCATAGGTGGAGAGCACTTCATCCAAGGCTAAACGAAGTGCTTCACTTTTATAGCGATTGCCATCCAAGAAAATGGCACCGCGACAATGTGTACCAAGTTCCACCAACTGTATCGCCTCTCCTGAGTTCGGCACTTCACTGAGCCGTGCGGCATTTACTTTTAGATAGTGTTTGGCTAAGGCAACCGCCCGCGAGTCATCGAGAATCAGACGCTCCACCGTACGAATACCATCGCCGATTAAAATAGGTAACACTTTCTCCGTAATAGAAAAGAGATGTCTCTCTTCCGTCTCTGGCAAGCGATAATAAAACACACCAAACTCCGCCCCACTGATGTAGCGCTGCGCAATCACGCACTCCGAATTCTGGGATAAGTAGGTGGTCGCTGCTTCCTGATCATGAATCACCGCAACTCCCTCCCCTCGCTGTCCAATGTCGGGCTTTAAGACAAGCGGCCAATCGATCTGGTTGCGCGCTTGAAAGGTCTTTAATTCAGAGAGCCTGTCTTCAATTATATCCGAAGCTTTGATACGGGCCCAATCAGCGACACATCCGGTTCGAGCATTCAGGGCACCGAGAATCTCGCTCTTCGATTCGAGAGCAAGTCCGCTGACAGGATACATCCCCGGATTGCAAGCCGCCCAAACCCGGGCACTGCGAAAGCGAAGAGCCAGATAGCAGCCATAGAAAAATACGGGGAGATACACTGGCAGCGCAGGCCAAAACTCCCATTGAGTGAGGCGTACCCATTGCCCACGCAGAGAACGCCGGCCACGATAAGTCATTGCCTGAGTCAGCACGTGAAGCCCGAAATAAATAAGAGCGACTCCAAAAGCCACCAGAGGTAAGACAACAAGACCCGCACGCTCCCACCACTCGATCAAAGGTCGCCCCATCCAATAGGCGACGACAACCAAGATGGGGGTCCATAAACCGGCGGCTAGAGCAAGCCAAAGCGTGAAGCGAGGGAAGGGCAATTTCATGACTCCTCCCGTAAGATAAGCAATCACTCGACTACCGGGAATGAAACGAGTCATGAATACCACTTGGAAACCCTTACGCTCATAGCGTGAGCGTATCCGGGAGAAGGTGTTTCCATCGGCAGCCTTCGAAAAAAAACTAAAACGTAAAGCCCGCGAACCAACGATGCGACCAATCGCATAGATTCCGAGATCACTGACAAATATCCCGAGGAAGCAGCCAAGAATCGCCGCGGATAGCGAAACCACCCCACCCGCGGCAAGAATACCACCGGCGATACAGGCAAGGTCTTCCGAGAAAAAGACGAGCAGGAAGAGCAGACCGCCCATAATTAAACTCTGAAACATCTGCGGACGATCCGAGAGTTGGATAGAGGAAGCGGATTGATCGGCCCGGCCTTGAGTCAAAGTATCGGTTCGCGTACGCGCACTCCTCCCTTCAACCGATTCAAGAAACTTCCTCAATGCCTCAGCATAATCAGCACTATGATTGAAGAGACCGAGATGGCCGCCCTCCATATTCTTAAAAACAGCTTGAGGCAGAAGGCGTGCATGCGCTTGGGCCGCAGCAAAAGGCACCAAACGATCCTTCAAAGAATGCATAATAAGCGCAGGGCATTCGAGTGTTTCCAGCATGGCGCGATTTCGCCGAAGGTCCGTATGTGCGAAATTCCGCGCCGTGCTAGGCGCAAAAAGTGGGGCATCGAAATATCCGAAATGCGGGGTCCCCCAACGCAGTGCCCAAAGGAAGCCATAATAGGTGGCATAGATCGGCTGGTTCCATTCATAGCGCCCAAGTAACTCATATTCTTGCAGGCCGACACCTGCGATCATCGTAACACTCTCGATCCGCTCTGGAGTTCGAGTCGCAAGTTCCAGTGCGACTACAGCTCCCTGTGAGTAGCCGACGGCATGCACTCGATCGACACCGATTTGCTCCAGCCATTCCAAGAGAACAGTGACCTGATTCTCCGCTGAGTAAGCGACTAGATTCTTCCCAGAAAAACCCAAGCCAGGAAGATCGGGAATCAGAATACGCCTCGCTCCACCTAACTCGTCTGCAAGCGAAAGCATCGCCCGTCCCGCGATCGGATTACCATGTAGTAATAAGATAGGCGTCTGGTCGGTTTTATTTGGATGTAGATCACGATAGGCGAGATCGACCGCGCCTCCAACCGCGATCAACGGATCAACATTGAAAGAGCGAATCGATTGGTCGTTTGAAGGCGGTGGATCGATGCCTTGCCAAAATCGGTAACCCGTAGAAATCCCAAGTAGCAGAACCCAGATTAGAATAACGATTCTCAAGCGCATATCAGTTCTCAGGAGAAGCGTTTAGCCTTCGACCTCATCCGACACTTCTTTAACTTTCAGTGGTAACCGGTAGGCGGCCGCCTCACTAAGCACAGGCGGATTTCCACGCACAGTTTGAAACCACATATGGGCATTATTTGGGCCCAGTACGATTTCGGTTATCGAGTCGGTCGCGGCGTCTTCACGCACCATGATCGGACCGAGTGCGGGATCTTTTGGATGAAAAGAGCCGTGCTTTTCTTTGAGCATAGCTCGCTCGCGACTTTGCCCCTTGAATAAATCGAAGCGAAAGTCTTCACAGTCTTCGCGCCTGAAAGAGGACGAAGTCAATACATGCAAGCCGCCCTCTCCCGTAAGTTGGATCTTCGAAAGTTTTTTCCCGTCCCACTCACATGCCATCGGATCGCCTCGACGGCCCAAGGCAAAAAGCAGGTACCCCGGATAAATCGAAGAATCGATTTTGGCTAGCGCAGCCATACAATCCTCGGCGGTATCAGTCTGATCGAGTAGTTCAACCACGAGTTTCCCCCGGCTCCGCTGGCCGGGCTTCGCCCCCTGATAAAAGGGATAGTTGTTCAGCAAAGCGACGATCAGCCCTGCTTCGTTGACACCGATCCAAGTGCCACCTGCATCGGGATCTTTCGGCATGAGCATCGAACAACCGGAGTCGCCGGGAGAAATGGCGGGGGCCAAACCATGAGTACGGGTGCGTTTTTCATCGCGATTGAAGAGCACTCCACGTTCGGCTTCAGCAACCCACCAGCTAAGAGTACACATACGCCTAGTTGGATGACGGAGCGAGCTTCTGCTGGTGGCGCTGGGTTGAAGGTGCGACACCAAAGCCAGTTGGCAGCTTAAATCCGTTGCCGTGAACAATCATGGCGATGAGGGCGTTATGATGAACCGTATGTCCGAGTAAAAACTGAAGTTCACGACCTAAAGAGCTGGGGAGCCAATCCTGTTTCCCGACCCCCGCTTCGCTCTCCTCACGTACTTTAATGACAAAGTCAGCCTCTTCCGAACGCAGAGCATCGAGAAGCGCCAAGAAGCGATTTATTTCTGCCCGGGCAAACTCAGGCTGCTCTTCAATCGAAGCGTTACGTTCGCGACTCTCATAATCGATACAGGTGCTCGGCAATCCTTCAAAGAAAGCCGCAAAGTGATCGAGGTTATGACGAAGGTGCATTCCCACGCTGCTCCGATAATAACCAGCTGCCGGGGCACTATATTGCTCCGGCGTTAAAATTGAGAGCAGCTCAATCTCCTGCTCAAGTGATTGCTGTACCGCATCTATTAAAGAATCAAATCGCATCATTGGAAAGTGTTTCAGGTGTGACGATTGCAGGCTGAATTTATTCCTAACTATTCTAGAAGAAAAAGTGGAGTATCAAGTGCAGCGATACGCAGGCTGCGGCAGCAGCGGCAAGGTCGTCTGCGACGCAACCGAGTCCACCGGGCAAATTTTGAATCTTCGAAATACCTAAGGGCT
>Ga0316201_10003129_pt1 | contig 12085 bp, 7 predicted proteins | sample CS6wburrow_MG_FD_204516 | JGI IMG/M metagenome (GOLD analysis project Ga0316201, IMG submission 204516) | Coastal sediment microbial communities from Delaware Bay, Delaware, United States - CS-6 worm burrow | ecosystem: Environmental > Aquatic > Marine > Coastal > Sediment | place: USA: Delaware... | reverse complement strand
AGTTATTTTCTGTCAACTGATATCTGATGACTGGTAACTTATCTTTATTGTATTAAATGAAAAATCCGGACAGCTTTCGCTGTCCGGATTTAAGTTTAACTCACCTGTTCGAGTGATTACTTGAACAGTTTCGACTTGTCGACCAGGTCAGTGTGAGCACGCTTGAAGCATGTCCACTCTTTGGTGTTCTTGTCATAGACTGAGTTAACAAAGCACTTCCAGTTTTCTTCGTCAACGAAGTTCTTGTCAGCACGGTAGTAGAAACCGGGGTAACGAGACTCTTGACGGAACTCAATGTGCTTCATGTGAGCTTCAGCTGTGAGGATGCGGTGGTAGTTTTCCCATGCACGAAGTAATTCGTGAAGGTCTTTCGCACGCATCTTGGCAGCGTCTTCTTTCAGCATGTCGAGCTTCTCACCAGCAACTTTCAGCATTTCTGCGTTGGTTGTGTAGTAAGTTGCAACGCCGGCTACATACTCGTCCATGATCTTCTGCAGACGGAACTGCAGCATTTTCGGAGTGATGTAGTTAGGGTTAACGTCGATTGCTGTAGTGTAGTCCTTGTGCTCAAGGTAGGTCTTCACTGGCTGATAGATTTCAGCAACCAGATCTTCTACAGAGGTATCCAGTTCAGGCGTGAAGTCCTTGTTGTCCAGGCAGTACTTGACCATGGACTTGGCGCACATACGACCTTCGGCGTGTGAACCTGAAGAGAACTTGTGGCCAGAAGCACCAACACCGTCGCCAGCTGTGAACAGGCCATTTACTGTGGTCATACCACGGTAGCCCCAGTTCCAGCCAGAAGGCAGGTGATCAGGTACGCCAGCTTCTGTTTCTTCAGTTGGTGCACCAACGTCAGTAGGACCAGATACCCAGATGCCGCAGCAGCCAGAGTGTGAACCCAGCAGATATGGTTCGGTCGGCATCAGCTCAGAGTTTTTCTTCTCAGGCTCAATGTTTTCACCAACCCAGATACCACACTGACCAACACACATGTCAAGGAAGTCTTCCCATGCTTCTGCTTCCAGATGCTTAACTTCGCGAGGAGACAGTGTTTCACGCAGGTTAGCGAGAGCAGTCACGGTGTCCATGTAGATAGGACCACGACCTTCTTTCATTTCCTTCAGCATGAGGTGGTTACGCAGGCAAGAAGCAGGAACGGCAGCCTGACCATATGGAGGATAGTCGTCCAGCATTTCTTTGTTGCGGTCCATGTACACTTCACCAAAAGCATTTGTCGCTTTAGCTTTGAACAGCAGGAACCATGCGCCTACAGGACCGTAACCGTCTTTGAAACGGGTAGGTACGAAGCGATTTTCCATCAGTGTCAGCTCAGCGCCGGCTTCTGCAGCCATGGAGTAAGTTGAACCTGCGTTCCATACTGGATACCAGGCACGACCCGTACCTTCACCAACAGAGCGTGGACGGAAGATGTTTACACAACCGCCGGCAGCCAGAAGAATGGCTTTAGCTCTGTATACGTATACTTTGTTTTCGCGAGTAGAGAAGCCAACAGCACCAGCGATGCGGCTAGGATCGTTCTTGTCATTAACCAGTTTAACGATAAAGATACGCTCATCGATACGGTCAACACCAAGCGCTTTCTTGGCAGCTTCAGCAACGATCCACTTGTAGGATTCGCCGTTGATCATGATCTGCCACTTACCAGAACGTACAGGCTTGCCACCGTCTTTCAGCGGAGTCATGCCCTTAGAGCCGTCATGACGCTCACCGTTATCGTCAGTCTTCCAGATAGGCAGACCCCATTCTTCGAACAGGTGAACAGATTCGTCAACGTGGCGACCCAGGTCATATGCCAGGTCATCACGGGTGATACCCATCAGGTCGTTTGAGACCATACGAGCGTAGTCTGCCGGGTCCTGCTCAGTACCAATGTAGGTATTGATAGCAGACAGACCCTGTGCAACCGCACCAGAGCGGTCCATCGCAGCCTTGTCAACCAGCTTGATTTTAAGATCGGTGCCTTCTGCCCAGCGAGGAATTTCGAACGCTGTACCGCAGCAGGCCATACCGCCACCAATAAGAAGTATGTCTACATCTTCTTCGATGACATCAGGATTACCAAATTCGGCCATTTTATAACCTCTTTTTTACAATTTTAAAGTTTAATTAGTTCGCTGCGGTCGCCTTCGCGGTAACCGTTTTGCTCATTGTGATTGAAGAAACCATTATCTTCGATCTTGGACATATCAGCGGAAGGCTTGCCTGCGTAAGGATCGATAGAACCTTCTGCAGTTGTGCGAATCGGGAACTTGAAGCGCTTCATGTTTCCGTTACGGAACTTGATGGTCCACATAATGGAATCAGTACCACGCAGAGGCTGTACAGAACCACCCAGAGGTACAACGTCAGCATAGTGACGACATTCGATAGCGTTCTGTGGGCAGATCTTGACGCAGGAATAGCATTCCCAGCACTGCTCAGGTTCCTGGTTGTAAGACTTCATGGCATGTCCTGTGTCAGAACCATCTTTGTCCAACTTCATCAGGTCGTGTGGGCAAATGTACATGCAGGCCGTACGGTCCTGGCCTTTACATCCATCACACTTTTCTGTACGTACAAAAGTAGGCATTTTTAATTAACTCCTAGAGTTTTAGTTTGCAATTGCAGTTGCAGCAGAAAACACGGTTCGCAGATAAACTGCTCGATATGGCTTCTGCCTTTTCATCATCTTTCTGGCCTACATTGTGTGGCCATGAAGAATCGAATTTGTCTCCGAACAGCTATCGCTTGCTGTCAGAGGCTTACTCCCCGGCAATGCCAAAGCCTGGTGCCCGGGAGAAAAGTCTGTTTTTATTGTTGCTGTCACCGCTGTCGCGATGATCAACGCGTCATCCTAATGGCGATGATTTATCCTGTCATAAACCCGTCTGAAGTCTTCGAGTATCAGTTAAAATAGCCACGGGCTCTTAAGCAGGGGGGCATATTTTAGGCGCAATACCGGCAAAAATGCAAAGTTAACTGGTCCGGTGGGTGATGCACAATAGCCCTTTGTGCGGTGATCTCCAAACAAACTTACTACTAGAGCAATAAGATTTACTTATGACAAAATAATCAGAAAATAGCTTGTTAAATCATTCACTTACTTCTGTTGTTCTGGCAATCCTATAAGAGAATCATTATCCTTTGGCTTAATAAGGTAGCTGGGTCCGGGTTTGCGGTTAGAATAAGCGCCCCCAGGCAAGCAACCAGCACCGGCTAATAAAACTGATCTATATCAATGAATGTTGAAAAATCCAATCTGATCCCGACTGAAATCAATCTGCATCAAAAATCAAGACTGCTGGAAATCGAATTTTCGGATGGTTTCCGTTTCAAGTATCCGTGTGAATACCTTCGGGTTTTCTCCACTTCAGCAGAGGTGAAGGTTATGGACAAACCGGTACACGGCAAGGAGATGGTCAATATTTCACAGATTGAGCCACAGGGCACCTATGCCATACGGATTCATTTCGATGATGGGCATGATACCGGTATTTTCTCCTGGGGTACCCTGTACGAGTTGGGGGTGAATTATGAGCAGCACTGGCAGGACTACCTGGGCAAGCTCGAACAATACGGGGTGAAGCGTGGAGAAGGCCGGGCACTGGGTAAGGACGGCAAGGCCACGATCAATCTCCTGTACTTTATTCAGCTGGCGAAGATATCGGGCAAGGATGAGGAAGAGGTCTCCATCCCCGATTCTGTGATCAATGTGGAGACTTTATTGGCCTGGTTGCGCAAACGGGGCTCGAGCTGGAAAGAGCCGTTCGCCGATGATCGGGTGCAGGTCACGGTCAATCGGCAGTTCGCCGAACCCTACACCCTGATCGAACACGGCGATGAAGTCGCAATTGTGCCAAGGCCTCAATAATCTTTGCCACAGAGGCACAGAGATCACAGAGATGTTTTTTGTATGTTCTCAGGTTCGTTCAGCCAAGTGTCTTTCGTATTCGTGGTTCAATGATTTATAGTTGATATTTATATAAACCTTGAAAAATCAGTAACATAAAGCCTTAATTCAAGACTGATAAATAATTGCTAGCAACACCTTAATCATCCTCTGTGATCTCTGTGTATCTGTGGCGAATAGAGTAGGTGATGGTAAAAAAACGGCACCGATCCTTGCGGAAGGGCGCCGTTCTTGTCTGAGTTGACTGCCGTTATCTAGGCGGGTTCAGCCTGCTGTTGGCTCTGATAGTAATCAATCAGGATCTGTGCCACTTCGGGGCGTGAGAATTCCTTCGGCGGGGCGATGCCCTGGCCCAGCATTTCACGAACCTTGGTGCCCGAGAGAAGAACGAAGTCGTCTTTCTCGTGATCCGGTGCTTCGCACATCATCACGACCTTGTTCAGCTTCTTCGACCATGCTGTGTGGTCTGCCTTGAAAATCTCGATTTCAAGTGCACCGGCAGGAACTTCGTCATCGAAAATGGTCTGTGCATCAAACGCACCGTAGTGATCGCCTACACCGGCATGGTCACGGCCAATGATGAAATGGGTAGCACCCATGTTCTGGCGGAATACAGCATGCAGTACACCTTCACGCGGGCCCGCGTACAGCATGTCGAAGCCGTAACCGGTGACCATGGCGCTGTTCGGCGGGAAGTACAGTTCAACCATCTTGCGGATAGCGGCGTCGCGTACAGGGGCAGGGATGTCACCCGGCTTGAGCTTGCCCAGCAGCATGTGGATTACGAGACCGTCGCAGCCAAGGCGATCCATGGCCATGTGACAGAGTTCTTCGTGTGCCAGATGCATCGGGTTGCGGGTCTGGAAGGCAACGATTTTCTTCCAGCCACGCTCTGCGATTTCGTTGCGAATTTCAACCGCGGTGCGGAAGGTGTCCGGGAACTCGGTCTGGAAGTAGGAGAAGTTCAGTACCTTGATCGGGCCGGACAGACAAACCTTACCCTGTGAATTGAAGGCATCGACACCAGGATGGGCTTCGTCCTTGGCGGGGCGGTAGACCTTTTCTGTGATCAGCGCCATTTCGTCATCGCTGAATTCTTCAATGGCTTCGACATCCATAACGGCCAGTATCGGGTGGCCTTCGACGTTTGGATCTTTCAACGCGATACGATCGCCTGCCTTGATATTGCCGGCATTTTCAACCAGGTTCAGTACCGGGGTAGGCCAGAACAGGCCAGAAGCGGTTTTCATATCGGTGGCTACAGACAGGGCATCCGCCTTGCTCATGTAGCCGGTCAGCGGATTGAAATAGCCTGCGCCCAGCATAACTGCATTAGCAGCGGTAGCTGAACTGACCAGGATTGAAGCAAGACCTTCGGCTTCCTTTTGCAGAGCGTCGTTTTCTGCTGAATCGTATACGAACAATGGATTCAGATTATCAGAACCATGAGGTTTAATCATTTAGTATCTCCCGGGTAAGGTACACTGGCGTAAAACCAGTACTGTATTAAAAATCTGTTTATCTCGTAGATGAGCGGTATTTACTGGAAAATGACTTGATATCAATCATTTAAGCCATCTATGCTTAAAAATGTGGGCGCTATTCTACATTAAAGTGGGGTGTTTTCGTAGTCCAGTGAATGGCTTAGTACAGGCTATTGATGATGCTTTGTGTGAATGAGACGGATTTTCATCAAGCAGTATAGTGAATAGGGCAAGTGTGTAGCGGGTTATAGTATTTTTTTTCACCGCAAAGACGCAAAGGGCGCAAAGATTTTTAGTCCGCTTACCGCTATACGGCCCCACGCAAATAACGCAAATGTTTTTTTGTTTTAGAGGAAATTAATTCATTGGGTTGAGTTAATCGTAGGTCGGAATAAGGCTTTGCCGTTTCCGGCGTGATGGTCAACTTTGTTATTCGCATTAAGAATTATGGTCCGCGAAGAATTGCAAACAACGCGAATAAAACAAAAACATATATAAAGCTTCTAGCCCGCATTTCTCACCAGGATTACGGGCGCAGGCGCAGGATGGAGCCCGCCTGTCTCACCAGATGGACGAGCCCTCACTTGATCTTTGAATCCACAAAGCATTTTGCTCAGTCGGAAATACACTCGGTTATTCCACTCCTTCGCAAAATCTTTTGTGACAAATCCGTCTGGAACGGATTTGGACCGCATGGCGACCCCGGAGGGGTGAAATACAGGGATGTATTTCATCAATCCAAATCTCGGCGTGATCATCTCGCCCCCTGGTGAGACAGACGGGCTGGTGTTCGTAGGCGCCGCTCTGGAGCGAAAAGCGTAGCAATAGCTACGGTTTGAGTGAAGAGCAAGCTTACGGACACGAAGACCAGCCTGAACCGTTATAGGCTTGCTTGAATAACACATTGTATTTTTGATCACCTGGCTTTGCCCCAGAGTGCCAATGACTTCAATATTCCACGCCGCCTGGTGAGAAATGCGGGCTAGTCGGATATTGTATGAACGGAGCCTGTTGGTTCTATTTGTGAGAGAATCGCAGTTTCATCATCTTGTTTACATAACCAATAATAAATATATATGAAATACGATGTCATAGACGCCATCATCTCGCCCAAATCACATTTGAATGTTTTATCCAAAACAGAAGTGAACAAGCTGCTCGATACCAGCCAGGGTGGTTTATACAATCTTTTCCGAAATTGTTCACTGGCCGTACTCAACAGTGGCAGCGACCTGGATGATGGCAAGGAACTGCTGGAGCGTTACAAATCCTTTGATATACGATTACTCCAGCAGGAGCGCGGCATAAAACTTGAATTGAGCAATGCACCGGCTATTGCGTTTGTTGACGGCAAGATGATCAAGGGGATTAATGAACACCTTTTCGCAGTATTGCGCGATGTCATTTATGTCAGTGATGAGATTACAGATAACCCGAATTTAGATCTGGCGACAGAGGATGGCATAACCAATGCCGTTTTCCACATATTGCGTAATGCCGACATCTTACGCCCGAGGTTAGAACCTAACCTGGTGGTATGCTGGGGAGGCCACTCGATTTCACGACATGAATACGATTACACCAAGGAAGTTGGCTATCAAATGGGCTTGCGTGGCCTTGACATCTGCACTGGCTGCGGCCCTGGCGCAATGAAAGGACCGATGAAAGGAGCGACCATCGGCCATTCAAAACAACGCATCAAGGCAGGACAATATCTCGGCATAACCGAGCCGGGCATTATTGCCGCAGAATCACCCAATCCGATCGTGAACGATCTTGTCATCATGCCGGATATTGAAAAACGCCTGGAGGCTTTTGTGCGTACAGGACATGGCATTATTGTATTCCCTGGCGGCGTAGGCACAGCAGAGGAAATTCTTTATTTACTTGGTATTTTACTACACCCTGAAAACGCAAACATTCCTTTCCCTTTCATTTTTACCGGCCCGGAAACTGCTGCAGACTACTTCAATGAAATTGACCACTTCATTGCCAACACGCTGGGTGAAGAAGCACAAAAGCTTTATACGATCATTATTAATGACCCGGTCAGCGTAGCTCGAAAATTGAGACAAGGCATCAATGCTGTCAAAGATTTCCGCAGGCTCAATGATGATGCCTATTATTTCAACTGGATGCTGAAAATTGATAGCGCATTCCAGGAGCCATTTATTCCGAACCACGAAAACATGCGCAACCTGCAGCTCGACACCAGCCTGGATCATCACCTTCTAGCCGCAAACCTGCGCCGTGTTTTTTCAGGTATCGTCGCCGGTAATGTCAAAGATGAGGGCATACGCGCCATCGAACAACATGGCCTGTTTGAAATCAAAGGTGACACGAAGATAATGCAGCTTGTGGATGAACTGCTTTCATCCTTTGTCGAACAAAACCGCATGAAGTTACCGGGTAGGGAATACAAGCCCTGTTATATAATCAGGAACTAGGAACTGGGAACCAGGTACTAGCCCGCATTTCTCACCAGGCGGCGCAGGATACTGATAAGACACTGGCATTTTGGAGCAAAGCCTGGATAGTCAAAAATACAGCGTGTTATTCAAGCATGCCTATCACGGTTCAGGCTGGTCTTCGTGTCCGTAAGCTTGCTCTTCACTCAAACCGTAGCTATTGCTACGCTTTTCGCTCCAGAGCGGTGCTTTCGAACACGAATCCTTCGCCTGCTCCCGTGATCCTGGTGAGAAATGCGGGCTAGGATTTCGATGATAAAGCGAATTATTATGTTGAGCTTTGGATCCTAGTATCTATCATCTAGAACCTAGAACCTGCTCTTATGAAACCTTATGCTGAATCCTGTGACGAGAATCGCGACCCGATTCTTTCTGTAATAGAGCCCCTGTTAAAAGATTGCTCAAGCGTACTGGAGATTGGTAGCGGTACTGGCCAGCACGCTGTCTATTTTGCTGAAAAATTACCTCACCTGGTATGGCATACCAGTGATTGTGCCGAATACCATGCGGGTATCACTCTATGGCTAGCGGAAGCCGGGCTTGATAATACACGCGCTCCAGTAGATCTCAACGTCTCAACATCTGCATGGCCGGAGCAAAGATTCGATGCCGTATTTTCGGCGAATACGGCTCACATCATGCATTGGCCAAATGTTGAAGCCATGTTTGCCGGTGTTGGCTCCGTACTGTCCAGCGGCGGTCATTTCCTGCTATATGGCCCGTTTAATTACAATAACCAGTACAGCAGCGAAAGCAATGCACGGTTTGATACCTGGCTGAAGAGCAGGGACCCCGAAAGCGGCATAAGAAATTTTGAAGACCTGGATAGACTTGCGCAACAGGCCGGAATGCAATTTAGACACGATTACGAGATGCCTGTTAACAACCGCATACTTTACTGGGAAAAAAACTAGGCAAAACCTTTTCACCACAGAGGCACGGAGGCACAGAGAAGACCTTTGTATTGTTAACAGCGCCTGTGGCGCTGTTAACAAGGTAGAGCTCTGTGCCTCTGTGGTGAATTGTTTTTGAATTTGTCTTGGGTGGTGTGTCAGTTCACACCTGAACCCAGTTTGTTATCTATCAGATCATATCTAGAATTATACAAATACATTCTTTTCTCTGTGCCTCTGTGCCTCTGTGGTGAATTGTTTTTGAATTTGTTTTGGGTAAAGCCCACATCCGGATTACTGAAAACAGATTAAGGTATTTCGACAATGATTCTTGCTATCCGACACCCATTCGGTTTTTTTTACACCGTCTGTCGGAAAAGTTGTCATTTCCTGTTGATTTCCTTAACTGTTCGCTCTATATTTGAACTTGCCTCAAATGTAAATGGCTTGTAAGCAGAATAAATTATCAGATAATATCATTTATTCAATCACTTACATCTATTTCTTAAATGTCTGCAAAAATGGCTGAAGTCCAATAGCCCAGGATTCCAGTTCAATAAATGATCTAAAAGCACCCGGTAAATCGCTGAGATTTGCTCCAGATATGCGCTCTCAGGCGCGGCAATCATAATTCAGGTTGCCGTGACCTGTTCATATTTTGACCAGCGCATTGACTAACAACTGGCTTCTTTTCATGGAGACGCTGAATGAGTGCGCAGATTCATACACTGAAAACAGGCGATCTTGCTAAAACCAAACCTGCTGATAAGAAGATCGAGCAATATGATGCATTGATCCACAATGTATTCAATCGCCTGAACGTGCAACTCCTGCAAAGAGTTTCTTTAATGCTCAATAATGCTGACAGCAGTTTGAACATGCTGTCAGAAAATGCCGAATCCAGTGAAATGAAGTCAAAATACCTGGATTTGATGAATATTCTCCGTGTCGAACGCAGCAATATAGATAAGGCATTCTTCATAGCAATCAACGATAAAATCAATAGCAAAGAACAATCACCGGATGATGAACTGGCACTGGTTGATCAGAACGAAATGGATGAAATGGTTGCAATTACCACCATGTATTCAAACGCGATGAATAATTACGGGCAGGAGGTAAACAACCTCGAAGCCCGCTTTGAATACCTTGAAATGGCTTCAAACAAAACCTTGTCCAGACATTCGGTCGACCCCAGGCACATCTGCGAAGCTTTTCAGATCGCACTTAAGCAAGTTGATATAACACTTGAATACAAGTTGCTACTGTTCAAACTGTTTGACATGGAGGTGAGCTCTCGCCTGGGTGACATGTATAAGTCACTTAACCAGTTATTCATCGACGCAGGCGTAATGCCTGAAGTTGTTTATACAGCAAAAAACCTGGATTCAGGCTCTGATTCTTCTAAAAGCGCTGATAAAGGCGTGCAAAAAGATAAAGGCTTTACAGTTCGTGAAGCCAAATATTATGATCCGCAGAATAACAAAACCAGCAACTTCATACCCCGTTCACAAGATGAGATAAGTTACTTCATCAGCCAGTTCATGAATGGCTTTACCACCGCAAAAGGCGAGGGTATTCCTGAGTCATTCTCGACCATTCCGTCTGACAAGGAAAATAATAATTGTTTTTCGCGTAATGACTTGATGGGTGCATTATCGAAGCTGCAGAATAAACTCACCAAAACCAAAACCAGAAAAGATGTTGTAAGCATTGATGCAGAACGCATCAAGCGCGCGATCATGGCCGATATGGGAAGCAGCAATGGCGGCGTTGTTACCAAGAAAGTACATATCCTCGATCAAAGAAGTATTGATTTTGTAGGCATGATGTTTACGGCAATTACGAGGGATGAAAGCGTATCCAAGATTATTACCAATTTACTTATGCTGCTGCAAATTCCAGTCATTAAAGCTGCCATGCTCGATGAAAAACTCTTTACACAGGAAGATCATCCTGCTCGCAGCACACTGGATCTTATATCCAAAGCAGGCAAGGGTGTTACAGAAGAAACAGACCACGTTTTCATCAAACTGGAAAAAATCGTCGATGGCATTTTACGTGAATACGATGTTGACATCGCCAGCTTCGAGCGCGCAGTCGGTGAGTTGCAGAAACTGATCACAATCGAAGAAGAAGTTGCCGCCGAGAACGAAAGAGTCGAGCAGCTCGAGATCATTAAAGATCATGCCAGAGACGTTGTGTTGACAGAAATGAGGCATTTAACAACAAGGAAAGTATTACCCAGGAATGTTCAACCTCTTGTGCTGAAACACTGGCCGACCTTGATGTGCAACCGCTACATTAGCCACGGAAAAGAAAGTAATGAGTGGCTTGTCTCGCTGATGCTACTAAAACTGTTAATGAAATGCCTGCAGCCAATCAAAGACAAATCGCAGTGGCAACTACTCATGAATAATCATGAGCCACTGGTAGAAGCAGTCAATGATGAACTATATGAAACACAGCAGGATAAAAATGAAATCGATGCCCAGGTATCTGCCTTGAAACAGACCTTCCTGAAAATGCTGGACGACTATGGATATAAACTCGTAGAAGAACCGGTTACAGAAGTATCTGAACCAGCCACCAGCGCCGTTCCATATATCGAAGAGGCATACATCGATGCCGCAAATGAAGAGCTTGAGGAAACCGAGCACGATGATGAAGTGGCAAAAATCAAAGAACAGGCAAGGATCGCGCGGGAAAAGATCTCGAAGCTGCCTAGCGATCTGCATCCCGGTGTCTGGTTCAAGATATTCAATGGTGAAGACAAACCTGCACGCCGCCTCAAATTATCAGTAGTACTTACAGAAGTAGCCAAGTTAATCTTCGTTGATTGCCATGGCGTAAAGGTAATCGAAAAGGATGCCGGCGATTTTGCTCACGAACTGGAAAATGAGCTATCCAAAGTTATTGCTGATCACTCAACATTCGAACATGCGCTGGGCGCTGTAATCCACAAATTAGCAGCATAAGAACAGGCAAGAGGGCGAGGGGCGAGGGTACAAGGAAAAAATCACAATAGAATAAATTTTCCTTGTATCCTCTTTTTTATTCATTTCACTACTAAAACCATGTGCATCTGAACTGACATACCACCCCAAAACAAACTCAAAAACAATTCACCACAGAGGCACAGAGAAGACCTTTGTATTGTTAACAGCGCCTGTGGCGCTGTTAACAAGGTAAAGCTCTGTGCCTCTGTGCCTCTGTGGTGAAAAGCTTTTCTGACAATCTGTCATAAAAACAAGCACTATTTCTTAACCTGCATCAATTGACGCACGGCAATATTTTAGTATATTAGCAAGTTCTTATGTTTTTTTA
>Ga0316201_10003128_pt1 | contig 12091 bp, 7 predicted proteins | sample CS6wburrow_MG_FD_204516 | JGI IMG/M metagenome (GOLD analysis project Ga0316201, IMG submission 204516) | Coastal sediment microbial communities from Delaware Bay, Delaware, United States - CS-6 worm burrow | ecosystem: Environmental > Aquatic > Marine > Coastal > Sediment | place: USA: Delaware... | reverse complement strand
CCAAGGCGACGAGCATAAATCGCAGTACTTACCCCGGGTAGATGGGAACCGTGTTAAAGACCAATGGAAATAATCATTATAAAATAGGGTTCGGGATGAACACTGTCAAACTGTCCGCTTTCCATGCATAGCGGCCCTTAATCGACCGTAAACCGACACCAATCATACGCTCCAATGAAACCTCCACCATATCTGTATTTTTAGCTAAGTTGATACGGTCGATATGCCTGTATAATTTTGAGCAGACCAAAGCGTGCCGTTACAACATCCTTGATGCCCAGCTATCCTATTGGTATTGTATAGTGATCGTTAAAATTTGAATGAGATTTCAGCCGTTCCAAAGTAGATTATAGCATTACTATACCGATTCATCCTGGGCTGGGGGAGATCAATCGCTCTCCGAAAGCCCTCCGTAAACTGCGTATTGATTCTTGAAAAAAATGCCATATTCTAGAAGCTTGTAATTTATCTGGTTGTCGCTTTTCAAACAAGAACGGAGGTTGTTTATCACTCAGCGAAACTATTTTTGGTATAACAGCATGTTTTTCTGGTTTTTAGTGGCGTTTATAGTGCTGCCGTTGTCCGGCTGCTCTCCATTGTACCTGGTGAATACACTTTCGACGGAGAGCGATTCCGTCACTGTCGTCCACCAACGATACGGGAGAGAGCAACGACAGCAGCTTGATATTTTTATGCCTGAGAGAATTGTCGCCGATTCGCCTGTAATAGTCTTCTTCTATGGGGGGAGCTGGAAACGCGGTGAAAAAGGGAAATACGGGTTTGTCGGACACAGCCTGGGCAGCAAAGGGTATATAACGGTAATACCCGATTACCGTTTATATCCAGAAGTAACCTTTCCCGCCTTTGTTGAGGACGGTGCCAAAGTTATTGCATGGGTGCGCCAATATGTGGAACAAGCACGTAATGGAGTGGTGGTAATGGGGCACTCAGCTGGAGCACATACCGCAGCACTTCTTGCCTTAGACCAGAGTTATCTTAAGGCAGCAGGACAACCTTTCAGCATTATTCGCGGGATGATAGGTCTGGCGGGACCATATGGATTCAACCCCATGAACTACAGGAGCACCCGGCCGATATTTGCAGACGTCGAAGTCATCGAAAAGGCCATGCCGGTTACTTTTGCCTGTTCGGCAAAGATACCGCTTCTATTGTTTCATGGTGCGGACGACAGTGTCGTAATCCCTGAAAACTCAAGAGAACTCAAACGTCGCGTTGATGCGTGCGCCGGGGATGTCAAGTATTTCGAGCTTGACGATATTGGGCATTTTTCTATTGTGCTCGGGTTATCCGATTCTTTTTTTGCAGAGGATGCAATCCAATCATCCCTTGAAAAATTCCTGCAATCGCTCACCCGGCATTCAGTCATCGCAATGCAGGAGTCGCCTTGAACGGGTGGCCCAAACCACCCGCTGCTGTGCGGCGGTGTCTGTAAATCGAAAGTTGAGTCAAAGCTTTCATTTTTCTTCTATATGGTGATACGTAACCGCTATTGCAATATAAAGCGATTCCTCACCACCATACCAACCATGATACGATTAGAACGGCAATCAATTGGGTTCGGCCCTTCGGCAGGTAGCCTCCTTACACATGGAAGGATAAATGGATAATCCGACAGATAGAGTATTTGACCATCTGAGATCAATAGCAGACCGCGCCTTTGAGTTGATCAATGATATCGATGCACGCCGCAAGCTAATTGAGCAGTATTTTTGTGTCCACCCGTCTACCTCTGAAATCCATGGGCAATGGTATCCAGTGAAATCGGGCAACATTACTATGGAATGGGTCATCGCCGATGGCGCCGATCCCGGCCGTCGAATCCTCTATATTCACGGCGGTTCCTGGATTTCAGGTTCTCCGGCCGGGTATCGTGCTTTTTTATCACGTGTGTCCCAAGCTGCGGGGGCAGTGGTTCTTGCCGTGGATTATCGTTTGGCACCCGAACATAAATTTCCAGCCGGCCTGGAAGACTGCACGCAGGCCTATCAATGGATGCGGCAAAACGGCCCGGACGGAAGAGAACCTGTCACGGCTGCATACTTGATGGGCGACTCTGCCGGGGGTAACTTGGCGCTGGCCACCCTTTTAAGAGTCAATGACACCGGGCTGCGATTGCCTTCGGCTGTAATTGCACTCTCTCCAGCAACTGACTTTATTGGCGGAAGCCCCTCGTTGAACTCGCGTGCCTCGGTGGACCCGATCATCAATCCGCAACTATTGCCCGCCCTCATTCCAATCTATTTGGGCCAAAACGCCAATCCCGCCGATCCATATGCATCCCCTCTGTTTGGAGATTACACCGGCATGCCGCCGCTTTTATTGCAGGTTGGCGATGCGGAAGTGCTGCTGGATGATTCTACGCGATTGGCCAAGCATGCAGGCGAACAAGGGTGCGACGTAACCCTTGAAGTTTGGGATGGGATGCCCCATGTGTTTCAGGGCTTCGCCCCCTTTCTTCCTGAAGCCTCTGAAGCGATAGCCAAAATTGGGAAATTTATCCGGCACCGCTGAACAGGCCATTGGTTGCAACTGTGGCCTCTGATACTGATCGCTGACCCTCCTTTCAGATCTGGGCGTCCCACTTGTGATTGTGCTTGTATGGTATTGATAACCTCCTTTTCAACGAACAGGATACGCGACGCCAAGCGTATGCCGCTGTACTCTCGATATCTTTTTCGAAAAGTTTTAACGTCAAATCCCGTGTACTCGGCAATCTGTTTTGCGCTCAACGCCTGACCACGTTGACGCTTCAGAAGTTGCCCGTCGTCCCCAGCCTCTCCGGGCCAAAAGGTATAATCTAAAATAAATACGGTTGGTTAGAACTGAACTAGGTCGGTATTTCAGTTGACTTAGGGAGATGGTCGTTACCCTTCGGCGGCGAGCGTAGCTAAATCGAGTTCTGGACACAATTCAAGAGGTCTAACAACTTACCGAAACCATTGTACAAAAACGATTGTTGTCAAGCGCCTATTGTGATATTTAGCTCTGAAGCAAATTTTATCTATAGTCGCAATCTCTATCTGATAGTTAGAGCGCACAGACAGGATTTTTAAAGAATGTCAGAACCCTACCCCCTCAAAATGAAAAAATTGCTTCATTACATCAGCCTGGATGGTGTCGGCGGAGTAGAGATTCTATTCCACGAGCTGTTAAAGCACTTTCCTGACAATACGATTCAACATTACCTTGCACTCTATACTGACAGCATCCATGGCCTCTTTAGGGAGACAGTTGCGCAAAGGATACGTGAAAAAAAAAGCATCAAGTATCTTGGCAAGTTCAAGCTGCCAAAAATGCCGCATTTCATACGCAGTTGGAACAATCAGCGGATTCTGAACGCTATCGGGGCAGAGGTGATTTTATTCTGGAATTCCATCGATCATGATGATTATATTAAACCGCAGGATTATCAGCGGAATTCAAGGTTTGTGTTCTACGATCATGGAACGTCCTGGTACAAGGAGAAAAATTATAAAAATAGCGAATTATTCCTCTCCAACACCGCATTGAGTCTGTGTTGCTCGCATGCCTCCAAAAGGATACTGGAGCTTTACCACCAGCACACTGGTGCCAAGACAGTCATCCATAACCCTCTCAGGCCGGGCTTTAACAACGAGCGCACAGAAGCCAAATCCATTCCTTCGGACCGCCCGATTCGTCTTGGCATTGCAGGGCGTTTTGTCCACATTAAAGGAATCAGTTTAGCGATCCATGCCGTTGAGATATTGCTGCGTAGAGGGGTTGATGTTGAACTGTTCATTGCCGGTACGGGCAGATATGAGTCGTCCTATAAAAAATTGGCCCAACAGCTCAATATCGAGAAACAGGTCGTTTTCCTTGGCCTGGTGGAAGATATGGCCAGTTTTTATAGCCGTATAGACATTTATGTATGTCCCTCGATACGCGAACCTTTCGGGATTGTTGCTGTCGAGGCGATGGGTACTGGCTGCCCCCTGATCTGCGCTCGCATCGATGGTTTGGCAGAGGTGGTCACCCAGGAGAAAACCGGGATCGGACTTTCTCCGTCTCTTCCGATAACCGAGTATGAAAAAATGGGTGGAGGATTGAATGGACTGCCGGAATATGTATATTACCCGGATTTAGACAGTATCGATCACCCCAAGGCGATAGATCCGGCTGCTATCGCCGATGCCGTTGCTCAAATAACCACCAATCCGGAATTATATCGTGACATGAGTCTCGCCGGTATTGGAGATGCCAAGTTACGGTTTAGTTTTGAACACTATTTGAAACAATTTGGCGCTGCGCTAAACTCCGTTTGCGGGAGTTAATGCGTACCTGTGACCGAATAAACCCGCGGTGCCAAACCGTATGGAAAGAGGGTGGAGGCGCTTGAAGTGGTTCAAAAGCGATCAGCAATCGTCTTGCTAAGAGTGGACACCGTCATTGGGTTGTATTTTTGCGAAATATGCTTAATTTGAACATGCTTTTTGGTTACATTTGCGAACACAACGGGCTGTTACGATCGGTCTATTTTGGCCATCAGCTCAATTTTATGGCTAAAACCCCCTTTCGGCTTCAAAAAACGGATATTCTCTGATTGTTAGGCGGTGAAACGGTTGCCTGTATGGCAGGATGTCTTCGGAAACGGATTTGGCATTCTTCAATGCTGATTTCTCCAGACAACTTTTTTTTTGATGGCCTCACAGCCTTTTCGGGTGGAGGCGCCCATGACCCGCGTAAATCGGAACATCACTCCACTAAGCACTCAAGCGGGCTTGCACATCACCGGTATTCAAAATCATAGGCCTCGCTGGGCAGGCTGCGATTTGTACTATACTAAAAATTTACTTCAACCAGGCACAGTATAATTGGTTACCAAAATCGCTCAAGATGAATAACGAACTTTCCACTGATGCAAGTAATTTGGAGTCTGGAGCAGATAAAGCAGTATAGCTCAAATTGGTGCCATCTTAAGGGATGGCTTTGACCAACTTGATTCGGAGGGTCTATCTATGTGGCAGTGTTGCTATGCCTGCAGAATGAGCCTCTCATACCTGACAACTGTTGTATAGATCAATAAAGAGAAAACCATGAAAACAACACTAGCCTTCCTGTTTATTTTATTTGGATTGATTCTTTCATGCAGTCAAAAAGAAGAGCTGCCTGCACAAGCGCCACCGCCACAGGTCACTGTTGTGGCGACGCAAGCAAAGGACGTTCCCATCTACCAGGAATTTGTAGGCCAGATATACGGTTTCAAGGATATTGCCATAAGGGCAAGGGTAGCCGGTTTTCTGGAGGGTGTTCATTTTGAGGAGGGGACGCGGGTCAAAAAAGGCGCTCTGCTCTATACTCTGGAAAGTCAGCCGTTTGAGGCTGATGTTGCCGCAAAAAGGAGCAGAGTCGCGGAAGCCAAAACGCGGCTGGCAAAAGCCAGGAGTGATTTGGACAGGATCGAGCCGCTTGCCAAGCAAAGGGCGGTCAGTGAGAGTGAATTGGATGCTGCCGTTGCGCAATATGACGCTTCCGTAGAATCGGTGAAAGCTGCCGAAGCAAATCTCAGGGCCAGCAATATCCAGCTTGGTTATACCAAAATGTATTCTCCCATCTCCGGAATAATTGGAAAAACAAACGCCAAAGTGGGAGATTTTGTCGGTCAAAATCCAAATCCGGTAATTCTGAACACGGTTTCGCGTATCGATACCGTTCTTGTCGAGTTCTTCATTACGGAACGGCAATATTTTAAATTGGCCCGGGAATTTTTATCGAAGATCACATCGCCTGACTGGGATGCTCGCAATGAGAGCCTGGAGCTGATCCTGGCAGATGGGTCTGTCTACGAGCACAAAGGCAAACCAGAGTTTGTCGATCGAAACACAGATCCCACTACCGGCGCCATGTTGGTGCAAGCTTCATTCCCCAACCCCCAGGAATTGTTGCGTCCCGGACAATTTGCCAAACTAAATGCGCTGGTTGATGTTGTAAAAGACGGTATTCTGATTCCCCAACGCTGTGTTGTGGAACTGCAGGGGCTTTATAGCGTCTACGTGGTGGACGACAACAACACGGCTGTAAGAAGAGAAATCAAAACCGGCCCAAAGATCAAAGGATTCTGGTTGATTACCGAAGGGTTAAAACCTGGCGAAAACGTTGTTTACGAGGGTTTACAGAGAGTTAAGGACGGGGTCGCCGTAACACCCACAATCAAAGAAATCGCATCAAAAGACCAAGAGAGCATGTAATCAAATATGGGTAATTTTTTTGTAAGACGTCCAATTGTAGCCATGGTCATCGCTATTTTTATGGTGATCGTGGGTGTCGTATCTCTAAAAAGTCTTCCCACGGAGCAATATCCCAACATCACACCGCCGGTGGTGGAGGTACGGGCCAACTATACCGGAGCAAATGCCGTCAGTGTGGAGCAGTCGGTGGCCACACCGCTGGAACAGCAGATCAACGGCGTTGACAATATGATCTATATGAAGTCCACCAATTCAAATGACGGCACAATGAACATTCAGGTGTCCTTTGAGATCGGCACCGACCCGGACATGAACACTGTTTTTACCCAAAACAGGGTCGCTGCCGCAACCGCCAAACTCCCAGAAGAGGTTAAAAGATTAGGGGTTACAACCGAAAAATCCCTTCCAAATATCCTTATGCTGGTTGCGCTGACCTCCGAAGACGGCAGATATGACCAGAATTTTCTTGGCAACTATTCATTGATCAACATAAAGGATATCTTGGCCCGCATCAAAGGCATCGGTCGCGTGAACGTCATCGGCGCCAGTGATTATTCCATGCGCATATGGATAGAGCCTGACCGATTGGCCCACCTGGGGATCACCGTCCCCGAGATCGTGAATGCCATCAGGGAACAAAGTGTGATCGTACCGGGTGGAAAGTTTGGCGCAGAGCCCGCCCCGCCGGGAACGGAATTCACTTACACGGTCAGACTGCCGGATCGCCTCCAATCTGAAAAAGAATTCAGTGAAATCGTCATCAGAACCACCGAGGGAGGGTCTCAGGTAAAGATCAAAGACATCGCCCGCGTCGAGTTGGGCGTTGAGACGTACAATGCTTTTACCCGTTTAAATGATAAAGAGTGCTCCATGATCGCCCTGTATCAGGCCCCTGGTTCAAATGCCGTGGAACTGGCCCAGGAGATCAGAACAACGATGGCGGAACTATCCAAAACATTCCCGGAGGGTGTCCGCTATGACGTGTCGCTGGATACCACGTTGGCCATCACAGCAGGTATCGAAGAAATCATCGAGACACTCTTTATCGCCCTGGCGTTGGTTATCCTGGTAGTTTTCATTTTCATTCAGGACTGGCGGGCGGCATTGATTCCCACCATTGCCATTCCGGTTTCTTTGGTGGGTGCCTTTATCGTATTTCCAATGATCGGATTCACCGTCAATGTCCTCTCGCTTTTGGGCCTGGTCCTGGCCATCGGTATTGTTGTCGACGATGCCATCGTGGTGGTGGAAGCCGTCCAGGTGAATATTGAAAACGGTATGAATCCCAAAGAGGCCACTGTTCATGCGATGAATGAAGTCACCGCGCCGGTCATTGCAACCACACTGGTTTTGGTGGCGGTGTTTATACCGGTGGCTGTCATGGGAGGAATAACGGGAAGATTATACCAACAGTTTGCCATTACGGTTGCCGTTTCGGTGGTTTTCTCCTCCATTAATGCCTTAACCTTAAGTCCCGCCCTATGCGCATTGCTGCTGCGTAAACAGAAACCGTATGGTGGCCCCCTGGGCATCTTCTTTCGTCTGTTCAACACCGTATTTGACAAGTCCACAGATGCCTACATGGGGGTTACCCGCATTGTGGCGGGTAAAATCGTAAGGGGATTGATTTTTATTCTTGTCGTGACTGTTGGCATTGGTTTTCTGGGAAAAAAGGTTCCGGGCGGGTTTATGCCGGAAGAGGATATGGGGTATCTATTGGTGAACATACAATTGCCGGATGCTGCTTCCCTCCAGCGCTCCGACGTGGTTGCCAAAAAAGTTGAAAGCATCATCAGAAAATACAATGAAGTGGAGTATGTCACCGCAGCCACCGGGTTCAGCCTGCTTTCAGGGAGCATGTCCTCCAATGCCGCCTTTGTTTTTGTTTCCCTGAAGGATTGGGGTGAACGGCAGAAAACCGCAAAGGAGATCATCACGCAACTAAACATCGATTTTCATGCGGCCATTAATGAAGCGCGAGTGTTCGCCTTTGGGCCTCCGGCAATCCCCGGATTGGGGAGCGGTTCCGGATTTACCCTGATGATTCAGGACAAAGGAGGCAATCCACCGGAATATCTGGCCCAACAGACGGCGAATTTTGTTCAGGCCGCCATGAAGCGACCTGAAATCGCTTCTATCTTTACGACGTTTCGAGCAACTGTTCCCCAGCGCTACATGGAAATCGACCGGGATAAAGCCCTCAAGGCAGGGATTGCTTTGAATGATATCTATACGACTGTCGGCGCCTTTCTGGGCGGCTCCTATGTCAATGATTTCAACCGATTTGGCAGGCTCTACAAAGCCTATATTCAGGCTGAACCCAAGTACCGGCAAAACGAGGGCCAGGTCAACCTTTTCTTCATTAAAAACAAAGAAAACAAAAGCGTTCCCTTGGCGGCATTTGTCGATATCAAGGAAATTGTCGGACCGGATTACACCAATCGATTTAATTTGTACAGGGCCATCGAACTCAGCGGTGGGCCGGCCCCCGGATATACTTCGGTCGAGGTACTGGACGCGCTAGAAGTAGTGGCTGCAGAAGTTCTTCCGGCAGACATGGGCTACCAGTGGAGCAATATGTCGTTTCAAGAGAAAAAGACCTCCGGAACAGGTGCCATTGTTTTCGTATTTTCCTTGCTCTTCGTGTTTCTTATCCTCGCAGCCCAGTATGAAAGCTGGTCCCTGCCGTTTAGTATCCTCCTGGGGACACCTTTTGCAATTTTTGGTGCCTTCATCGCCTTATACATAGCCCGGCATTTCAGCCAAAGTTTCGAACTCAATGTATTTGCACAGATCGCCCTCGTGATGCTCATCGCTATGGCGGCCAAGAATGCCATTCTGATCGTTGAGTTTGCCAAACTGGAATTTGACAAAGGCCTCTCTTTGTATGATGCGGCCGTAAAAGCCGCGCAGCTGCGGTTCAGACCCATATTGATGACGTCGTTTTCTTTCATACTCGGCGTTTTGCCACTGGTGGTCGCCTCCGGTGCCGGTGCTGAGGCGAGAGTCGTAATGGGGATGGCATTGCTGGGAGGAATGTTTGTCGCAACACTCTTGGGGGTTTTCTTTTATCCGATGCTGTTTATCCTGATCGGCAAAATTGCCCGATATGAGCAGAAACGGGATCTTCAATTGGGACCTCATACCAAAGAAGCATGATGGTAATTGAAATGAAAAAGATGGCTCAAATCGTAATACTAATGGTGGCCGTATCCCTGACCGGTTGTGCAATGGGGCCTGATTTTCAAAAACCAGTTGTCGCAACACCCCCTGTTTTCAGATTTTCCGATTCAGAAGCCAAAGAAACGGTTAACCTGAAATGGTGGAAATTGTTTGATGATCCTGCCCTGTATTCCTTGGTTGCGATGGCCTTGGATGGCAATAAAGACGCCATGATTGCCGCCCGCCGTATCGAGGAGGCCCGCGCGGCCTTGGGGTTTGCCAAAGCGGATCAATATCCCCGATTGGATTTAGAGGGCAGTGCAACGGTGGGAAATTTTACCGGCGTGTCGCGATCGTCGACAACCGACCGATCTGCCTATCTCGCACCGGTATTGAGCTGGGAGATTGATTTCTGGGGCAAATACCGCCGATCAACCGAAGCAGCCCTATCAGAATTGATGGCGTCCCAGTACTCTCTGAGAACCGTTCAAATTAGTTTGATATCTGAAGTCGTCAGCACCTATTTTTTGTTGCTGGATTACCATCAGAGATTAACCATTGCCGAACAGACCCTCGAGTCCCGACTCGACAGCCTGGACATTATTCAAAAGCGCTTTGACAAGGGGATTATTCCCGAAATTGATCTGAACCAGGCCCAAATTCAAAAAGAAATTGCCGCCGGAGCCATTCCCCTCTACCAGCGTTTAATTGGCAATACCGAAAACGCCCTGAGTATATTAATGGGGAAATTTCCCGGGGAAATTAAAACGGGCGCTGACCTGAGCCAACTGGCTGTTCCCCCGGATATACCCAGCGGGATTCCTTCGCGCATTCTCGAAAGAAGGCCCGATATAGCAGAGGCCATGTACTTGCTCGAAGCGCAAACGGCCAGAATTGGGATTGCGGAATCGCTGCGGTTTCCATCTATTACCCTGACGGGTCTTTTCGGTGTGGCCAGCAGCGATATCGCATCCATCTCTTCGGAGGGCGGGGTCTGGTCAGTGGGGGGCGGCCTATTCGGGCCGCTTTTTGATTTTGACAAAAATCTCCGAAGGACTGAAATTGAAAAAGAGAGAACCAGACAGGCATTGTATCGATATGAGAACAGGGTTTTATTGGCCTTTCGAGAAGTCTCGGACGCCTTGAATGATATTCAAACTTACAAAGAACAGATCTCCGCAGCGGAGAGAAAACATAAGGCGGCGGAAAACGCCGCAACTCTATCAAAAATGCGCTATGACAGAGGCGTAACCAGCTACCTGGAAGTTTTGGAGACGGAACGAACCTTGTTTGAGGTCGGACTCGAGCTTTCCGAATTGAAGCAACGCTTCTACACCTCCTATGTCGGGTTATATAAAGCCCTTGGCGGGGGATGGCTTAGCCAAGCGGAAATGGATCAAACCCAACATCAGCCGGAAACACGCTTAAAACAGCCTTAGCAGACGATCCCTTTTCCGGTTTATTCCAAGACAGGTATGATGATGCGGAATGACTTTACCAGAAACAATATCATTCTCCTGGCTAGCCTGATTCTCATTATTTTTTTCTATCCCGCCCTATCGACTCAACGCGTTCTCATTCGGGACCTCATTTTCACTGCAATTATTCTTTCTGGTGCGTATTCACTGGATTTTGCCAAAAAAACCCGCACCATATTGATCGTCTCCGGAGCCATTACCATTGTATTGGCCTGGCTCGATTATCTCTTTGTCTCCGACCGGTTACAAATTGTCTCGTTCCTGTCATTTTTTTGCTTCAACCTGTTTATTACCGTGTTCATGGTCCGGCATATTGCCAGTAGCCAGAAAGTGACGCCTACGATTATTCTCAATTCCATCAACGGTTATCTGCTGATCGGTGTTCTGGGGGCGGTGCTCTTATCGATGGCGCAGCTTCTGCAGCTCATCATTTTTGGTTCGGATTCCGGAGCCATCAACTTTTCAGGGGCCACAGCTGCAGGGCTTCACGATTATTTATATTTCAGCTTTGTCACCCTGACTACTTTAGGATATGGTGATGTAACGCCGGTTTCCGCTTTTGCCAAATCTTTAACCATAATTATCGCTATATCCGGCCAGCTTTATCTGACAATTCTGATTGCCATTCTGGTGGGCAAGTACTTGAGCAATCCTGAAAAGAGATGATACCGTCATCTCTTTTACTGCCTGAATGGGTCTCCGGGGGGAGGTAACACATGCCGTATGATGTTCAACTCGATGATAGCATCAAAAAGATCACAGCACATTGGAAGAATACCGATCGTAAGCATATGTTCGGCGGCGTGTGCCACCTTTTGAATGGCAATATGTTCTGCGGCGTCTACAAAGACTTCCTTATCCTCAGACTTGGCGAAAAAAAAGGCAGTATGGCGCTATCCTTGCCAAACGTGAGGCCATTCGACATCACGGGGAAACCAATGAAGGGATGGGTTATGGTGGAGCGGGATGGTTTCCAAGCTGATCATGACTTAGCGAATTGGCTGAAGCAAGCTAAGACGTTCGCCAGCTCTCTTCCGCCGAAGTAGTTCTGGTTCCGCCGTTAGCTGCTGCACAGAGGACCGCCCGCCCTCTGACGCCTTCCATTCAACATTTGGCGCGGAACCAATGGAAAAAGGGCTCGATTTTTAGAGCAACATCACCAAAGGTTGACCATCCACGCTATCGGTTTGTAAATGAATCCCCAGCAAAACACGCTGGTATTAT
>Ga0316201_10003127_pt1 | contig 12091 bp, 25 predicted proteins | sample CS6wburrow_MG_FD_204516 | JGI IMG/M metagenome (GOLD analysis project Ga0316201, IMG submission 204516) | Coastal sediment microbial communities from Delaware Bay, Delaware, United States - CS-6 worm burrow | ecosystem: Environmental > Aquatic > Marine > Coastal > Sediment | place: USA... | reverse complement strand
CGGGACTTGTGTATGTACTGTTGATATGCATCCATTAATTAAGTTCCTTAATCAGTCGTTCAATATACCAGCGACACTTGCGTAAGTCTTCTACTGGTTTACCTTTGTAATCGTAACGCCATAGGTATTTTAATGCATTACCTTTTAGATAGCCATTGAACTCGTTAGGCGGCATAGATGCCTTGATACCTTCAATAGCTTCGATGGCTCCTTTGTTGTAGTGATCAGGTTTTTCTACTGGGTCAGGTACTGCTCTCAAACTATCCCATTCTGCTGGAGTTGCGTCGTCAATACTCATTCCATATCCTTAAACTTGTAGACTTTCTCTAGCACACGATCTGCAAATCTCTCTACCAGATCCTCTGCCGTGATCTCTAGTGCTTCCATGATTGTTACCTCATCGTAATGTTCGGCAACGTGCTCTAACAACTCGTCGAACGTCATCCATATTTTCTCCTGAGGTAGTTAATGCTGATAGGTAGTTCATCAAAAGATCCGTTGTTTACTTCATTTAACATCCAGATACCTGACCAGCTACCGTTAGTCTGAGGGTTTAGATAATCTTCAGAATGAGTATAAAAAATGCCAGCAAACAAACCAGTAATACTATTTCCGTCTGCTTTTCTTGCATAAGCTATATCCCTATCCTGAACATGGCCCATGATACACGACATAAACTTTTTCTGCAACATGAGCTTTGCAGTACTAACAGGACGACCCATTACACCGCTGGTAAAGTAATGACAGTACGCTATACCGTCGATGATGATGGGTTGTAAGAACGGTACCACCTCCCAGCTATCTAGATAGAAGTCATTGTATGACATCAGCCCATCCAACTTGGAGTCTGATTCAATAGCCCGTTCTATTCTGTACTCGTGGTTGCCTAGAAGAAACACCATGCGAGGCTTCCACAGTCTACGCTTACCTCTGCGTAAACGTTTACGTTCTGCCTCGATGGGTTCTAGGAACCTAGCCATTGCCTCGTTACCAGCTTCAATGTCATTGACATAACGCCTACCCTCGAACGACTTCTTCCCAACGTCATAGCTACTGAGACTTGGCATGTCCCAGTGATCCCCCAGATGAATGATAACGTCAGGTTTAGTTGCTGCGGCGTAGCGTCCTGCCCAGTACATGTGGTCCCAGTTACTGTCAGGCTTTACTTGTGTATCAGGTATTACTAGATGCCTAGTCATAACCACTCCTTAGGAAGGGTACTTGGTGTGTACCAATCGAATCCGTTCTTCTCTGCCCAGTCTCTCATACGGTAACGACTACCGTCCTTACGTCGTCTCGAACCCGGCATCGGTGTGTTAGGATTCTGAAATACAAATACAAGATCTTCATGTTTACCTAGCACCTTACGTACTTCTACGTATTTACGAGCCTCTTCTCTAGTTCTAAATCTACCTTTCACTTCTATGTACGTCATCCATCCATTACTGTTGTAACAGAAGTCAGGTTCGTACATCTTAGGTATGATGTAGCTGATCTTCTGTGCAGGATGATAAGTACAACTCTTCATCTCTGCATATAACTTCTTCTCTAGGTTACTATCAAACTTCATCAGGTATCCTATAGCGATCATCGGTAGATCGAAGAAGGTATAGAAGCTGAAGGCTTTCATACAGTCTATCAGCATTGAGTTCATTGTCTTCGTATAACTTAAGACATCGCTCATACAACTCCCTCTCTGTTGTCCAGTCAGCCAGTGCTTTCTCTGCTTTCTTTGGACCTATGCCATGTATCCCTGCGATGTTGTCTACCCTGTCGCCCATTAAGGCTTGACGATACAGCCACTCTGTCGCAGAGCGTTCATCAACTTCCTTCATGACCTTCTTGGTGTAGTCATATATCTTAGTAGGTATCTGCAAAAAGTCTTTGTCGAGAGAACAGATAATAGACTTATGTTCTAACTCAGTGGACTTGATAGCTATACAGTCATCAGCTTCCATGTTGTCAGAGAGTTCCGCTTTCCATGCATCGAGCATGTACTCACGGAGTAAGTTTTTATGCACTGGTTTACGTGCTGGACGGCTACCCTTGTAAGGCTGAGAAACAGCAACCTCGTTTCTGAAGTTGCTGCTGCCGGTAAGGTACAGCTTGTGATCGTTGTAATGCTCAGACAGATCAGAGATTATCTCAGAGATATAGTTAGCCATAGTTTGGATTGCTATCTTCTCTGGTTCCTCGTCACAGGCAAAGCCTACACGATAGACAAGCATGTCACCGTCGATGAGTATCACACGGCTTCCTCAAGATTCATCTCAGGCTCGTACTCTACGACGTTAGAGATAACCATGCGACGTAGGGTAGGCGAACGACCCTTCTTCTTCATGTACTCCCAATCGTAGAACCCAACAAGGCACTTGGCTTCCGAACCATTAGCAACGATAACACCCATGTCAGGATCGTCCTCGTCATCAAGAGGTGTACGTCCCTTGATTAGTAGCTCTTCACCGTCTAGTTTAAATGCACGGTACTTGTTGTTTGACTTACATGTGATGTAGTAACCACGCTCGTCACCCTTGTTGTTTACCTTCAGCCCCATGTCTTCGAGTGCTGTTACTGCCTCGTCTGACAAGAGAGCTAGATCAACCGTGTACTTGTTAGCAAGCTGGTTCTTCATGGTTAGGTTAGGCCAGTACAGTTGGCACTTAAGGTTTACGTTTGCTTCACTCATAATTAACTCCAGTTAATTTAACAGCTAATATTATACCACACATTTACGGATTGTGCTAATGAGTTTCGGCCCAGTTACTACCGATACGATACTCACCATCCAGTGGGCAGTTAAGGTTGAAGGTTTCGCCAGCCTGAATAATTGCCTGTACAGCAGACCTGCCTACGTACTCAGCATCATCAGGATGACACTCTATTTGCCACTCATCGTGGACTTGCGCTACTAGCTTGAAGTCAACATGCTCTAGTAATTCATACAGATGTATCACAGCCTGTTTCATTACAATGGCACCTGCTCCCTGCAGTAGTGTGTTTAACGCAGCATGTGCAGAACGAACACGTAGTCGCCTACCATCCAGTCCATCAAGGAACCCAGACTCTGCTTGCGTTGTAATCTCTTGCCGTAGCTCCGCCAGTGCAGGGGTGTTCTCAAGAAACTTATCTTTGAGTTCACCTCCTTGTCTTGCGTTACCACCTACGACAGATCCTATCTTGGCATTTCCAGCACCGTACAAAAACGCATAGATGAATGTCTTAGCTTGCGCCCTTGTCTGTAACCCAGCGGCGTGTTGGTTAGCCGTGTGTATATCACCCTCTAGGATTTCTTTCGTATACGCTTCATCACCCATGTAGTGAGCCAGCATCCTAAGTTCCAGACCAGATGCGTCAGCCCCAACGAGAACACGGTCAGGAGGAACAACAAATAGCTTCCTACAATCACTGCCGTACTCTGCATAAACCGCAGGCACTTGCGCGAGATTAGGACTAGAGTGCGCCATGCGTCCTGTAACCGCTCCGATGTGTTTAACTCTACCATGTATCCTCCCTTTGTTTTCTGCCTTGATCCACGACAACACTTGTGAGTGTCGCTTCTGTAACAACAAATACTCCAGTACCATCTTAGCCTCAGGTATGTGTAGGTTTTTCTTGAGAGTAGACTCATCCACCTTGTCCTTACCTGATGGTGTCTTCTCTTTCCATACAGCGCCCTTCTGCTTCAGCCTTTCAGCTATCTGCTGACGTGACCCTACGTTGAAGTGGGTGTACCTCAATGGCAATGGTTTTCCTGTTGTCTTGTGATACCTCTGCTCCTCTGCGATGGGTGGGAATACATTCTGCAATGCAGCTTCAATGCCCAGCATCTTAGTTTCAAGCTGACGTTCTAGTTCCTTTGCACCAGCAAGATTGAAAGCAAACCCATTCTCTTCTTGCTCTCTGCATATGTGTGCAACAGCATGCTCGAGGAACACACCAGTGTCAGAGAAGTCGTACATCTGCAGCTGCATGCACAGTGTTTCATACAACCTCTCTGTCACTGACACGTCACGCATACAGTACTGGATCATAGCCTCAGACAACTGACTCCAGTCATCATGATCTCCTTTAGGGAAACGCAGCTTCTCACCCCATGTAGCTAGACTGTGACCACCCTGTACATCTGGATGGAATAGCCTCGACATCACTAGTGTATCCAGCACACGATCAGAATGTACTCGTATGTCCCATAGCTTTTCCAGCACGGGTCCGTCAAAGCCTATGTAGTTGTGGCCGCATACGTGACCACCTCTAGCTAGTTCCTCGAACAGGGACTCCCTACAGGTATGAAGACAGTGATCCTCGTTTGGTCTCTTTGTCACCACGCAGTGTATTACCGATGGCTGGAGACCATCCGTTTCTATATCCAAGAACACTATATTCGTAGTAGGCAAGGTCCAACTCTTCTCGCTTTGTAAGTTCTCTACCATAGTTCTTCATCTCCCTGTTCTGCTCCTGAGTAACTATCCAGTTCCCCATCTTCGACATCGTATGATTCCTCCATGTCTGATAAATGTGCATAGTCTAAGTTGCCTTCAATGGTAACATCATCTTCGATTAGAAATCTACTACAGTTACCACATAAATCAACAAACTCCCCCGACCCAGTGAACTTACGTGTTAACTCGTATTCATTGAGCATCTTGTTACATGCAACGCATCTCACTCCATTATCTCCGTCAACCGCCCTGAATCTTTATTATACAGCAACGAACACGATGGTCCAGTCATACCACTGAACCTGTTCTTCAGTACACGCACGTGTGTTGTGTTGCGTACCATCTTATCTTCTGCCTGTGCATTACGCTCTAGTCCAAGAACAATATCAGAAAGCTGAGCAATTGAAGCACTGCCGCGAAGCTGACCCAGACTAGTAACTGCTCCATCCTCATGTCCTTTTCCTTCTGGTCTACGTAGGTGACTAACAACAAACATACATATCTCCATCTCCTGACAGAACATCCGTAGCTTAGTCATGATCTCGTCAATGGCTTTACGTTCATCGCCGTTGGCTTGATCTGAAACCAGAATGGATATGTGATCGAGGATGATGTACCTAACACCTAGCACCTTGACTTGGTAGCGGAACCTAGCCAGCACATTCTCGATCTGATTGGAGCCAAACGAATCCCACAGTACGACACGGTCATCTAGATCTAACGTATTGAATACGTACTCTACCTCATCAGGGGAGTAATCACATCCGGGTAGGTGTATTGGTTTGTTGATCTGTAGACCCACTAGTCCACGAGCAGTACGGTCAGGTGTCTCTTCAAGAAAGGCTAGACCTATCCTCTCGTTGGTCTGCGATGCAATGGAAAAGACTAGCTCACGCATGAACGTAGACTTACCCAGCCCAGATCCAGAACAGATGGTGACTAGCTCAGTTGGTCTCATACCAAACGTCATGTCATCCAGTCCCTTGTAGGGATAACGTACTTCTGCCTCCATCAATGGCTTCTTCATCGCCTCACGGAGTGACCCTATCATCACCATGCCGTCAGGTGTGTACACCTTTGCAGCCCACCACCGCTTGATGAAGTCATCCTTGTCAGCGTACATCAGGTAGTCGGAGGCATCCTTGTGTTCACCATGCTGGTAGATCTTTGCCTTACCACCAAACAGATCTGCACACTCATGTGCCGCCTTCTTACCATGCTCGTCGTTGTCGTAGCAGAAGATGATGTTGTCGAATAGATCGAGGAACTCATACGCCCTACGACAATCCGCCGCCGCACCCTGCGCCCCATTACGAATAGATACTACGGGGTATTTGTCACCGAACATCTGATACGCAGATAGCGCATCCATCTCCCCCTCGACCACGGTTATGTACTGCCCACCTGAAGGGAAGAGGTGTTGACCAAATAAACCAGCACGTTTCCAGTCACCTTCGATACTGAACTTCTTATCAGGCGTACGCTTTTTAACTGCAGTTAATTCTCCATCAGGTGTGTAGTAACCGAAGTGTACCTCGTCCCCACACAAAGTAGTGGAGTACCTCTCCATTGTACGTGCATCGAGACCCCTCTCCTGATAGCTCCTAGATTGCCCTCTAAGCTCCATTACAGGAACCCTTGGGGTTGGTACCCGATAGTCGTTAATGTCGCTCACAGAGCCTCCTGTGCCGTCTGAGGACGGGGTAAACGTAGCACATGCGAAACAATAGCTCGACCCATCCTCATTGTAGGACAACGCATCACTAGATCCACAATCATTACACTTCTGGTGTAACTCAACAAAAGCCATCAGTGCACCTCCACACTACTGCCGAAACGAGAAAGATAACGAGACTCCAGTTGATTATCATCCAACGATTCAAACTCCATCGCAAAAAGATTAAACAACATGTTCATTGCCTCCATGTAGTTGATGTTGTACATATGATCTTCAGTTAACTCTTCAATCATACGAGTACGTTCTGCCTGTTCCATGTTACCTCCTATTATAAAAGTAATATGTATTAGTAATACTTAATACTAATGCATAGTACTTACTGTATAGACTATATAGATTAGTATACCACACGTCTACGCTTTTTGCTAATGCGATTGTTGTCACTATTTCCTGTTGATTTACTGCGCGGCTTGTGCGTCTTAACATACCGGCGTGTATTCCTTCCCATATCTTTCCTCCCTCTCGTCGTTAATATGATCCAAGAAAGCACGTAGCTTACCTGAACGCTTGAGCTTTTGCAGCGCACGATACTCAATGACACGCACCATCTGACGACTGATACCTAACTCGTCAGCAATCTCTTGGTGTGTCATGTGGTAATCAAGATACTTCTTCGCCACTATCCCGCTCCTCTTTGTACTTGGAGATATCGTCCTCGTGATACTCCTCTGCATAGTCCCAGATACAACGATCACCTTCCCAATAGTCTTGGTAATCGTCATGCCATACTTCCCATTGTTCGCGTCCCATAACAAATCTCCTATTACCCGAACCTAATTACTTTACATGCTCAACAATAACCTGCGTGGTGTCACGCTTGTAGCATAGTAAACAATCCATACACTTCTGTCCAGTGCAGTTAGCTTCACCGTCGTACGACTCCGACACGTTGTTGAATACACGGTCGAACCCACGCGGTGGAGATGACATCACGTTATCTATCTTCGGATTACTATAAACAAGAATCATATTATCAGGTACATGATGCAGATTCTTACGCACAATACCCACACGTTTAGTCCACAACGCAAACGCAGAGTGCTTGTTGTCACTAGCTATCGCACATAAATTACGGAAGTGCTGCTCATTTATTAGCTCTCCATGCCCATGAAACCGCACGAATGCACCGGAGGTACGAGGCAGAATGAACTCAGCATCACTCGCAAGCACGTCACTATTCCTCTGGAATGCTGGTTGACAGTTCTTCCTATAACTAGAAAGCATACTCATGCTGTAGCACTTTCCGCATATCTTGTCGGCATCGGGCTTACTCGACTCCTTGATACAGAATGGGTTCGTCGCTGTGTTGGTATTGATTGCTTGTATACCTTCCAGCTTACCCGTCATCTTACTTACACTAACGGTCGGGATCATAGACTACCTCCTCTTTGATTACACGGCACTCTTCGCCGTCCTTGATATAACTATCGCAAAAGTATTTTGCATTGTCAAGCGTAGAGTTGTACGAAGAGCCGTCACTGTCACGCTCCTCCCACTCCCACGTCTTACGGTTAAACCTCTGCACTACATACCATGTATCAATAGCCATACACTACTCCTTGTCAACTGTAAAATCTAAAGAACCATCCTCTGCTAACTCTTCAATATACTTCAACACATCTGGGAGAGTTATCACCTCGCTTTCCATTTCCAATTCAATCGTGACTTTCATATTTACACCTCCACATCATAGACCTTGGTGGTCTCTTCATCTTCATCACGGAACACCTGCACATCGTCTTCGTTCCAATCAATAGGACAATCCAACTCGCTGATAGCGTAGTCTATTGCAGCTTGCTCCGCATCAACTTCGTCTGACGCCTTGACATTGACACGACGGCTGACAGTTACAGTCACATCGAACACGTACACGTGCTCCTTCATCTTGTCATAGATCTCGTCCAGCTTCACTACTGCATCGTGAAGTAATACTTCTAGCTCCTCGAACTCAGTGTTAATCGGACTGTTGACTACATCGTACTCAATGGCACTACGTATCGTATTGATGCGCCGACGATGCTCCTCTACTTCTTCCCTGCTGGTTAATAAATAAGTACTCATAACTACTACTCCCCACCAAATGAATCACGACACTCGTCGCACATATACGCTCCCGTCTTGTTACCAACGAGAACCTCCCTCGTACTGGCATCCTCACTATCAAAGATGTCCTGTACAAATCTGTCAGTACAAAGATACCAACCCCATGAATCTGTGTCAACTAAACGACTGTGTACACTCTTGCACAACAGACATACAGCCGACACTTTAGTTTTACTGAACAGCTCTACTACTTCTCCCATAGTACTTCTCCATCAACTCTTCCACGTTATCTTCCCAACACGACACACAGATGCAGTCGCCGTTGTCTTCTTGGTACACATCCTTCTCATTGCGGAACCACTCATCGCACACAACACACTCAAAGACCATAGACATCAGAACATCTCCTCTGCTACTTCTAGCATCATCTCAATATCATCGGGACTGCTCCACTCATCAGGGTACGGTGACATATCCTGCGCCACACGTATTAGCTCCATCATCTCAGGTGGATAGATAGGACTGCGCCTACACGTCATCAGCGGCGGCTCGAAACCGAACGCTCCACACCCATGCTTTAAGAACAGCTTGACCGCATCCTTGTAACAGGCGTCCTCCATATCATGAAGCTCGTCATGATCCCACGGTTCACCGCAATACCTACAATGAATATCCATACATCCTCCTTATGAATGTGTATAGCCATCGGGTTCGATAGCTAAGAACATGTTACACCACTTCACCACAATAGCAGGGTCAGCAAACATAGGCAGAACAGTACGCCTGAACTGCAGGTATGACATACCCTGATTGTTGTGATGCCATTTACGCAACAAAGCCTGTTGCTGATTCTTAGTTAACCTAACCATACATCACCTCTCATTAATGTAATGAAGATTATCTTCCGGACCATCGTTGTAACTCTCAGTCCAACGCTCCTCATCGATTACGTCGATCAGGTCCATACGAAGATCAGCAAGGGTACTGAATATATCAGGATACCCCTCGAACGCTCGCGGATTTACAGTCAACACTGAAGACATTGCATCAACAGCAACACGCAAAGCGTCTAGTTTCTTCTGTGCATTTTCCATCAGTCAAACCTCCCAACACGTTGATTGCCTGCGCTGTCCTTGATGCCGAATATCGAATAAGGATACGCCCACATCGTCCACCCGTTGAAGTCAACACGAGCGAACGGATCAAGCGGCTCATCTTCTGGCGCACGATACACACCATCATCATCAATGTCACCACGCCAGTGATCATTGAAGCCACCCATACCATACATGGCGTTCATCTCATCAGCTACTGTACTGATACCACCACCTTCGAACCTTGCACATACCACACCACGAGCAAAAAACTCAGGGACGATACCCAGCCATTCGCGGTCTGCGCGTTTATCTAAGTACTTAATCATCATAATATTAACTCCAGTTAATTGCAGGACATAGCATGATCACCACACACCACACCACACTATGTACCTATTATCTCCTAAATGAGAATCATTGTCAAATAGGATTCAGGCATAAAAAAAAACCGCCCGAAGGCGGCTGAGGTGTCACGGCTGAGCGGTTTAGATTGTGTTGATGAATTCCTTAATTTCATCGTTCGTATATCCTGCATCGTGTGCTTTCTGAACAAATTCAGAGTATAAGTGGCGCAGTGCTGGTGCATCGCTAGCGAGTGGTTCGGATTCTGACTCAGTCTCCGGCGTTGGTTCTGACTGATCAGCTGTCTCAGTTTCTTCGGCTTTCGGTGCCAGCTTCTCGTATAACTCAGTGAGTCCGCCGCAGTCTTTCGCCATCGCCTTAACCAGCTTTTGGCCGTCAGCCGGTGACTTGAGTCCGTGCCAGTCGTTTAGCTTTTTATCTGTCGCCGTCCATGTCTTAGCGATGCGACGCGCGCGGCTGATCATTACCTTGACGGATGATTCAGGTTTACCGCCGGCGACTAGCCCGCCTTCGTAACCGCCGATGAACTCTGCGATATCCTCTTTTGTCTTGACGTTGGCTAGGCCTTTGATCATTGCCGCCATTGGCTTAAGATCTGCTTCAAGCTGTGCTTTTGCTACTGTGGCGCCAGCGCCTCTATTGTCAATGTTGGTCATGGTTATTAACTCCAGTTAATTTCTAATTGAGAATCATTCTCATGTCGGTGCGGAATTGCTCCCGACAAAGAAAGTATCTCAAATCACCTAGAGAATGTCAAATTAACTCTAGTTAATCTAGGCAGCCTGAAGGGTACTTCACCGACTCACGCACTAGCACGTCACAGACTCCATGTCAACAGCGCAATTACCGTGCCAATAGCAATATCTGTGCCAAAAACAGACACGGGGGGCCGTAGACTATACAGCGTTACGTAGTAGTAGCTACTCAGACACAAAAAAGAGCGAAATTGGAAGACGTTATTACTAGATCTTTTAGTTATATATCAATAATTTACTATAATCCTGGGACATAAGACTAATCTGCACTGTAAAATCACAGAATCTGCACTGTAAATACAATGTTTTTTCCCTACAGGGGTTGACAAATGCTAAAAAGTATGCTATAATATACGTATATATAGAACTATAGCGGAAAGTACGATGCATTAGGACTTAGTACTTATGCATATTACCTACAAGTATAGATAACAAACCCAAAAGCAAACTAGGTAGAGCCTATACAGTATGGAAGATAAAAAGAATCCTGTTGGTAGACCTAAAAGAAGTTCTGTTTCTAGTAAAACAAAGGGTAACAGAAAGTCTGTTGGTCGTCCTAAAGGCGATGCAGCAATAATAAACGAGTATAAGGCAAGGATGTTGAACTCGCCTCGCTCTCGCGCCGTGATGGATGCGATATTTGATGCAGCATTAGACCCAGAACACAAGAATCAGTCAGCAGCGTGGAAGCTGGTTATGGATAGAATCCTTCCTGTTGCTGCATTTGAAAAAGATATTGTTAAAGATGGCGGTAGAAGTGCCATTCAAATTAACATTAGTGGTGTCGGTACTGTCGATGTCGAACAACCCACAACAATTGAAGGGGAAGTAGTAGATGAATCTTAAGCATTTTGATTCTTCAGAGTTCAACTGTCAAGTTACTGGTACCAACAACATGGAAAAAGACTTCCTTGAGAAGTTAGACAAGTTGAGAGAGGCATGCGGGTTTCCTTTCACGATCACCAGCGGGTATCGACACCCGACTGAGCATCCGATAGAGGCTAAGAAAGACGTACCCGGAACACATGCCCAAGGCATCGCGGCGGATATAAAAATAACAAACGCCGTGTTTCGCCTTAAAATTGTGACTGAGGCTATTCGCTTAGGTTTTACAGGCATTGGTATTGCTGATGACTTTGTACACGTGGACACTAGGGGTTCTACTCCAGTGCTTTGGTTGTACTAATGCTTCATACAAAACACATTACGCTAACAGACGCTACTGAACAAACGTTATTTACTATACCAACAGGCTATACAGTACATATTATGTATATCTTTATTGCCAACCATGGTGGCAGTACAAACCAAATAAGTCTTTGGTGGGAGACAGGCGGTGTAGACCAAATGTACTTCTTTGATAGCACTAGTATCGGTGCAGGAAATAAAGAAGTGTTAGGTGGTCAAAACGACAAAGGCATCTTTGTTTTGCACAATGGAGATACTGTAAAAACTCAAGCATCTTCAGGATCAGGACAAATGGAAGTAGCGGTTACTTTTGAGCTTTTAGAAAGATCAACAGCGTTTAGTAACTTTAATGGATCTTAATATAGAACTACTGCCTTGGCAGCAAGAAGTCTGGGCAGATGAAACAAGATTTAAAATAGTAGCTGCTGGGCGACGTACGGGTAAGTCTAGGTTAGCAGCATGGATGTT
>Ga0316201_10003126_pt1 | contig 12092 bp, 10 predicted proteins | sample CS6wburrow_MG_FD_204516 | JGI IMG/M metagenome (GOLD analysis project Ga0316201, IMG submission 204516) | Coastal sediment microbial communities from Delaware Bay, Delaware, United States - CS-6 worm burrow | ecosystem: Environmental > Aquatic > Marine > Coastal > Sediment | place: USA... | reverse complement strand
TTGGCTCGAGCAGAAACATACTCATATAATGTTGGGTTAACCTCATTGATCGTGGGCGCCAATGGTGATTATACCGTTAAATCCTCAGAAGACCTCTATACAAATCATGATATGTTGAGCAAACTAATGCAGGCATATGAAGAGCGATGTAAAGGCAAGAAAACCCTTATTTTCAATAATGGGATAAAGACATCATTATTTGTTTATGATACATTTAGAGCGGCTGGTTATCCGGTAGCACATCTTGACAATACCAATACTAAAAAAGAGCGAAAGGCTATCTTGAAATGGTTTAAAGAGACTCCTGATGCCATTTTGACTTCTGTGAGTATCTTGACGACAGGATTTGACGAACCGACCGTAGAGTCCATCATATTGAATCGAGCTACTAAATCATTGACTCTTTATTATCAAATGATAGGTCGTGGATCAAGAATCCTAAAAAACAAGTCCAGTTTTACGGTCATAGACCTTGGAAATAATTTTCATCGATTCGGACCTTGGGGTGCAGACCTTGATTGGTATAGGATCTTTAGGACCCCGAGTTTTTACCTGGATAGTTTATTGAACGATGAAGATCTTGAAAGTAATTTCAGGTATGAAATGCCGGAAGACCTTAGAGAAGAATTCAGTAATACAGAAGAAGTTTATTTCGATATCTCCAAGACTTATATCGAAGCAGTTAGAAAAGGTGAATCATCCAAGGTAGTCTTGGAAAGATCCATTGCACAGCATGCAAGAATCACCATAGAAAACAGTGAAGATGTGTTTGACGCCTACACACTGTCCAAGAAACTTGGAGATGATATCGACCATCGAATCCAGCGATATACGAAATGTATTAGCAAGAGTACATTCAATTTTGTTGAATGGCTTAGAGACGATTACCGAAAAAAATTACGTGCTTATATTCGAGATAACTTCGATACTATCTATGAAGATATTCATGGTCATCCACCAGAAGATTAAGAAGATGATATGTTATAACCAAAAGAATACTAAATGACCGATAACAAGACATCAAATGGTATTCTTATCATTCTTGCCTTCTTTTCGATATATGTCATTTGGGGTTCAACATATCTACTCAATAAAGTCTCGGTAGCTGAATTACCACCATTCATGATTGCTGCCATAAGATTCATCACTGCTGCAATCATTATTTTCATTATAGCTAAAATCATGGGGATAAGTCTGGCAATCAATAAAAAGCAATTATTGAATACCACTATCGCTGGTTTTTTGTTCCTCACCCTTGGTAATGGTCTCGCTGTATGGGCTTTGAAATATGTAGACAGCGGATTTGCGGCGTTGGAAATTTCTGCTCAGCCGCTAGTGGTGTTGCTCTTAATGCGCATATTAGAAGGAAAAAAGATACAACCAATGTCTATTGTTGGGGTTGTTTTTGGTGTCATTGGTATCTATTTGTTGGTTAGCCAAAAACAGGTGATAAGTCAAGAAAACAGCATCATTGGCATGATCATGTTATTCGCCTGTATGCTTAGTTGGGCCTATGGGAGTCTATTTGTGGCCAAATCGGAATTACCATCTAATTTTTTCGTGAACACGGGATACCAAATGCTTATGGGAGGAATCATGTTATTGTTGGCAAGTTTAATGTTTGGTGAGACATGGACGTCTCCGCAGGCATGGAGTTCCAATGTCCAGATTTCCATGATTCTGCTAATTGTCTTTGGAAGTATTGTAGCCTTTACGTCTTTCAATTATTTATTGAAAGTCGTATCCCCTGAAAAAGTGGCTACGTGTACATATGTAAACCCAATAATTGCCTTGATTCTAGGATGGTATTTCTTGAATGAACAAATAACCACGCAATCCATTATAGCTGCTGTAGTCTTATTGACAGGAGTTTACTTTATTAATACACGTAAAAAATTAACCTTGTTCTCTCGGTTCTTGAAATAGCCTTGGTTTTAGTTATATCTTTTTTAGAGTGTCACTAAGTATGAGTTCTACTGTCTCAAATACTTGCCTACAATGGAAGAAGTCGTCCTCTTCTTGCATAATATCAAGAATGATACTTGTATGGCCAAGGGCTACATATTTTGATAATTCTTCAGCAACTTCGTCATGAGAACCCACTAAATACGGACAAAATGTTTTGTAGGTATGAAAAGGTTTCAACCAATACACATTTTGATCATCATCACTCGCATCGAGTTTTGATAGATCCTTATGCCAATTGGAATCTGATGCTTTAGTTGCCATCGCATGCGCCATTTTTCCTTTCATATCGTCTGGGTACCTTGCATTAGCCACTTCCCATGCTTCTTCAGAGGTTTCCCGGGCTATGATGCCAAATCGAACACCTAAGTTGAAATTCCTGTCAGGCTTTACATCCTTATACTCAGCTATAGGCTTGGCATATTTCACTTTAATAGCCCCTAACTTTTCAGCTGTTGCAAGCCCCGCCTCAGATGTGCCACTTATCAGTTGCACTGGAATCATTTCTTTAGGAATTTCAGGCCGCATTAAAATATTTTTGACCTTATAGTATTTGCCTTCATGAGAATGCAACCTCCTTGTTTTCAATAATCCATCAACTAGTGATGCATAATCAAATAGTTTTTCATAACGTTCATCATGAGGTGTTTCATCACCTAAACTTACTAAATCCCCTTGAAAACCGCCAGCAATCCAGTTAATGTCTACTCGACGATTATACAAAAAGGCAAGCGTCGCAATGCGTTTAGCCAATGCATACGGTCTTATATATACTGGATTTACGGCAACCAAAGGCGTCAAATGATTGGTGTGCTGTAAAACTACCTGTGCAATGGCCCATCCGTCGGCCAATGAATTATTGGAGTAGATAAGGGTTCCTTCAAAGCCATGAACTTCACTCCATCTTGCAGTATTTATTACTTTTTCGTGATATTTAACACCATCTACAGAAGTTTTTTTAAGAGAGATATTCTGTGGTTCAGATTCGGGTGTTGTTGCGTAAATTTTTAAGTATTTTATCATGTACAGTAGGCTTGATTAATAGCATGTTAAAGATACTAATTATATGGATTTAATGATTCTAAATTAGATGTGGAAACCAATTTAATCGTTGATCGGTGATTATGACTCAAGAATACCTGATTGTAAAATAAAACCCTTCAATGTCATTCACATCGAAGGGTTATACAGATACCTGATACTAGTTTTTAAATCATCCATGAATGGCATAACTACTTGCTTTTCCATATTCTTTCAGTATTTCATTCCATATGATCAGCTTGCTGTTGATGGCTTTTAAAATATTTTTCATAACAATAGAATTTTTAGTTAATATTCCGTTTTACGTTCAATACTTTGACCAGATAATTTGGAGATGGTTTAACGTTAGTACAAATATTTTTAAATTTGAACCACAAGTCTTCTTATGAAAATGAATTTCTTATATAGAATAGTGTCGCTCATTTTTATATCAACAGTCATTATGGGTTGTAATAACGAAATGGTTTCAAACGACGTTATCAATGTCAATGTACCAAGTGATCGACTGCCCGAAATAAATATCGATACAAGAGGCAATATGATTGTTGACGAACCGAAAATTGAGGCCTCAATGACCATTACGGAGAATGAAGCTGTAACGTTCAATGGAAATATTGGCATTGAAATAAGAGGGTCGAGTTCTCAATTATATCCAAAAAAGGCTTATGGTTTTGAGACAAGAGATGCTATGAATGAAGATATTGATGTCCCACTATTAGGATATCCTGAGGAAGAAGATTGGATTCTTTATGCCCCATATAGCGATAAATCCATGATGAGAAACAAGCTTATCTATGATTTGTCCAGAGACATAGGACGCTATGCTAGTCGATCCAAATTCGTTGAAGTAAGTATAAACGATGTATATAACGGAACCTATGTTTTCATGGAAAAGCTTAAACGTGATTCCAATAGGATAGATATTAACAAACTGGAGGAAACTGAAAATTCTGGTGAAGACCTAACAGGAGGCTACATACTAAAACTAGACAAAGCTGATGGACTAAATGAGTTGTTTTATGATGACACTAACTCATTTACATCATCTTTTTTACCGTATGATGCCAATACAAATCAACAAATACATTTCCTTTATGATTATCCAGATATAGAGGATATAACAGTAGAGCAAAAAACATATATTACCAATTATGTCGCTGACTTTGAATCGGCTTTGGCTTCTAATGCATTTGCCTCAACAGATATGGGATATGCTGCATATATTGATGTTCCGAGTTTCATTGATTTTTTCATACTCAATGAATTATCGAATAATGTAGATGGTTACAGGCTAAGCACATGGCTGGTAAAAGACAAGAATGAGAAATTGAAAATGGGACCCATTTGGGATTTTAATCTTGCATTTGGCAATGCTAATTATTGTGGAGGAGCAAGTACCAATGTTTGGGCATATAAATTCAATGAAAGATGCCCAACCGATTTTTGGGTCATCCCATTTTGGTGGGAACGACTGCTTGAAGACCCATCGTTTGTAATGCAATTGCAACTACGCTGGAATGACCTTAGAAGTGGCACGTTATCAGATATGACCATTCTGGGTAGGATTGATCAATACCATGCTCTATTACTTGAAAATGGTGCCATAGATGACAATTTTAATAAGTGGCCCATATTGAATACCTACGTTTGGCCCAATCCTTATATTGGTGCCGACTATAATGAGGAACTAACTTATCTCAAAGATTGGATAAGTGCGAGGCTGTCGTGGTTGGATGATGCGATAGCAGGACTTTAATGGATAGGGTTATTTGAAAGACTATTTCAACAAATCAAAACGATACGTATATTTTACTGTAATGCTCTGATTATCCAGTGCATCCATGAAATCATCATCTTTCACTAAGTTCAATACCACAAATAGTCCCGTATTGGCTTTTTGTAACCAACCAAAACGAGCATTGACCGAAGCGATGTTCGATACATTATTGTATTGAACCAAACTTTGCACGAACATTCGAGGCGTGAATGAATAGGAGAGACGCGCACTACTCACAACGGCCGTCAAATTGCCATTAGGAAGTCTAAGGTCATTATGGCTCAAAGAGATATCTGAATTGAATTTATCACCTATCCGAAATTTCAATGTGCCGCTATTAGCTATTCGATCACCCCCAAAATAACCTCCAATTACTGTTCTGGTGCTAAGCGATAATGCTTTATTGGGATTGGTCATAAGGATGAATTGTAGTTCTTCATGGGTGTAAAACCCTGTTGATACAGTTACATCAGAGATATCAAAATCCTGCAATACACGTTCTTGTGTAAAGTTGATTCCCGTATGTACTTCAAATCCGCTCTTGAATTCCCAATGATTATCTACATGCAAAAAGCTAGTGACCAATTGATCCTCAAAATTCCAATAACTTCGATAAGACACGTGAGGTCGTATTTCTAACAACTTACCCCAATTCTTTGGGCGGTGTGCCTTGAAGATCAAGAATTCTGGTTTCTTGAATGCGGTACGTTGCAAAAAGCCAACCTCGGGGTTGAACCCGGTTCCAACTTCAGTATAGCCAGCATTCAGGTTCCAACCTGCCCAATTATAATTAGCCAATAATTTAAAGGCATGATCTTTATCCTTTATTCCAGGGGTATTACTTTTAGCAACGAAACCTGTGACCTGAGCTTTCTTGCCAATACCCCATTTACCGTCAATGGCATAGACCCGGTTGTAGTCATCGGGCATGTCACCTAGACCAGAACGATTCACGAAAACACCTCCTAAAGATGAACGTGTTCCTCCAAAATCATGATTTACTCGAGCTACGGAAAAATTATTCTTTTCGATGCCTTCACTTTCTATATCCTCTGTGAACATGCTAAGCAATCCTATATTGGTTCTCCCTATTTTCCCTGAAACACGGGCACCACCAATTATTGGCACCAAACTACCGTTGTCCGCAATACCAATTCGACGGCTAAAAAAGAGATCGACTTCACCTGGACTGCCAACTGAAAACTGTCCTGCATTCTCTAAGAAGAAAGCCCTTTTTTCTGGAAAGAATAAATTAAAACGGTCAAGATTGATCTGTTGCTCATCAACTTCAACTTGAGCAAAATCAGTATTATATGAAAGATCTAAGGTAAGACTGGGTGTTAGACTATATTTTATATCCGCCCCAACTTCAAAGTCCGTATCTGTGTCATTCGGCTCGATTGCTTTATTGTTGACGATCTGCGTCAACACATAGGGGGTGACTTTAAGGTTCCCTTGATTATTTAGTTGCAGCCCATGTATTTTCCCAGATAACGAAAGTCGTTTCATATCAAAACCGATTGGTAACGATGCCCAATAGGCTGTTTCGTTTCTCTTGCTGATATTACGCATGAAGTTGATACCCCAAGTTTGGTCATCGCCAGAAGCAAACCGAAGTGACCTTAATGGAATCGCAAATTCAGCACTCCAACCATAATCGCCTATTTCTGTTTTGACTTCCCATGAAGCATCCCAGTTAATATTGGTGCCACCGATCACACCTCCTTGTTGTCGGTTGGCATTAAAATTACCTTGACCTTCGTTATCAATTTGTGCATCATATTCCATACCGTCGGCGTTGGTGCCAAAAAGAAATCCATTTTGCCTATCGTTATACGTATCTAAGATAAATAGAAAACTATCGTCATCACCTAAATCGGCATCGCGTCTAGAATCTGAGACAACTATAGTGCTTGGGTCCTTGTCGTAGCATATTACGGACACATAGAAGAACTTCATTGTGTAACCTACACGCACTTCCGTTTTTTCAGAAACATTTTCGCCAAAATCGGGTTTTATCTGTGTTAAATGACCAATTGGAGTTACAGGTTTCCATATTGCATCATCCATGACATTACCGTCTATCTCTGGTTCTGCGGTCAATTTCTTGGCCAAGAAAGAAGGCCTATCATTTGATTGTAAACGGTATTCCTTTGTTTGGGCAATGCAAAATGATTGAAAAACTAAAAAGAACAATAAACTGGTAGAAACCCTAAATATAAATGTCATTTGGTTGATTAGCTATTCTGAATTACAAAACTAAGATACATTATTATCTAATATAGCAAGGAGATTTCATCTTGGACGGTCATAACGTAAACCGTGGCCATAATTGTACAATGGGTCTTTAGAATCGTAAGGGACATCTTCAAATTGGTTTTCAACTGCTTCTATGGAGGAAGGGAGCTCAAAAGGTAAATTTCCTTCTGGTTTTCCATGGCCTAGTATCACTTCTATTATGGCTTTATCAGAAATACTAAAATGGCCAATAACGGCTGTAGCCACATTATTTATTTCAGGAAATACGAAAGGTCGCTCCAGATATAAGGAAATTATTACAGGTGTTTTCTCAGCGATGCTTTTAACATGTTCTATCTCTTCTGGTAAAAAAGTTAGCCTACCTTGATGAAAAATAGATTCTAGAATTCCTTCTCTAGGGGTAAAAGGTGGGTTCAAATTCAATATGGCAACATCAGCGTCTTCTGGATTTTTTACAACAGTAGCATAATTGGAGACGACTTCAGGGTCTAAATTTTCGATATATATATTTGTTTTCTTTAGAGGTAGTAGATCACCTTTGTTTTTTAGGAGAACAACCGATCGTTTCATGGTTTCATGACCTAGTGCTCTATCTTCAGGTCGGTTAATGTTTTTCAATGAATTCTCTAGATTTAGGTATGGTTGGTCAAAAAGACCCAAGGCAAATTTCTGTCGTAATAATTTTTTAACTGAAAAATCTAGGCGTTCTTCTGAAATCCTCCCTTCTTCCACTAATTTCATTATGATACTTGGATTATCACTACCACCAAATTGGTCGATACCTGCATTTAGGGCTTTTTCAGCCTGCGAATACACATCTAGATCTTCAACGCCATGGTCCATGGGGTCCACGAACTTATTACCTGGATTGTCCGGATCTCTTAGGATTCCCCAATCAGAACAAATAATGCCTTTATACTGTAAGCTATCAATCAGTAATCCTGAGATGATCTCTTTATTGAAAGCAAACCCAACATCTTCACTTGTCTGCCCGACAGGAATGCCATAATACGGCATCATTTGAGCGGTTCCAGCTTTTATGGCTGCTCTGAATGGAATCACATGATAATCAAAATTGTTTCCCGGATACACTTGATCCTTACCATACTTGAAATGTGCGTCTTCCCCATCTTTTTGTGGGCCTCCTCCAGAAAAATGTTTGGTCATGGTAGAAACAGAAGTTAAAGTAAGGCTATCGCCTTGCATACCATAAATATAGGCAGCTGTTAGTTTGGCAGAGAGTTCGGCATTCTCACCAAAAGAACCAGCAATGCGGCCCCAACGAGGTTCTGTTGCCAAATCCGCTACAGGATGCAATGCTGTGCTTAAGCCAATAGCGCGATATTCTCGAGCTGCTATTTGCCCAAATCTGTATGTGAGTAAAGAATCGCCAATAGCAGCAAGTCCAGTAGCGTCCGGCCATTGTGATAATGATTTCATGAATACCGCCGCTCCTTTCTTATTGCTGTGACGAGGGTCGGAACTGAAGGAAACGGGAATACCCAATCGCGTCTGCTCTGCTAACTTTTGTACTTCGTTAACCCATTCTATATGTACTGTCGCGTCATCCGGTGCGAGGGCAGAGGTAAGATGCGTCAATCCTCGTGTATTCACATAATCCTCACTAGGATTCATGAACGCCATGATCTTCATTGGTACCATATCAATTTTAGTGGAAAACAAAAAAGGTTGCATCATTTGTGACGTTTTCTCCTCAATGCTCATTTTACCTAATAGGTCCTCAACACGAGTGTCGATATCTGCCTTATTGTTTTCATAGGGATCCATCTTCCCATTTTTATTTAGATCACGATACTTATGGCCATTATCAATTAAAACTGGTGCCTCTCCGAACATTTTGTCTTTAGCGGCACTTATCTTGGATTGTCGTTGAATAAATACAAATAGGAATACACCTAGAATTAGGATGAGTGTAATTATACCAATCCATTTGAGGAATTTAAAAAGAATTCGTTTCATGTTCAAGATGGATTAAATGAAGTCCAATCCTAAATTAACAAAATAATAGTAAACACTGGATTCCTAAGAGTTTATAATATGCTTATAAATTAACTGAGAGGCCAAAACTTAAATACGCAGAAGAGTCCTTTTCGCCATTAGGAGCAAAACTATTATATAAATAGTCGAACAAAGTAGAAATACTCAAATGCTCATTTAATGGCACGTCTGCCCTTAATTCTTGAAGTATCCTGTGATTACCTAAGTCGCTATAGAGAGGCTGGAAATAGGTAGTGTTGGTTAGCTCCAAAACTGTCCTGGAATCATCATTCTTGATATTGAAAGTAAGCGATAAATAGGTGTTGTGACGGTGCCCATAATAAGTTTCATTTAGAATATCCACTTTTTCAATTTCATACATATAGGAATTGCCTAGATATCCGTTGAAAGCTTCTGAATCGACAAATTTAAATCTAATTCCAGCGCCTATCAAATTTCTGGAGTTGATCGTAAATAGCTCGTTATTCTGGTTTTGTATGAATGCTTCAAATCTAACTACCTGCGATATCTTTTGATTATATCTTAGATGAAAGAACCAGGAATTTTGAAAATCCACGTCTTCACTCCGGACCAAATTATAGTTTCCGGTTATAAAGAAAATCTTCTTAAGATCCTTGGTCTTAAAGGATGTTGTTAAACTTGGACGGATTTGAAACAAATAATCACCATTAGTGTTAGAATAATTGAACATGATATCACCTCTTAATGCGAAGAGCGTGGAATCCAATTGCATTCTTTGGGATTCAATGTTCACTTGGCCGGTAATATCATGAATTGAGACCAATAGTAAAATGCTTAATATATATTTGAACATATCCGTTTTAGTTAGTTTGATATTATTTCCATTTTTTCTTGAAGGAAAGAGAGCCATAAAGAGATGCCGTTGATTAGTACTAATATAATAACAATTGGGGTTGCATTGCGAAACGCGTCTTCATTAATTCAAAATGCGATGATAATTTAATATGAAACCTAATATATAGACCTGTTATTCGGTCATGTTATTGAAAACCTATCTCTTTTAGTCCTTTATGACTTGTTTTAATTGCTTCTAGAGGTCCAATATTGAATGTCTGGTCTTGTTCAACCATATAATATTTCATGCCAGACAACTTTTTTTGTGCAAGGATCTTCTTGAAATCAATCTTTCCTGCACCAACCGGAGCAAATCTTCCTAAGTCGTCCATGTCCTTAACATGCCAAATCTTAAATCTTTTGGGGTATCTCTTGAAGTAAGCAATAGGGTCTGCTCCAGCTTTGGTCACCCAATAAAGATCCATTTGAAAATTAACGTATTTCGGATTAGAATGTTCAAGTAGATAATCAATTGGGACAATGCCATCCGCATTCTTAACGAATTCAAAATCGTGGTTATGGTATAATAGTTGGAGTCCAGCTTTTTTGCATTTCTCTCCCAAAACATTTAAGATCTTTGCTAAATTTTCAGCACCACCAGACATGCCCATTGATTGTGTGGCATTATCGTATTCAAAAAGTCCCATTGGAGGAATGGGTACTACAAAATATTTGAAACCAGCAGCCTTTGCATCGGCAAACATGCGGTCGGCATTAGCGATTGTTATATCAGATTGGTGCGTGCTAATTGGTTTTAATCCAATATCCTTAAGATATTTTTTAAAGGCCAGAGGTGGCATTCTATAGTATTCCCCGTTTTTATAACCGGCAGCTTCTATATATTCATACCCTATATCGGCAATTGCTTTAAGTGTGCCCATTGGGTCAGCTGCCATGGAATCCCTGACCGTATAAAGAGCTAAACCTCCATATTTCTGTTGTGCCAACATACTATTGACACCAAAAATGAAGATCATTAGGACGACTAAATTTTTTAATATGTTTCTCATTGCATTTTTCATTATATATAAGAATACGCTAAATTAACAATTAAATATATCAATGAATAATCCTGAATTAAAGGTTGCTATCTATCCGATAATTAGTAACTTAATGATATTAATTAGTGAATTTTGTCATGAAATGGAATATCGCCATAGGTTTTTTTCTGCTCATTGGTATTGGTATTACGCATCACGCAAAATCGCAAGTCAATCCGTCTGTTGAGGAACTACATGACTTCTTCAATAACCAACAATTACTCATTACGTATCGAGATGGAGAGGCTTTATACGGCACCTACTACTTTCTGGAGATTCATTATTGCCCTAATGGCTATTATGGCCTATATGGCAGAACCGTTAAGCGAACAGTTCTTGGAAATGAACAACGTTCTAATTGGCAAGAGTTTGGTACATGGCAAATCAGTGATAAAAATGGCATTAATGGCATACATTATGCCGCAACTAATGGGAACCAACAATTCTACCCTTTATATCGATTGGATAATGGAAACCTTTTTATTAGTGATGGTATTTCCATTGTTAAACAAGGTCTGGCAATTTGCCAATGAATATGAAAAGAACTGACTATAATCAAAGCAAACATTGAATTCACAAAGTGATTAGCCAAACCAAAAGCATTAGTATAATAAACACGAAACTTGCTGCAAAAAAGCGAAGAGATTTCTGAACACTATCAAATTTACGGTCAATTATTTTGCTTTCTATGAAAATCTGCTGACTGAGCATCGTGAAAAATTCTTCTTCACTATCGAATATTTCAATGAGTTTTTTGGTATACTCATTTACCGAGCCAAAGGCATAGGCGGCATCTCTGAAGAAGAAAACATTTTTATCAAACTTTGTATTGATGCGTGGCATAAAGCATTGGAAACAAAAATAAATGGATATTAACACACTCAGTATCCATAACCCACCAAGGATTATTAACAATGTATTCCCCATGAATGCATCTTGGAAATAACTATACCTATCCACAAAAAGACCTAAGATCAAACTATGAAATGAAAATATTATTCCTGCCTTGAGTTCTGCCGCTCGTATCAATTTCTCCAATCGTTCTAGCTGTTCCCAATAATTATTTGGGTCTTGTCTCATGATAGGTTCTTTTTAGTTTGAAATCAGTTGATTTTGACTAACGAAAAATACGAAAT
>Ga0316201_10003125_pt1 | contig 12100 bp, 13 predicted proteins | sample CS6wburrow_MG_FD_204516 | JGI IMG/M metagenome (GOLD analysis project Ga0316201, IMG submission 204516) | Coastal sediment microbial communities from Delaware Bay, Delaware, United States - CS-6 worm burrow | ecosystem: Environmental > Aquatic > Marine > Coastal > Sediment | place: USA... | reverse complement strand
AATTATAATTATGGAAAGAAAAAAAACAATACCCAAACTAAAAATAATAAGATCAACGTACCATTCACCTGTTTGATTTTCAATATCGAATGGTTTAAAGATTAATATAAAAACGCTACAACTTAATCCGATTGCTAATATCCATAGAATATTTTTTCTTGAACTCTTTGGTCTTGGAAATGGTGTATATAGGAGATTATATAAATTCATAGAGTATAAAATTCTTCCAATATTTTTGCCTTCCAATCATCATTTTCTTTGAACTGAAGTAAAGCTCCACCCCAAATCCCATTTGAACTGGTCATTATCTTTTCGATCATTACATTGATATGAGGCAAAGTAATAAGTTCGATTGCTTTATTAGTAAGAATCCATTTTATTTCTTCAATCCCATTCGGGTTTTTTATTATTCCTTTTTTAATTAGTATAGATTTTGGAAAAACAAATTGGCCGAAGTTGTTTTTAGTCCGCAAGTTCACAGTATAAAAATCAATTTGGTCATTTTCTTCAAGCGGTTCAATCGGTCCGCTTCCGTTCCTTTTCCAGAATGTTACAAACTGTCCAGCTTTTTTCGGTGTAATTTTAGCGCTTCTACTTATACTTTTTTGTCCGTTTAATTCAAATCGGCAGGCATCATATTCTTTACTTTCTGTTTCGAGCTGGAAGTCCGAAATCTTCAGAGCACATCTTTCGTAAACTTCGGTATTTATTTGGGTCAAATTTTTGTTCAATTGTTTTTTCTATTGATTTTTAATATAGAAAGATTTTTTAGCATTACTTACAACGGTTTTGGCTATGATTTGCTTGCGCTATTCGTTTCGCTCGGAAAGGCAAGGACTGACCGTTCAACCATTGAAGTTGGGTTTTGTTCTACTTAAAAATAGGAAATTCTGATGAAGTTCTCGGGATGCGATGAATTTTAGCCGTCCTAAGTTTGTCTTTCATTAATTTATGATAGCAATTCCTTTTTTACTAATTAAATTGAATTGATCTTACATGAATAGTTCTTCCTTCGTTGCCGTCAAAAACGAAGCTTAGGGGGGTCTCTATAATTTTCTTATTTGCCGTCTTAAATTGGTCTATAGGTACTTTATAAACTTCCCATGTTTTAGTTACAGTAATATTAGCTCTAGACTCTTTGCCATCATGAAGATCATACTTATCTTTCATATTCAAGGCGAATTTCTCACCACCGTTCTTACCTTTCATTTCAAGAATTACATTTTTGTATTTTGTAAAATCCATTTCTGTTACACGGCCATTCAGTGCTTCAATGGTGAAAAACGGTGAACCCCAGTCAAAGGTATTTTCAGGATAAGTCAAAACTGTATAGTCATCCTCAAATTTTATCCCATCGTAATATTCGTTGCTAGATTGTGCATATATCAAATCGAAACCTGACGGGACTTTGCCATTAACCAATAGATTCAAGAAATCAACTTCTGCATATGTAAACAAGGTACCGCTAAAATCTATTTTGGTCTGCTCGTTAAAGTTAACTTCTTGCTTATCGACCATTTCAATATATTTTTCACCAAGCAGAATTTGCTGATCATATAAACTAGTCATATTTGCTTCTTCAAAACTTTTAGCTAGGAGTGCGGTGGTATTTTCATCATTCAAAATTTCCAAAAATTTCTCCTGGGGATCCGTTGTCATATAATCCCACGGACTTATAAAAAGTGCACTTCCCTTATTTCTAAATTTATTGGACCAAGTTTGATAATCGCTCTTCAACAATCGATTATAATCTTCCTCCTGCCTTTGTATGCGTTCGGCTGAGGAGTAAAACGTTTGAAGTAACAATTCAATATCAGTCCCCTGAAGTTTACTTAGATAGATGGAATTTTTTAATGACTCAAAAGCACTTGTATTGGGTTGGTAATAAACAATACTAGTTAATTCATCAAAAGAGTTTGCTATATAAGCGTAATCTATAAAAACCAAAGTGGGTTTTTGTACGTCTATGTAGGTATCAAAAATAGAATCTGCCCGTATTCCAATAGTTTCTCTGGCCGTTCTAATTAATTTCAGATATCTAATATCAGATCGAATAGCACTGGAAATACTTTTCATTAGACCATCCAGTTCTTTTGCCTGTATGCGATCTTCATTCTTATTATTTATTTGTAGCGCTATTAAAATACCAATGACAACCAGGAGAATCTCACCAATAGCATACCTCATATATTTTAAAGGCTTGTTGTCGTTTGCTAGTTTTTTGCGGATACGCCTATAAAAATTTATCATAGCTTCTATTTGTGGTTTGACTAAGTCCGCATTGCGCCTGCCTGCCGGCAGGCAGGGCTATCTCAACCAATGGTCTACCAGACTTTTGATTTTGCAAAGGCAAAATATTGTTTTGATAATGAAAGAAGTTGATCATTTAAAATGTGGTTACTTCACCAAGATAATCAATTTTACAGTATCCTATTTTTTAGCTCGAAGACTATAATTTCGAAGACCGTCACATTGTAGAGCGTAACAGATGTAGTATTGGTTGGTCATAATGAAGGCTAACAATTGGATATAAGTACTGGTACGTATATTTCTATTTTGTGGTCACTTCCAACATAATAAAAATTATAATCGTTTTTTGAACTTTGGTACTGGTCTTGTGTATGATTGCGTCACGTTTTTGGTGTGATGAGCCCGTCTGCCAGCAGGCAGGTTATAGACGTTTCAATGCAACGTATTATTCAATCCCAAAGTTAATGGTTATAGAACTTTCCAATCTAATTTGCTCAAATGCTATATCAATCGGATCATATTCCTCTTCCTTGTTCATTGATGCTAACCCTCGAATTTGAATGCCTGCTGATTTTCCTTGCAGTATTCTTGCTATGTTTGAATTCACGTCAGATATATACATGGCCTTTCCTAATTTCTGATTCAATGGTTTGAGCATTGATTCAGCCTGCATTTTTGCTTTGTAGACCGCCTTTTGTTTTAACTCCATTTTTAGTTGTTCAATTTTTGAATATTCCGTTTTACTCAAATGAACGTTCGAAATTTCAATTGATTCTAACCCAACAATTACTTTTCCTGCGGTTACCGCATCATAGACTAAAAGGGAATATGCTTTGTTTTTTAATACGTCAGTTCTTTTTAGAAAGTAATTTTTAAAGTTACTCGTGACATCAGATAACGTAAGTTGTTTTTTTGTATCAATTCCCAGCGCAATGAGTTTAGTGTTCATTCGGTTTTCAAGTTCCTCGACAGGAGTTCTTCCTTTTGTATCTTTTTCGGTAATCAGAATTGATAAATAAATCCGGTCCGGAGTCACAAGCGTGTCAACAGTGGCTTTTGTTTCCAAATAAGGTTTGTCAATAAAGTTTTTTGTTTGAGAGTAAGTCTGAAAAGTCAGAAACGTTAATAGTACGATTAGTCTAATTTTTTGCATTTCATTTTAATTTAGATATTTAGTAATTCAGTTTCTTTTTACGAAACTATGATTTGTTTTAGTTTCTGGAAAGTGGGAATGAGTGAACCATCTTCTTGAGTTAGTCTGTTGGTCATTTCGCAGGATTTTTGAAATGTTGTACAACAATTGTACATAAGTACTTGTACGTATATTTCTATTTTGTAGTCACTTCCAATATAGTCAAAATTTTAATTGCTTTTTTGAAACTTGGTACGGGTATGATGCGTTATTTTTTCAGTTCTTTTAAAACCAATTCCGCTATTTGATAATGGCAATGCGTCATGGGGTGCCATTCGTCGTACCATAAATACGTTTTCGGATCTGGGAATTTGTAGGTTCCTCTCCAAGGGGTGTTTTTAAATTGATTTTCAGCAACTAAAGCATTCATAAAGGCATCTATATCCAAGAAGTATATTTTTATGGCTGGCTGGGCATGTACCAACCCGTTATGCTCGTCAAAAAGAGTGCTGTAAAGACCTGCATTAAACGTCTTCGTTAATTTTTTGACTGTAGGGACAAGATCATGATACTCGGTATCAGGGCCATAGCCAAGTGATAGGGTAAGGTCAAAATTATTGAACACCACAAGGTGTTTTGCGCCTTTTTCGATTAATTTTTCCAGTCCTGAACGAATATTCTTAACGGAGTTCATAGGGTCATCCTTAGCGTCCCAATAGTCATTGACCCCGATCCAGACGGTGAACAAGGTCTCTTCTGGATCAGTCGTCATTTTGTAGCCATCAATTTGCCAATTAAAGCCCGACCAATCAAACCCCAAAAAATGGCCATTATCGGTCCTGGCACCACCCCACGCCCTGTTATCGAGTGTTTGGCATTGCATCATTTTAGCAAGATGCTCTACCCAAATAGGACCATTGGTGTCCCGATCAAACCCAAAACCGTTTACGTGACCATTATCGGTAAAACTGTCTCCGAATGCCACGATGTTCTTGAAATTTTGTGCGTAGCCAATTTGAAGAAAAAGGCAAAGGCCTAGTACGAAAAAGAGTGAAACTTTCATGAATAGTTGTCCTTAAGGGCCTATAAATAGTGCTGTCGACCTATTTTGACTTAAAAGTAGGAATAAATTCTAAGATGGTTAAACAGAGTTTTCAATGCGTTTCATTTTTAAACTTAGCGAAGATCTGAAGACTGATCATTTTTCCGTTTTTAACTTCGCAATCTTTCATAGTTCCTTCGTGTTTGAATTTAAGCTTTAATAGCGCTTTTATACAATTTTCGTTTTCCGTTTCAACAAAGCCTTCGACCCTGTGTAATCCTAAATTGTTGAAGGCATGGTTCAAAATCAGGGGTATAGCTTCAGTCATAATTCCACGTCCCCAATTTTCAGGGAGCAACCAAAATCCGATTTCTGCTTTTTTATTTTCTCTATCCAAGTCATTTAAGCCACCCGCGCCAAGAAATTTGCCATCGCCTTTAGCACAAATGGCCCACCAAATCCCCGTTGCGTTCTTTTCAAGATTGGAAAACCATAGCATTTGCTCCTTGGTTGCCTCTAAACTCCTAAAACTGACCCCGTAATATTGAATAACATCGGGATGGGAAAGTCCGTTAAAGACATTATCTAAATCAGTATCGTTGAATTGCCTAAGATATAGGCGGTCTGTTCCTAGTATTGGAAATTTTTTTGTTGTCATTTTTTTGAATGGTTACCTACACAGGCAATCGTTTTTTGGACTTTGGTTTAAACGTCGTTCTTTGTTTGGATTTCTATTAATCGTCAATAGCTGTTTTGGAAAAGTTCTTTTTTTTAAGAAAATGACTCACCATAAAGAGAATCCCCACAATAACGAATGGTATGGTGATCGAAAGGATGATGCCGAGGCTTATCCAAATGGAGTCGTTCATTTTATAATTATGCACGAAAACAAACGGACTCAAACCAAGACCAATAATAATAAAGATTATACCGCCAATATATTCCCATTTCCATGCAATGATAAGAAATGCGATTAAAATAAATGATGGAATGAGATGCATGATAAAAGCACCAAGTTGTTGCCAAATGGTTAGTTCAGGCGAAAAAGCATCAGCTGCGAATAAACTAACAAAGAGAATAGCGAGAATGCAGATGATCCGTGGTAACCAATGAAATACTTTGAGCGGTTTTTTCATTTCATTTCAGTATTGAATTTAATCCTACTCGTTTGGCTCTTCGGTGTAACCCCATTGTTAGCTTTTCGTTCTTTCCGATTGACCCCCAATCCTACTAAGTATACAGCCTCTGGAATCATTCTCCATTTTGCTTTACATATACCTCTATCCTTAGCATCACCTCTTTTAATTCTTCTAATTGGGATACAATTACTGGTAATAGATCCTTGATAGACCAATGCCAATTGGCGGCATTACTATCCAATTCATCCTTGATGCCTTTTAAGGCATATAATTCATCTTCCGATACATATGGCTTAAACATCGCACCTTGCTTTTTTTGATATTTCGCTAGGCCCCGTTGAGAGATCAATGTCACATCAATGGCGTTCATAAAATCATAGTTTGTTGAATATAAGTTCTTGGTTTCCTCTAAATGGTTGTAAAGGGTAACGATTTTATTTCTAAGGTCGTTATCACTGATAATACCAAGTTTGGCGCTTGATTTCATTTCATTGTAGGTAGCATTATTACTTACGAAGGATAAGGGTTGCATCACATCATTGATGTAACTTCTCATGGCCTTATTAAAGCTTTCACGATTGTTTTCTTTATGGAGCTCGGAAAGAAAATTTTGAATGATAGGAAGACTGTTTTGAAAGTCCAATTTTTCTTGATGTAGAAAAAGGCTATCCGCTAAAAGATCGTGCTTCATTTGATTCAGATAATAAAGCTCCGTCTTTTTATTGATGCGATTTTGGTTTGCAGTATTGATCTGCAAGGCGATCAAAATTCCAATAACAACCAGTAAAATCTCACCAATAGCATATCTCATATATTTTAATGGCTTATTATCATCTGCCATTTTTTTACGAATTTTCCGGAAGTAGTTGATCATTGGTCAATGGTTGGTTATAGTGCCTACTTCGTAGCTTTTCGGCTTTCGTAGCCAAACTACTTCGGCGAAGTAGGCTAGCGAAGTAGTAATGAAGGCTAACAGTCTTGTACATGATTAGTTACGTGCATTTTCAACAGAATGGGCATCTGTGCCTAAAGATAGTTGATTGCAGTAATTTCAGGCTTGAATTTCCGCCAAAATCAATACTAGGCGTTGTTGTAGTAAGCATATGGCATTTCATACACACTTCATTAGGGTTTTACTCTTTGACCTTCGGGTCTGAAAACCAGGTGTCTCGAAAAATTTGCCATTCGCCATCCACTTTCTTCCAGATCAACAAATATTTACCGGTCGATTTCCATGTACCGGTCGCATGGGCGAAATAACCGTTTCCCTGTTCCACAAGCAAGTCTTCGTTTCCCCACAGACCCGTTGTGGTGTAGCTGCCGGTAACGCTGTCCCTGACCCAACCTTCAAATACTTTTACAATATTCTGCCTGCCAATGGTTGACGGACTTCCGTCATGAAAAATCTCTGCATCTTCTGCATATAAATTCCCAAATGCAGCCTTATCGCCATTAATCATTGCGTTTTCATATGCTCTTAGACGGGATGTTATTTCGCTTTTCGCTTTTTCTATATCGAATTGGGTTGTGTCATTCACGGGTTGCTTACAATTGACAAGGGCTATTGTCAAGAAAATTATCAAAACTAGATTTGTCATCTTATTTGAAAGGGATGTGATTTTCATAAGTTATTATTTATCCTCTTTGAATTTTTGAGTATAATTTGATTTTAAATGTAAGTCCATTTGAGGAAATGGTATGGTAATCCCGTTTTCAGCAAATTTTTGACTAATAATTCTGCGGATATCGCTTTTTACTCTATTTATCCTGAAGATATTTTTACTAAAAAATAAAACTTGAAAATCTAATGATGAATTTCCGAAATTTACTAATCGTGCTTCAGTTAATTCCTTGTCAGATATATCTGGATGCTCAAAAGCACTTTCTTCTAAAATTTTTATAACTAAATCCACATCGCTACCATAAGCAACGCCAACATCTATTTTAAAGCGGGTTATCTTTGTCTGGTGGCTCCAATTTATTACTTTATTAGTAGTAATTAATGAATTTGGAATTATAATGGAAATATCATTTGTGTTTAGGCCTTTGGATGTTCTTAATCCAATACTTTGGATTTTTACAACATCGCCATCTATTTCCAAGACGTCATCTATTTTTATGGATTGTTCTGAAAGTAGGATTATTCCTGATATGACATCATTGAATGTTTGCTGTAATCCTAATCCTATTCCAACAAGTAAAGCAGCAGAACCGGCTATTAATACAGTTACTTTAACACCAATAGTTTCTAAAATAAACCCGACTGCTATTACCCATATTATATAGCTTATGATTTGAAATATGGCATAAGAACTCCCTTTGTCAAGTTTTTTAAACTTACGTTTACTAAAAAGTGTTTTCTTAATTAACCATAATAATAATTTGGTAATCAGAAAAATTAGTAAAATAGTCACTAATGTATAAACCTGTATCTTGAATTCTCCTACACTAATAAGCTCAAATTCCAAAAATTTTCTTACTGTTTCCATATTGTTCTTTTAATGCCACAAAATGTTTTGAATATACGTCCGTTTTAATGGCGTTTATTTTTTGTTGTCCGTAGCCTATTTATTTTTTACATGTTTTTCTAGCCATTGATCTTGTTCCCATAGTAAATGAAGTATACTTTCCTTTGATCTATATCCATGGCTTTCTTTTGGTAAAATTACTAGGCGAACTGTAGCTCCCAATCCCTTTAAGGCATTAAAATAACGTTCACTTTGCATGGGGTATGTTCCGGAGTTATTATCTGCCTCTCCATGTACCAATAATAATGGTTGATTCATTTTATGGGCATGCATAAAAGGAGACATTGTATTGTAAACATCAGGGGATTCCCAATAGTTACGTTCTTCTCTTTGAAATCCAAATGGGGTTAAGGTTCTGTTATAGGCACCACTTCTTGCAATACCAGCAGCAAATAAATCGGAATGTGAAAGCAGGTTTGCTACCATAAAAGCACCATAACTGTGACCTCCAACAGCAACTCTGTTTCTATCAATATAGCCTAAATTATCAACTGCATCTATTGCGGCTTTTGCATTTGCAACCAATTGCGCTCTAAAAGTGTCGTTAGGTTGCGCATCACCTTCACCCACAATTGGAAAAGAAGCATCATCTAAAACCACATACCCTCTTGTTACCCAATAAATCATGGAACCATAAGATGGATAAGTAAACTCGTTAGGATTATTAGTGCTTTGGCCTGCACTCGATTTATCTTTAAATTCAGTGGGGTATGCCCATAAAATCATTGGCATTTTTTCATTGCTGTTCTTATCATAACCTTTAGGTAAGTATAGGGTTCCAGAAAGGTCTACACCATCATCCCGTTTGTATTTGATTACTTCTTTATGTATATTTTGAATACTGATAAAAGGGTTTTCAAATGAAGTTAATTGGGTTATTTGATTTCTTTTAACATCCTTTAAATAATAATTCGGGTATGCTTTCGGAGATTCAATTCTTACCAATAATTCGTTCTTTTTCGGATCGTAATTTCTTAGATCTTCAACTTTATCTGTATATGCCGATTGGTAAATTCGTTTCTTTTTAGTGGTTTTTAAATTGACTTGGTCTACAAATGGGAATTGTCCTTTTTCAGTATATCCATCTCCAATTAAAAACGCATTATCTTTTAGTAAAGTTAAAATGGAACTCCCCATATAATTTCTTTCAGTCACAAAATTTCCAGGATCACTGTAAGTATCTTGATAATTTCTATCTGAAAGTATTACTGGTTTTTGGGATGTATTGGAAGGATTGAAAATATAGGTCTTGGTATTTCTAGTATTCCACCAATAATCATGGGCAATAGCTATCGAATTATTACCCCATTCAATGTCATTAACTCGATTGATAGTTTTTAAAATACTTTTATCACCATTGTTAAAAGGAGCTTCCAATTCAAATACTTCGTCTCTATAAGCTACTTTGTTTTCTGGATTACCATCATCCAATGCTTTTGTGTAAACTAGCGTAGCTGGTTTGTCATTTCTCCATCTAAAGTTTCTTTTCCCTTTTCTAACCGACATAAAACCTTTGGGAAGATCTTCAATTAAAGGAACTTCAACTACGGTTTCTACTTTTTTACCATCGCTCGTATAAACTGTGGTTTTTGAGGGAAATCGCCTGTAAGGGACCAAATAAGAAAAAGGCTTATGCACCGTATTTACTAATACATAATTACCATCCGGAGAGAAATTTATAGAAGTATAAATGTCGTTATCCAACCACTTTTCTTTTTTCCCATCCAAGGATACCTTATAAATCTCCGATAGCGCAAGTTGTTCAAAATTATGCTCATCGCTTTTGTTTTTTAATAAATCCTGATAGGTTCTATTTTGTGCTTTTTTACCGTCATTGACTGAAATAGTAGGCCCTAATGGTATAGCGGTTTTTGTGTTTATAAGCGGCTCCCTATTTTCTGGGATGGTTTTAATTAGTAACGATTGGCCATCTTCAAACCAGTTGATCACATTACCAATATTTGCATTTATATTTGCATTTGTTAGTTTAGTTACTGAAGAAGTGACTAAATCAAGAACCCAAACTTCAACTCCATCTGATGTGGTATTCGTTAGGGCCAACTTTTTTTGATCAGGTGACCAGTTGAAGTTGGTTAACTTTGGATTCACAGGTAATCCTTTTACTTGCGAAATTACTCCTCCTTTTTTCTTTAAACTTTTAACTTTAACATTATTAAAATAAGTAACTCTGCTTCCTATATTGGTTTTTGGATCAATACGTAAACCACCAAGGCGAAGTTCTTCTTGTGAAAGCTCTTCAATAGATTTATAAGCATCCCGAAACAACAATATCATATACTCCTTACTATCATCTAAAAGCACATTGGGGGCTCTTGGTACATCAACCAATTCTAAAATTTCCTGTGGCGGTTTTTGATAGATAGCATTTTCTTGAGCATTGACTTTTACTATTGATAGTAAAAGAATTAAATAAATAAATTGTTTCATGGTATATTTTAATTTATTGGTAATCTATGGATAGCGCTACTAGTAAACATAGTTTAATTTTGGAATTATATTCAATGTAGTTAAAATTTTAATCGTTTTTTTGAACTTTGGTGAGGAAATTAGGGGTCGTTTTCTACTTAAATCCAATGATGACTTTCAAAAAAATTTTTTTCAAAAGCGACTATCTGGTCGTCCAGCCACCATCAATAAGCATTATTTCCCCCGTAATGAGTGAAGCGGCATCCGAGGCCAAAAACACGACAGCGCCAGCCACCTCCATAGGTTTACCAATACGGCCCAAGGGAATCCTATCGACCACACTTTGTCTAAAATCCTTATCCTTTAACCAGGGTTCGGTACCCGGAGTTTCTATAAAGGTCGGTGCTACGGCATTGACGTTAATATTATATTTTGCCCATTCCGAAGCAAGGTTCTTGGTCAGGTGATTGACCCCTGCTTTGGTCATACAATACACCGACTCGCTGTCCAAGGCAATAAAACCAGCCTGTGAACTCATATTGATAATGCGGCCAAATCGCTGTTTGATCATCTGTTTGCCTACTGCCTGTGCGGTAAAAAAAGTCCCTTTCAAATTCAAGTTTACGGTATGGTCAAAATCTGCTTCTGTGACTTTTTCAGCAGGATTACCCGGGGCAACACCAACATTGTTCACGAGGATATCGATCTTACCAAAAGTTTCGACCACGTGGGCTACGGCATCATTGATCTGCCGAAGACTGGATACATCCATTTGCAAACGGATCACCTTTCTGCCCATGGTCTTGATTTCCTGCGCCAGGTCAGCGGCAGTAGTTACATCCCTTAAACCCAAAGCAATGTCCGCACCCTCATGTGCCAAGGCAAGCGCACATGCCCTTCCAAGACCTCGGGCGGCTCCCGTAACCAGTGCCACCTTGCCATTGAGCTTGAAATTTGGGTATTCTTGTTCCGGTTTTCTCATATTTTTTCCTTTAATGGCCTATCGTTTACCTGAACTTGGTTGGAAGGCATCTAGTTGGATAACGATTTTTCAGATATTTAAAAGCTTATCTTGACTTTTTCAATCTTTTTGCCGCCTTCTTTTCCTTAGCCGTTTTTTCAGGTTCCTTTTTTACGTTTTTCTTTGCGTCTTTACTTTTTGCCATGATAGTATCCTTTTAATAATCTATATATTCAGTATCCTTTAAAATTAACCTTTTTTTGAATATACAGGGACTGTTTTTGTTTGCCAATTTTGACCCTAACCTGCCCTACATTAGTATAAAGGGTTAGCGTTAGGTGAACGGAAGCCTCAGTATTCGTTGTGGCTTTATTGTTTGGGGATTAGGGAGGCACTTTTAAATAAATCGTTCCCCATTCAACTTCTTTAATAGCATTTAACAGTAGTAGCTTAAAATATACTGGGTCTGTGTAAGGGCATTTATAGCGGTCAAAACACAAATGGAACCAGATATATCGATTAAAGCCTGTGCTTAATCCAAAACAGTAACCTGTGAACTGTTTTTGCACTACTATTGGGTACTAATAAAACCCCCGAAATATGAAAACAAAAATCAATTTT
>Ga0316201_10003124_pt1 | contig 12101 bp, 13 predicted proteins | sample CS6wburrow_MG_FD_204516 | JGI IMG/M metagenome (GOLD analysis project Ga0316201, IMG submission 204516) | Coastal sediment microbial communities from Delaware Bay, Delaware, United States - CS-6 worm burrow | ecosystem: Environmental > Aquatic > Marine > Coastal > Sediment | place: USA... | reverse complement strand
TGGGTAATCTCTTCGACCGCGGGAACATCAGATGTCTGCGGCGCAGAGACGCGTTCGGTCACGCTGGCGTTCGGGTCCTGTACGTTGCGCACCAGTGGCGAAGACAACAGGATGCTGTTGAGGAAAAAACCTGCGGCGAGAATCGCAGTAGTCCGGGTCAGGAAGGAACCACCACCGCGGGCACCAAACACGGTGCCGGCAGACCCGGCGCCGAAAGCGGCACCCATATCGGCACCCTTGCCCTGCTGCAACAGGACCAGCCCGATTATGGACAGCCCCAGCACCACCTGAAGAATTAACAAAGCTGAAAACATGACGCGTTACCCGATTGCCAGACTAGGGTTCAGCCACCTGCCCTGCAGATGGCGAGGAAGTCATCAGCCGCCAGTGAAGCACCGCCGATCAGACCCCCATCGATATCCTGCATGGCAAACAACTCCGCGGCATTACTGCCTTTCACGCTGCCACCGTACAGAATCTGTACTTTATCCGCCACGGCCTGATCAAGGCCGGCGAGTTTGCCACGAATAAAGGCATGTACTTCCTGCGCCTGATCCGGCGTTGCGGTCTTGCCGGTACCGATCGCCCAGACCGGTTCATAGGCAATCACCGCAGCACCGATGGCTTCAATGCCTTCCAGTTCAACGACGGCATCCAGTTGGCGCGCCACTACGGCCTCGGTAATGCCCTGTTCACGTTCTTCCAGGGTTTCGCCCACACACAGGATGGGTGTCAGACCGGCTCTGCGCGCCGCGGCAAATTTGCGGGCGGTGAACTCATCGTCTTCAGCATACAGCGCTCGGCGTTCAGAGTGCCCGACAATCGCATAGGTGCAACCGAAGTCGGTTAACATCGGACCGGATACCTCACCGGTGAAAGCCCCCGATTCCTGGTCACTGACATCCTGACTGCCGAGGGCAATCCTGCTTCCTGCCAGCAGGTTGGCAGCCAGTGGGATGTAGACGAACGGCGGACAAACCGCAATGCGGGTGTCACCCGTATCACCGGCCCCAGCCATAATACCAGACACCAGTTGTTTGACGCTGTCCAGGGAACCGTTGAGTTTCCAGTTCCCTGCTACCAGAATTTGACGCATGCCGCTCTCCCGCAAGCCTTTAAAATCAGCCGCGTAGCGTAGCGGGCCGGCCGCGAAAAAGCAAATGCTCATTACCCGGGCGGCACCACGGTTTGCCCTGGAATGCAAAGCAGATCAAGATCATGCCGCGTCAACCGGGGGGTTGATTTTGTGCCACAACAACCATAATCTGCTAGTGAAAATACACCGTTTTGGCGCCGCACTGCGGTCGCCTGAGCCGAGTGCCCTGGTGGCTCAGCACGGTGACATCCACGGCGACCGCCGACCCCGCCGCAGAAAACCGCCAAGTCACTTCAACGAGGAGGGTTTTTACAGTGCACACACTCAGCATGACAGCCAGCCTGATTGTATTCTGGTTAATGATTTCCCTGGATTTCGGCATATTGAACCTGGCCCTCGGCATTGCCTCTGCCTTCCTCGTCGTGGTCATCTCGACCAGCATGGATGTGGTCGACCACGAATCCCAGCCAATCCACCTGACACCGCGACTGCCCCTGTTCGTCGCCTGGCTGGGGAGGCAGGTCATCCGCTCCAGTCTCGATGTCACACGCCGGATCTGGCTGCCCAGCCTGGCCATCAGCCCGACACTGGTGCGGATCAAATCGAGTCAGACAAGCGCCCTCGGCAAAGTGATCTACGCAAACTCCATCACCCTGACGCCCGGCACTGTCACCCTGAACATCGAGGGCGACGAACTTCTGGTCCATGCCCTGACACGCAAGGATGCCGCGATGCTGCAGCAGGGAGAAATGGACCGCCGCGTCACCGAACTCGAAGGGCAACTGGAAGGCTGATGGTCCGATGTTCATCGCCGCCGCTCTATCCATCCTGGTAGTCATGGCACTTGCCCTGGTGCGGGCACTGGCGGGACCGACCCTGTATGACCGCGTCCTCGCCGTGAACCTGTTCGGCACCAAGACTGTACTGCTCATCGCGGTACTGGGATTTCTGACCGGCCGACCTGATTTTCTGGATATCGCGCTCGTCTATGCACTGATCAACTTCATCAGCCTGATCGCCGTGCTGCGTTTTTTCGAGTTCGGACGTTTCCGCTCCATTACCGCCACCCAAAGCATGCTCGAGGACCATCCCGCCGATGAATGACTGGCTCGATCTGGTCAGCTGGGTCTGCCTGCTGGCAGGCTCTTTCTTTGCTATCAGCGGTGGCATCGGCATCCTCAGGTTTCCCGATTTTTTCACGCGCATGCATGCAACCGGAGTCACTGATACCCTGTGTGCGGGCCTCATACTGGTGGGACTGATGTTTCAGGCCGGCTGGAGTGCGACCCTGTTAAAACTGATTCTGATCCTCGCGTTCCTGCTGCTCACCTCGCCCACCGCCACCCACGCCATCGCCAAGGCAGCCCTGCACGGCAAACAGGTACCCGTGCTCAAACCTGCGGGAGAACTGTCATCGAAATCCTGATCGACATTGTCCTGCTCGGATTCCTGACCATCACTGTGCTGGCGGTGATCCGTCTGCGAAACCTGTTCGCTGTCGTTATGTTGTTCGGAATCTACAGTTTTCTCGCCGCCGCCCTGTTTGTCACCCTGAACGCGGTTGATGTCGCCTTTACAGAGGCAGCGGTCGGCGCCGGTATCGCCACTTTCCTTATGCTCAGTACCCTGGCGCTCACGGTGCGGCGGGAAAAGCTGCGCCGCAAGCGCAGCGTCATTCCGCTGCTGGTGGTCACCAGCATTGGCGCAACGCTGGTGTACGGCACCTTCGACATGCCATATTTCAGTGATCCTTCCGCACCGCTGCACGGCCACGTTGCCCGCCATTACATAGAGTTCAGCACGGCAGAAGTCGGTGTGCCTAATCTGGTCACCGCAGTACTCACCAGCTACCGCGGTTATGACACACTGGGCGAGGTAACGGTGATATTCACCGCCGGTATCGGTGTACTCGGCCTGCTCGGCTACCGAAAGCGTGGCGGGAAACCCTGAATGCGCCCTCCAATCCAGCCCCATAATCTTGTGCTGCGCATCGCGGCGAAAATGCTGATTCCGCCGATTCTGATGTTTGCCTTGTACGTGCAGTTCCACGGTGAAACCGGCCCCGGTGGCGGCTTTCAGGCCGGCGTCATCTTTGCCGCAGCATTCATTCTCTATGCCCTGGTGTTCGGCATCGGCCTGGCACGGGCGGTTGCCACAGAACGGCTGTTGCGGGTACTGGCGTCACTCGGCATGCTGCTCTATATCACTGTCGGGCTAGCCTCGCTGTTTTCCGGCGCTAATTTCCTGGACTATGACGTTCTTGCGCAGGAGCGTATGGAGGGACAACACCTGGGCATTTTTCTCACCGAACTCAGCATCGGCATGACAGTCGCCGCGGTCATGATAATGATATTCTTTGCTTTCGCCGAGCGCGGAGTACGCCCGTGAGCGTGCTGATCGGACACTACAACTACTGGATTGTCATTTTCCTGATGATGGCCGGCCTCTATGTCGTCATCGCACAGGGCAACCTGGTGAAAAAGATTGTCGGTCTCAACATCTTTCAGGCGTCGGTCTTCATTCTGTTTATCAGCATGGGCAAAATCGAGGGCGGCACAGCGCCAATTGTCAAGGAAGGAATGTCGCTGTATTCCAACCCGCTTCCTCACGTGTTGATACTCACCGCCATTGTGGTTGGGGTCGCCACCACCGCCCTCGCCCTGGCGCTGGTGGTGCGTATCAACGAAGCGTACCGCAGCGTGGAAGAGGACGAAATCCACGAGCAAGACCAGTCCTTTTGATCACCCAGCACCTGCCCGTATTACAGGTCATCGTTCCCCTGCTGACCGCACCACTTTGCCTGCTGGCCCAGAACCGGCGCTTCGCCTGGGGCGCGAGCCTGGCAGCGAGCGGCACGGCCTTCCTGATTGCCGCATTGCTGCTTGCGCAAACCCTGGAACAAGGGATTATCTCCTACGAACTGGGCGGCTGGTCGACACCCTGGGGTATCGAATACCGCGTCGACACCGTCAACGCCTTCGTACTGCTGATTGTCACAGCCATCAGCAGCGCGGTACTGGTGTTCGCACAACGCAGCGTGACCAGAGAAATCCTCTCTACACGCATCCCGGTCTTCTATGCGGTCTACATGCTGTGCCTGGCCGGCCTGCTGGGTATTGCCGTCACCGGCGACGTCTTCAATCTGTTCGTGTTCATGGAAATTTCTGCCTTGTCCTCCTACACGCTCATCGCCCTCAGCGAACAACGGCGTGCGCTGACAGCTGCTTACCAGTACCTGTTCATGGGCACCATCGGCGCAACCTTCATTCTGATCGGCATTGGCCTGCTGTACATGATGACCGGTACGCTGAACATGCATGACCTGTCCCAGCGCCTACCCGCGGTTACCGCTACCCGCACCGTGGAAACCGCGTTTGCTTTTCTTACCGTCGGTATCAGCATCAAAATCGCGCTGGTTCCACTGCACCTGTGGTTACCCAACGCCTATGCCTACGCTCCTTCGGTGGTCAGCGCATTCATCGCCGCGACGGCAACCAAGGTAGCGTTCTACGTACTGTTGCGCTTCTTGTTTACGATATTCGGCGTCAGTTTCGCCTTTAAAACCATGCCGCTCAATCTCATTTTCATCGTGCTGGCACTGGCAGCGATGTTTGCAGGCTCGATAGCGGCGATCTTCCAGGACAATATAAAACGACTGCTTGCTTACTCCAGTATTGCGCAGATCGGTTACATGATTCTGGGCATCAGTTTCGCCTCGGTAACCGGGCTTACCGCTGCCATTCTGCACCTGTTCAACCACGCCCTGATGAAAGGCGCCCTGTTCCTTGCGCTCGGCTGCGTAGTCTATCGCCTCGGCATGGCGAACATGAAGCAAATGCGTGGTCTCGGGCGCCGTATGCCGTGGACAATGGCGGCGTTTGCGCTCGGTGGCCTGAGTCTTATCGGGGTGCCGCTGACCGTCGGCTTCATCAGCAAATGGTACCTGGTTGCGGGCGCCCTGGAGCGCGGCTGGTGGCCACTCGCCGTTGCAGTGCTGGTGGCCTCGCTGCTGAGCCTGGTATATGTCTGGCGAGTGATCGAGGCGGCGTATTTCCAGGCCCCTCTGCCAGCACATAACGACGAAACCGGCGAGGCACCGCTGTCAATGCTGCTGCCGACCTGGGCGTTGATTCTCGCCAACTTCTATTTCGGTATCGACACCAGCCTGACCGTCGGCGTAGCCTCGAGCGCAGCACAACAACTCCTTGGGGTCAGTGAATGAGCGCGAGCACAGCCCTGTCGCTGGCATTCTGGACGCCACTGGCGGGCGCCCTTCTGATCGCACTCAACGGGCGTTACCCGGCTGTGCGTGAAGCCCTGACCTTGATCACTGCAAGTCTGCTGTTCGCGTCGCTTGTCACCCTCGCCCCTGCTGTCTTCAACGGGGCGCACCCCGACCTGACCTTGGCCACGCTGTTGCCCGGTTTGTCTCTGCATCTGACGCTGGAACCGCTTGGTTTGATGTTTGCATTGCTTGCCAGTCTGTTGTGGATCGTGACCTCGGTATATTCCATCGGTTATATGCGCGCTGGCAATGAGACCAGACTCACCCGGTTTTATACCTGCTTCGCACTGTCACTATGGGCAACCATGGGCATGGCACTGGCCGGCAACCTGCTGACCCTGTTTGCCTTCTATGAGCTACTCACGCTCTGCACCTATCCACTGGTTACGCATAGCGGTTCAGAACAGGCCAGGAACAGCGGTCGCCTGTACCTCGGGTTGCTGCTGGCACCTTCGATCGGTTTACTTCTGTTTGCCCTGATCTGGACCTGGCAACTCGCCGGCACGCTGGACTTTGTCGACGGCGGCAGCCTTCGCGGTACAGCATCAGCCACCCTGCTCGGCATGCTGTTTGTACTATATGCTTTCGGCATCAGCAAAGCTGCGCTGATGCCCCTGCACCGCTGGTTACCAGCGGCCATGGTGGCACCCACACCGGTCAGCGCCCTGCTGCACGCCGTGGCTGTGGTCAAGGGGGGCGTGTTTTTTATTCTCAAGGTCACCCTCTATGTATTCGGTATCGACCTGGTCGCGGAACTGCAGACCACACAGTGGCTGCTCTACGTCGCCGCCGCCACTATCCTGCTGGCATCCCTGGTGGCCCTGAGCCAGGACAATCTCAAAGCGCGACTGGCCTATTCGACCATCAGCCAACTGGGTTACATCGTCCTCGGCACCTTTCTGGCCACCAGTTCGGGCGTCATCGGTGGAACGCTGCACATGATTATGCACGCCTTCGGCAAAATTACCCTGTTCTTCTGCGCCGGCGCCATACTGGTCACCACGGGGAAAACAGCGGTCAGCGAGATGCACGGTCTGGGCAGGCACATGCCGTTCACCATGTCCGCCTTCTTCATTGGCAGCCTCAGCATCATAGGCCTGCCGCCGGCGGGCGGTATCTGGAGCAAGTGGTTTCTCATGCTGGGCACCCTGGAGGCCGGACAGCAGGCCCTGCTCGCCGTCCTCATGGCGAGTTCGCTGTTAAGCGCATTTTATCTGCTGACGATTCCATTACGCGGCTTCTTCTACCCATCACCGACAGACATGGCGGGGGCGGGAGTCCGCGAGGCACCGCCGGCCTGCCTGCTGGCTGTCGGCGCCACCGCACTCGGCTGCGTGGGACTGTTTTTTTATGCCGATTCGCTGTATACCCTCGCCAGGCTGCTCGTCCCCGGGGGCAGCCATGGATAAGTTCAATGTGCGCCGCGTGTTATACAGCCTGTATGTCTGCTGTGCCATTTTGCCGATAATCGACTTCCTCTATCACCGCCACAGCCTGCATCCCTGGGAGAGCTGGCCAGGCTTCTACGCCGTGTACGGCTTCGTCGGCTGCGTGCTGCTGGTACTCATCGCCAAACTGCTGCGCAGGCTGGTCAAGCGGCCGGAAAACTACTATGGCAAAGGGAACGGGCGATGATGTGGCTGGCCGAATTACCGCCCTTTGTCCCGTTTTATGTCGCCGCCCTGCTGGCCGGTGTCACGCGGGGTAGAATACGTGTGCTTATTCTGCTTGCCGCACCGCTGCTGGGCGGGTTGCAGCTGCTCGGCATTGAGCCCGGCATCGAGGTACACAGCCGTTTTCTCGGTTACCAGCTGATCCCGTTCCGCGTCGACAGACTGAGCCTGCTGTTCGGCTACCTGTTCCATATCGGCGCCTTTCTTGCCATCGTGTTCTCCCTGCATGTACGCGACACACTGCAACATGTGGCCGGCCTGTGCTATGCCGGCAGCGCGCTCGGTGCGGTGTTCGCCGGCGATCTCATCACCTTGTTCGTGTTCTGGGAACTGCTCGCACTCAGTTCGGTGTTTCTCATCTGGGCACGACGCAGCGAACGCGCCCTGGTCGCCGGGTTCCGCTATCTCATGATGCACATTCTCTCCGGTGTATTACTGCTGACCGGTGTACTGCTGCATCTGCAACAGGGTGGCTCGTTGCAATTCACCTACATCGGCCTGGACGGCTTATCCGGCTGGCTGATTTTTATCGCCTTTGGTATCAAATGCGCGTTTCCCCTGTTGCACAACTGGCTTACCGATGCCTACCCGGAAGCTACACCGACTGCAACCGTATTCCTCAGCGCGATGACCACCAAGGTCGCCGTGTACACACTGGCAAGGGGCTTTCCGGGCACCGAACTACTTATTTACATCGGCGTAGTCATGACCTGTTTCCCGATCTTCTACGCCGTGATTGAAAACGACTTACGTCGTGTACTGGGCTACAGCATGATCAACCAGATCGGCTTCATGGTCTGCGGAATCGGAATCGGGACACAGCTTGCGCTGAACGGTGCGGTGGCCCACGCCTTCAACGAGGTCATCTTCAAAGGCCTGCTGCTGATGTCGATGGGAGCCGTCCTGCACGTGACGGGACGCATCAACGGCACGGATCTCGGCGGTCTCTACAAAACCATGCCGAAGACCGCAACACTGTGCATTATTGGGGCGGCCTCGATTTCTGCTTTCCCCTTGTTCAGCGGTTTTGTCAGCAAAGCCATGATCATGACTGCGGTACTGAAGGAAGGACACGACTGGGCCTGGCTGCTGCTGCTGTTTGCATCGGCCGGTGTCTTCCACCATGCCGGCATTAAAATTCCATATTTTGCTTTTTTTGCCCATGACAGGGGACTGAAAGCAACAGAACCACCCGCCAATATGCTGCTCGCCATGCTGCTCGCCGCGCTGCTCTGCGTTATGATCGGCAGCTACCCGCGGCTGCTGTACGACCTGTTACCATTTCCGGTGAACTACCAGGCCTATGATTTCACTCACGTGATCGCTCAGCTGCAACTGTTGTTCTTCGCCGCACTGGCCTTTGTCTGGCTGAACCTACGCGGCTTGTATCCGCCCGAATTGAGTGCGGTGAATCTTGACTCGGACTGGACGTACCGGCGTCTGCTGCCACTCACGGTGCAACGACTTATTGCCATCGGTCAGCCGCTGGATGCCACCATGCGGCGCTGGGGAACCGCTTGCGGGAAAGCCTTGATCAACACGCTGTCTCGCCACCACGCTCCACAAGGCCTACTGGCGCGCAACTGGCCGACGGGCAGTATGGTGTTGTGGGTCGCCTTGCTGTTGGGCGCCTATCTACTGGCCTACCTGTTCGAAGTCAGCGATCAATAGACACATCCGCGCTTAATCACGCGCTTTCAGCGTGGCCCGTGACGGCATGCTCGACAACCTCGGCCAGCAGTTCGGCCTGCTGGTGGACCAGCGCTCCATCTTCACCCTCAACCATGACACGAATCAGCGGTTCAGTACCGGAGGAGCGCAACAACACGCGTCCTTTTCCGGCCAGGCATGTTTCCGCCTGCCTGACGGCAGTTTGAATCGAGTCATCTTTATCTACATCGAGACGCCTGACCAGTGGCACGTTTATCATATGCTGAGGATATTTTGTCATCCCCTGTTTCAACTCGTGCAAAGCGACATTCTGCTGCATCATGGTTGCCAACACCTGCAAAGCCGATACCACGCCGTCTCCAGTCGAGGTCCGATCCAGGCAGATAATGTGACCGGAAGACTCTCCTCCCACCACACCGCCATGCTCATTGAGCATTTCCATGACATAACGGTCACCCACTCTGGCACGTTTGAACTCGATATTCAGGCGATGCAGGGCGTGTTCCAGTCCGAGGTTACTCATCAGGGTACCGACTACCGGTCCAGACAACTGTTCATTCTTCTTGCGTGAAGCCGCGATAATGAAAAGCAGCTCATCGCCATCGACCAGTTCCCCCTTATGATCAACCATAATCACACGGTCACCATCACCATCCAGAGCGATACCCAGATCGGCACGCTCCTTCAGCACCCGCTCACACAAATGCTGCGGCATGGTCGAGCCGCATTCTTCATTGATATTCAGTCCGTTCGGTTCGACACCCACGCCGATGACATCAGCACCCATTTCTTCCAACACACTGGGGGCTACCTGGTAGGTGGCACCATTGGCGCAGTCGACGACAATTTTCAGCCCACGAAGGCTGATACGTGACGGTATCGTGCTCTTGCAGAATTCGATATAGCGGCCACGGGCATCCTCGACACGCTCCGCTTTACCCAGTTTGTCGGAGGAAACGGTGACCATTGGATTTTCCAGCTCTACCTCAATGGCCGCTTCCACTTCGGCGGGCAGCTTTGTGCCTTGCGCGGAAAAGAACTTGATACCGTTGTCGTGATGCGGATTGTGGGAAGCACTTATGACGATGCCGGCACAGGCGTGCATGGTACGTGTCAGGTAGGCGATGCCCGGGGTCGGCATCGGCCCCAGCAGACGAATGTCAACACCCGCTGCCGACAAGCCGGCTTCAAGCGCCGACTCAAACATGTAGCCCGAAATACGTGTGTCTTTTCCGATCACCACGCGTGTTGCGGCGCCGTCACCCAACACACGCCCTGTTGCCCAGCCCAGTTTGAGCATGAATTCCGCGTTAATGGGATGCACCCCGACACGGCCACGGATGCCGTCTGTACCAAAATATTTCCTGGTCACAATGATCCTCTCTGTTCTGTTTTTATAGTATGCAGCGCCACCGCCATTTGTAACGCCTGCCAGGTCGCCGCCACATCGTGTGACCGCACCAGTCTGGCGCCGCGCTCCACCGCGAGTACCGCCAGCGCTATGCTGGCTGGTAAACGTTCGCCGGGCTCCAACCCCAGCAACCTGGCAATCATCGACTTTCTCGACAGACCCACAACAAGAGGCAGTCCCAGGCGGGTCAATACATTCAGCCGTTCCAGCAAGTACAGATTATGGGCGACAGTCTTACCGAAGCCGAAACCGGGATCCAGCAGGAGTCTTTCGCGCCCGACACCCGCCTGCTCGCAGGCTGTGATCCGCCGCTGCAGAAAATCCGCCACTTCGCCCACAACATTCTCGTAGCGCGGATCCTCCTGCATGGTACGCGGTTCGCCCTGCATATGCATCAGACAGACCGGAACCGCAAACCCGGCAGCCACCTCCAGTGCACCAGGTTCACGTAGTGCATTGATATCGTTTATAAAGCCTGCCCCCGCCTGGATCGCTGCCCGCATGACCCCGGGCTTGCGCGTATCGATGGAGATCGGCACCTTGAGTCGCGATGTTAATGCCTCGATAACCGGGACCACGCGCCTGATCTCGTCTTCCAGCGTCACCGGCGCCGCTCCGGGCCGGGTTGATTCTCCACCAATATCGATTATTGCCGCGCCTTCGGCCTCCATTTGCAAGGCGCGCGCCACCGCTTTGTCCAGGGAAAAAAAATCACCCCCGTCCGAGAAGGAATCGGGGGTGACATTGAGCACACCCATCACCTGCGGGTGCGTCAGATCCAGACTTTTACCGTTGCAATCGAATCGCAAGAACCGTACTCAAATGACAGCGGTGACTAATGTTGTCCGGCCGGACCACCGATCGGACCACTGCTGTCCTTGCTGCTCTTGTCATCGACATTGGGGCTGGTAGCGGTCCCACCTCCATTGGACTGGCTGTCATCCCAGTCCTGCGGTGGCCTCGGTATTTTGCCCGCCATAATGTCATCAATCTGCGCGGCATCGATAGTCTCATACTTGATCAACGCATCGGCCATGGCATGTAACTTGTCCAGGTTCTCCGTCAGCAGGTGCTGAGAACGTTCATAGTTACGATCGATGATAGCGCGTATTTCGCCATCAATGGCATGGGCTGTTTCATCAGACACATTCTTGTGCTGCGTCACCGAATGCCCCAGAAAGACCTCTCCCTCTTCCTCGCTGTAGGTCAGGGGTCCAAGGCGCTCCGACAAGCCCCATTTGGTCACCATACTGCGCGCCAGCTCGGTGGCACGCTGAATATCATTTGATGCACCCGTGGTCACCATATCTTTGCCGAAGATCATCTCTTCGGCTATACGGCCACCGAACAGGCTGGAAATCTGGCTTTCCAGTCGTTGCACGCTGAAGCTGTAACGATCCTCTTCCGGCAGGAACATGGTGACACCAAGGGCGCGCCCGCGCGGGATTATGGTCACCTTGTAAACCGGGTCGTGCGACGGTACCAGGCGCCCAACGATGGCATGCCCGGCTTCATGGTAGGCGGTGAGTTTTTTCTCGTCCTCACTCATCACCATTGAGCGCCGCTCGGCACCCATCATGATCTTGTCCTTGGCTTTGTCCAGGTCCTCCATGTCGACCAGGCGCTTGTTGGCGCGTGCCGCAAACAACGCGGCCTCATTCACCAGGTTGGCAAGATCGGCGCCCGAGAATCCCGGCGTACCACGCGCTATCAGGCCGGGCTTAAGCTTCTCCGAGGCCGGCACCTTGCGCAGATGCACTTTCAGGATCTGTTCGCGTCCGCGGATATCCGGCAGGGGCACCACAACCTGGCGATCAAAACGTCCCGGGCGAAGCAGCGCAGGATCGAGCACATCCGGCCGGTTGGTAGCGGCAATGACGATGACGCCTTCGTTGCCTTCGAAACCATCCATCTCCACCAGCAACTGGTTGAGGGTCTGTTCACGCTCATCGTGCCCACCGCCGA
>Ga0316201_10003123_pt1 | contig 12102 bp, 11 predicted proteins | sample CS6wburrow_MG_FD_204516 | JGI IMG/M metagenome (GOLD analysis project Ga0316201, IMG submission 204516) | Coastal sediment microbial communities from Delaware Bay, Delaware, United States - CS-6 worm burrow | ecosystem: Environmental > Aquatic > Marine > Coastal > Sediment | place: USA... | reverse complement strand
CGAAAGTGCTCGCAGCCTGCACGTCTGTAATGCGCCGTCACCAGCGGCCACCTCTGCAATACCCATTGGCGAATATATCTGCGAGAAGGTCGCCGATGCACAGAACCTCGACTCTGCTGTCGGAGCCTAGCCGCTAGCCGCTTCCACCGTCGACGCAAACTCCGGCATTCCAGGCTGCAAACTGCGTTCCGCGATCAGGCTTGGGTATGAGCCAGCACTGTTTCGAACTCAGCCGTGTCAACGGGCATGCATTCCTTTTTTAGTTCGCCAGGCAGACAATCTCGCATGCGATTGTAAATAAGTCCGTGTGCTGTTTGCGACAACGTATCGGCAATAATGCCATTGTCGCTGTCACAGTTTTTTGCCATCACCATAAGTCGATCGAACGTCCGGATGAAGTTACTCGTGTGCCGACGGCGGATTTCTGTTTTGTAGAAGAGTGACTCGTAGCCACCGTATACCTCTTCATCCATTAGCAGGAATTCCCGCGCGAACACCTGGTCATCCCCCCTCGCAAGCATGTGCCACAAATCGCCAAAGCGCTCTTTTGAGACTATCTGGCCCTCGCTGGCACCCATGCTGGATAGAAACAGCATGCCCGTAATTCCCCCTAATTGCCCTCTGACGTTATCGGCGATCTTGAAGAACGTTTCCTGACGGGCGTTCATCTCGGTTGCCGCAATTGCCTGAGTTTGCTTCTCAGACTGAATAGACGTCTGCCGGAGTACCTCAGTGTTATCGGCGAGCTCTCTTTGTTGAATAAAAAGGCCAATGACAAGCCAAAGGAACGCCAGCGGTGCAAATGCGCCTTCGAGAAATCCACCAATCGTTTCCAGGGGGATGTCGTAAATGGTTGCCTGACTGAAATTCGCACCGCGCAAATAGACAACTCCGGCGGCAATCCAAACCACGGTGAAAATAATGCCCATGAAGATACGCCAGTCTGTCATGCGCAATCGCGCAATCGCTCTTGTTAACATGGTCCGATCCTATGCAAACGCCTGCGGTGAGCTTACCCCAGATTTGAAGTATGAAAGAAATACTCAGTTTGTTTACCGTCAGGACCCGAAAATTTTCTGCGCGGGATCCTGGCGTCTCGTGCAGGGTATCGGCCTGCTTCAATCCTTGTGTAACCCGCGTCTGAGCGCCAGCCATGCTGAATACGCCACGAAGGCAACGACAGCAGCATAGATAAACGTCGGTATGAACCAACTCGTTGCTGTATCGAAAACAAATCCCCAGTTCGTTCCATTCTCGCTGCGGAAGATTCCACCAGGATTTTCCAGCCACTCCCAAATGACCATGATTACGGTAACGCCAGCCGCAATTAAGGCGCCGGCGGTCATCCCGAACCGCAAGGACCGAATCGAGAGGGTCGTAACCAACGTTTGTATTTTCTTCATCTTGAATGGCTTCTGAGGTTTGCTGACTACATGCCGCCACAATAATGGCTCATGAAGTTTCAGTGCAGGCAGAACCTTTTCTCAATATTGAACCGCGGCACTGACACCTTGCGCCGGCTTTCTGGCCCAGACCACGCCCTGTGACAATGCTACTACCTCCCCCTCAGCTATCGGCTCCCACGGCTCATCCGTCAACGGCACACTGGCGACGAGCACTAATTCCTGAGCAAGTGGGGCCAACATGACACCGGATTGGGTAAGGTCGATCGCCTGCTCGTTGCACGAACGTTCCAGTAAGCACAGCCCCGGCGGCCGAATCTTACCGTCATTCTGGATACGACGGTGCGCATGAACGAATAACGTGTCGCCATCCGAATAGACAAAATTGAAAGCCCCCAATGGTCGTAGCCAAGCGGCGAAATCGGCCACAACCTCAAGGCGAGAATCCACCGACGGAGCTTTTCCTGCCGCCTTCTCCCACAACGGGCCGAGCCGTTCCAGTAGACAGCAAAAAGCGTATTCGGAATCGGTTTCGCCGACAGGCGTGAAGCTATGAGAATCCAGGGAACAGTTGTCTCTAACGTCCGGCAAATTGCCGTTGTGAGCAAACACATGCGCGCGTCCGCCAAGCTCGCGTTGGAAGGGCTGCGTGTTTCGCAGCGCCGCATCACCCTGGGTCGCAAGACGGATGTGCGACAGCACCAGATTACTCGGAGGCCCGTTCTTCTCCATGAACTTCACAAGACCGCTCTCTGCCGCAGGGCGGGACTCGCGGAGCAGAAACACGTCCCGATCCTCGAAATACGCCACACCCCAGCCATCCCTGTGGGGTCCTTCGAGCCCACCCCGTCGGGCGAGCGTTTCCAGCGAGAATCCAACCGTTGTCGGATACCGGCTCGACATTGCAAATAATTCGCACACTTCCTTATCGACTCTCGAGCACCAACGTCCCGGAAAGTATAGGCAGATCAACGACTGGAATTCGACCGACCAGGTCGTATTCTTTTCCTAGCGTGGCGGGATGGCTCTCGCGGCTAACGCCGCTCAGTCATGTCGACCGGGTGGATTCCTCGCTACGCTCGTCACCCCTTCGCGGCGCCGTCGCGTGAAATGAATTCTAGCGGATGATTATCGAAGACCGGCGAACCTGCGGTCATTCCATTCGGACAGGTTACCTACGCTGTGCGCGCTCGACTCACTCCGATCGTACGGCCACCGTATTGGCTAAAGTTAAGTCGATTGATCGCCGACTGGGCATCTACATCGCTGTCCATTTCGACAGTACCGCAGCCTGTGTTTAGCCCTGAGGTTGGATCTTTCGTAAAGGCAATAGAAGAGACCAGGCCAAACGGCCGAAACAAACCTTCAATTTCTTCATTTGTCGATGTGCGCGGCATATTACCGATGTGTAGTTTGGTCGTCATATAAGCATCCTGAATGTAGGTTCTTGTCTATGCATGCCAGTTCAATCCATCAAGCTATTTGGCGCATACTGGAGACATTAAACGCCGAACTGAACGATTTGGTCACGAAAGGCGACGTCATCGCGCGGACTAGCGCGCTGTAGTCGAGTTGGAACGTCATCTCGGCACCGACGGGCGCACAATTAACTGTTGACGTTGTTATTAGATGGTCACTACTGCTCCCGACGATCTCGGTTCCCTCGGGAGGCTGCAGACCGCACGGATCGATGTCCTGTAGACCGATTGCCAGGATAGTTTGCGTGATAGCGCCGCGATCTGTTGCGGCCGGGCGCGTTCCAAACGCTGTTTGGGCTAGTTTGCCTGACGGCTGCGTTGGTTTTACTTTCGACTCGATCACTTCGGCGACCAGCGTAATCGCGTCGGTGTGCAAGCCGTCTATGGCATTCCGATGGAGTGTTTCACGACCCAGCAAAATCGATTCGCCAAGACGCAGATTATTGATTCGCCCGGTATGCTCGTTGCTGAACACCCATTCCAGATTGGCCGAGTTCCCACCAGACACAATCTCCATCGAAATGTCGAACGTCGCCTCGATCAGCGCCGCGAGCCTGGACAACTCGCCCATATTCGCATCATCAGGGGAGGCTCCGCTTCGACACGCCAGATTGGTACCGAGCCCTTTGAACACAATGTTCGGCAAACCCAGCGTTTCGCGCACGGCGGCCAGCAGATCGCCGGGCATGATCCCTTCGCGCAGATCCCCGAGCTCAACCATCAGAACGACCGCATGTGTTCGATCCAATTTGCCCGCTTCGAGCGATAGCTGTCTGATGACCTCAATCTCGCTATTAAAACTAACATCGGCACTAGTGACCACCCGCTTCGCCTGACTGAGCATCGGTGAACGAATCAGGGACATCCGCGCGAACACATTCGAACTACGCATCGCTTCGATGTTTTCAATGCGCGAGTCCCCCAAACCAGTCACACCAGCCAGCAGCATCGCCTGAGCAACCTCACGCGAACCGAGTGTCGCCTTGGTCACGCCGGTTACCGAAATATCACGACTGGCCAGGCGCGCGACGAGCGTGCGGGCATTGTGCTGTATTTTGCCCAGGTCTATCTCCAGGCGTGGTGCGACCATCACGCCGCTGCGGGCAGCTTCTCCGCGAGTTTTGGGAAGGCCCCAAGAACCATTTCCACCAAGCGCTTTGGAGAACGGCTAAGAGCGTCGGTTGTCGGGATGCGGAGCTCATTCTCATAGCGCAGGATCACCGAACCAACTTCGGCGTCGCTCATGTTTTCATGGTTTATAGTCACACCAATTACTGTGGTCTTGGCGAACGTTTCGATCAGAGTTATTTCCGTTGCCGGTATTGGCATTTTCATCTGTGGGAAATCACAGCGTGTTTTACGCCCCGGCGCATGCTGTAATATGACGCCGTCGGGACAGGCGCCACGAAGAATAAACGACGATGTCGAAAAGGCCGGGTGGCTCAGAGCCCCCTGCCCTTCGATAAGGATTACGTCGGGGCTTTCGGCCATGAATGCTTTGATGACCATCGCTTCGAGTTCGCCAGCACAAAATTGCGACGGTATTGCGTCGAGCGCGACGCCATAGCGGGCACCTTGAATCAGACCCGTCTGACCCGTTCCAATCATTACCGTTTTCACGCCGCGATCGTTGAGCGCCTGGCTCAGGATCGTCGCGGTCGTTCGCTTTCCAATCGCGCAGTCGGTACCAAGCACAGCGATGACCGGACACGTTACCTGGGCAATATCGCCTGTGAACATATGCAGGTCTTTCTTAGCTGGAGGTCTGCGCACGTCGAAGATCTCAACATCGCTCACCGCACATGCTGCTTGGAATACAGGATCATCACCAAGGAATTCGTGAAGGCCATTTACTATGTTCATCCCGCGGCTAATCGCCTCGAGCACCAGGCCCCGCTCATACAAGGAAAGCATGCCGCTGGATGGCGCCATGCCGAATATGAAGTAGTCAGGTACCGTGACGGCCTTCTGCAGAGATTCCGCAAGATCGCGGCAAACCGGAATCGAATTGGGCTCGCCGTCGAGCACCATGCCGGCATCGAGGCCAGCTTTTTCGCTGTCAATGACCGACAGAATTTCGTATCGCTCTGAGTGTCGAACGAGCCCGTTCGCGGTTTTGCCGTCGATCGCGCCAAAGTTAGCTTCGCAATAGACAATTGCTGTGGGGGTACGTTTGCGACTGGCTGGAATTGCGCTGATCAAGGACACGTTCGGCGCGCCTACAACCTTCTCTGTGAGACGTGTCATGGCTTCTCTCCGTCGACGGGATCCATGCCCTTTAAGAATTTGAATAACTCGCTGTCGGTTGACAGGACGAGCGTCGTGTTTTCGGCGATGATGAACTTGTAGGACTCCATCGTCCGAGTGAACTCGTAGAAAGCTACTGCTTCAGCATTTTGGTTGTACGCGCTCGCGTAGATTTCGGTTGCTTTCGCGTCGGCCACGCCGCGGATCTCCTCAACCTCGCGGTACGCCTCGGACTGAATCTTATTCAGATCACGGACACGGTTACCGCGAATTCTTGCCGCTTCACCGTTGCCTTCGGATAGAAACCGCTCAGCGATCTGCCGCCGTTCGCTGATCATTCGATCATAAATTTTCGGGCGAACGCTCTCGTTGTAATTTATTCGTTTGAAGCGGATATCGAGCAGTTCGATTCCGAATACCTCGACCTTTTCCGCGGCTGAGGCAAATATTTCCTGCTCGACCAGCTTGCGCCCCTTCTGGATTGGCACTAGCGTCCCCATGTTGAGATCGCGTTCCGCATCCGTCAAAAGCGTGTCACGCAATGGCACGCGATCCTTGGTAGTGCGAATGATTTCGATGAGTTCGTGTTTGGCAACGGCATTGCGGGTCTCGCTACCCAATATATCGTCGAGACGGGACTGCGCACTGCGTTCGTCACGAATTCTCAGAAAGTACTGCAGGGGATCAATAATCCGCCAACGGGCGAATAGATCGACAGATATATAGAGCTTATCCTTAGTCGGCATGTCAGAAGGATTGCCATCCCACTCCAGAACCCTTTTTTCAATCGGGTTGACCTGCTGGATGAACGGAATCTTGATTTTCAGCCCCGCTGTCGTAACAGGCTCACCGACCGGCTTGCCAAACTGGGTGATGATCATCTGTTCGACTTCACTGACCGTGTAAATAGAGCTGAGCAGAACAAAAACAGCAGCCGTCAGTATTACCAGCACAGGGGCGAGTTTGTTCATGGCCGTTCGCCGTTGGCAGCGTCGATATTCATCAGCGGCAAGATGTTATGCGTCTGATTATCGACGATTATTTTTGAGCGGATACCCGGCAATACAGCCTGCAACGTCTCAACGTAGATTCGGCGGCGCGTGACTTCCGGGGCCTTCGTGTATTCAGTCAGCAATGCGCTGAATCGGGCGACATCGCCTTCGGCTTCGTTGATTCGTTTGAGTCGGTAGCCGTCGGCTTCGCGTATTCGTTGATCCTTCTCGCCCTCGGCCAGGGGGATCACCTTGTTGTAGTCGCGGCGGGCTTCGTTAATTAGTTTTTCTTTCTCCTGCTGCGCCTGGTTCACTTCGTTGAATGACTCCTGCACCGGTTGCGGCGGATTGATATTTTTTAATTGCACCTGATCGATACTAATTCCCATCGCGTATTTTGTGGACAGCGCCTGCATTTTCGTCAGGGCCTCCGACTCAATTTCCTGGCGGCCGATGGTTATCACTTCGTCCACGGTGCGGTCGCCAACGACTTCCCGCATGACCGACTCGGACACATATCGCAGCGTCGCGCTCGGCTCCCGGACTTCAAACAGAAACTTTGCCGGGTCCGCAATGCGGTATTGAACAACCCACTCCACCAGTGCGGCGTTCAAATCACCGGTCACCATCTCCGTTTCCCGTTTGCCGTCAATCGGGCTTTGGTAGGGGTCCGTGGCGCCCGGCGTTGTAAAACCGAACTCCTGCTTTAATTGCCGCTTGACCGGAACGATTGTCGCTAGATCGATTCCCAGGGGAAACTTGAAATGCAGGCCGGGCTGTACCTCTTTCAGGTACTTGCCAAATCGTTGCACAACCGCGACGGAATCGCTCGGAACCGTGTAGTAAGCGGTCCACGCTCCGACGAGAAGCGCGCCGAACACTGCGAATATCATGACTGTGCGCGAACCGCCGTCCGGCATCATTTGCTTGAGCCGTTCCTGACTCTCACCGATGAGTTGCTCGAGCTCAGAGCCTGGATTGGCGCGACGACCCGAAGAGCCGCCTCTGTGGCCGGTACCGTTTTGCGTTCGCATGTGTGTATTGTCCTTTGTTGATGAGTACAGCCAGGTAATCGTCGATAACCTGCTCGGACTATCAATCCTGCGTCCGGAAAGCTTTTTCTCGCCGCGCAAGGAAACGGCAGACGAAAACATTTGTCTGCTGTAAAAGCACTCAATTGGTTAATCCAGTCTGAAGGCTGTCGATCCGTTAACCATAGTCGGTTAATTAACTTGAATAGTCAATTACTATCTGACATTATTTCTTTGGTTAACCCTTTAAGTAAACCACGAGAGATTACAGATGGACGTTAGTTCGGTCATTAAGACGCGACTTCTGGAGCTGGGGCTGGAGCAGAAGGAACTGGCAGCCGCAGCCGAGGTGACAGAATCCTACATATCACAACTGTTGACCCGGAAAAAATTGCCGCCGGCGCCGGATCGAACAGACATCTACGAGAAACTGGACAAGGCTCTGAAACTCTCGAATGGCGAGCTGGCAAAATTGGCGCTCGCACAGCGCATGGATGCGCTGAAACGTAATTACGAGGAACCCAAAGGCGCCCTGCTAGAGGAAACCCGTAAACTGATCCTGCGCAAGTGCGTAGCCGCCAGACAGAAGGACGTTCGCTCGATATTCGAGCGGCAACCGTTTGGTGAACTCGAACAGCTCGTAACACAGAAGCTCCTGGACGTCGTTAGCCGGGTCGCGCGATCGGAGTTGGACAATCAGGCGTGGCTCGAAGAGGTCGCTCAGCTCGGCGACAAAAGCCGTGAGCAAATGCGTGTCATTATTCTGGAATTCCTCGATACAGATATCTTCAATATTTCAAACGAAGACTGCATTTCTTTTCTGGACCCGCTGATTGCTCGCTGGGACATCGACCTCTCGACCTTCGATATGGAATTCGCGCTGAACGAAAGGCTCGCCCCCGGCGAACCGAAGAAGTTCGCATTTGTCGAGAAAGACTATGACAGTCAACACGGGGATGAGCCAGGCCTCGCCGATTTCCTGAAGGATTCCGTGCTCAGTAACGATCTATCGAAAGAGGAACTCGAATTTTTGAGGAAACTCAGGTTTACGACCAGACGACCTAACCGACTCTTTTACTATCGGGCGCTTCAAAGCCTTAGGGACCCACTGCATTTCCTAGCCGAAGAAGGATGACGCGGGCACGCGAGACTCAGTGCTGCCCAGTAATCAGATCAGTCAGTTAGCATCTCCGCTGGTCGCCTGATGTCCGCTTTTCCTCAAAGCGGTCATTCAACCAACCAGGATTTCGCTGAATCGACTGGCCGCTTACCGGGTCACTTGGACTTCCCACGGTATTGATGACACACCGGACCCTCAATATGAGGCACGTTCAAACGCCTCTGGGCTAACGCCGCCGAGGTGGCTGTGGCGCCGGGTTCGGAGTGTGCTGGTCCGACAGCGCCCAAACGGACCCAATCGGCCTCCTCAGTACACTGACTGGCTGCTAGTCGAATAGAATCTACTTTGCTTTTTTCTGCAGATTCTCCGAACGATCGGCCGGTACTCCGTAGCGATGCAGGATGCTGCTGTTTCTCTTTTCGACGCGCTCACGCTCCAGCACAATCATATGGCCATCGGAACCTTGGAAACGGACGAATTCGCCCTTTGCAGATTCGACAATTCGAATCAGTTCATTTAAGTGCCGGATATTGCGGCCCTCTACCTTGTCGACTACCAGCATCTCAACATCGTGATAACCTTGATTCGCCCTATCGGCGAGGACCTTTTGCAATACCACGACCTCTGACCGTGACGCACTGCAAATCTCGTTCTCGTAAATTGAAACGATTTCCGATGGAGCTTCCTGCCACCATTCCGAGCCCCATGTCATCAAGAGATCACGACTCAATGGCACGAACAGTAGGCCACCGTAAAGATAATAGGTCGGCTTAACATCGTAGGAATCCTCTGCAACCAAGAAACGTGGTGGTTTCATCGGCAGTTCGAAACTCTGCTCCTCACCGTTGCGATTCACTTTCACCGGCATGGATTCACCAACGTGGCGTTTGGCTACATGGTGAGCCATATCGATGCGTTCGCCCTTGCGAAAACGGATGCTCCCGTCGGCCGCGATGTGTTTCCCGTCGAGCATCAGCAGCACATCGCCCTCTTCGAGGATTCCGTGGGCCGAGCCGCCGTGCGCCACCCCAGTTATGAGAACGCCGCTGTGACTTTTTGGGCTCAAGCCCAATGATCGACGGTGCGCTCTGGACTCGAGCGTCTGAGTAACAATTCCCAGGTCCGGAAAGCCGTCATTGACGCCTTGTTCCATATCACGCAAAAAGTGCTTTACCACCGATGCACCGATCATATAACCGACATTCTCAGCTTCGTCCATGGCCTCGAATGCAATTCCGACAATTGCGCCGTCCTTGACCACTGGCCCGCCGCTGTTACCCGAGTTGATTGCCGCGTCGATCTGAACGGCTAGCAGGTTGCGCTGGCTGTGGGCGTACGGATACATCTCGATCCTCGAAACGATTCCTTCAGTAATAGACAGTCGGTCGCCGCCAATTGGAAAACCAAGCGCTGCAACGCGGTCACCCAGCGACGGCAGATCACCGATTGGGAACGCCGGCGCGCCCTTTGCAAATCCAGCATCTTCGACCTTTAGAAGCGCGAGATCACATACGTGACCAACACCTTCGACCGCAGCTTCAAACTTGCGCGACTTGCCGTAGCGGCGAACCTCAATGAACACCTGGTTTTCCACCACGTGGGCATTGGTCAATACTCGCGCCCCGCGCGGCGTCATGACGATTGCACCTGAGCCTACGGATGTGTCCGGCCCCTGCGTCTGCCAGGGCTGCTCATAGTCGGGCGCGTCAGATGTTGTAATCACCTTCACAACGGAACGCAGCATCGACCGCATCAAAACGCTGGGGGTCTCGGGCTCATCAGGCTCCGCGGTTGTCCTGGGTGTGATGTCCTCGCTCATACTCGAATGATACGCCTCCAGCAATATGGAGCAGTAAGGTATTTCTGGTTGCTGTTGGCCGGAGGCAGGATGGCCCTCGAGGCCGGCACCGCTCAGTTATGTCGGCCGGCGGCCGGCCTCGGAGCGCACTGTTCCAACAGCCCGAGGACCGATTCGCTTGAAGTAGCTCAAATCGGTCAAATGGCCCCTTTCCGGGGCGCAAATATCTGCTTCTACCAGCAACGGCCCTTGAATCTGCGTAAATCAATTGGCTCGGGGAATCTCAACACTAGGCAATACTACGAATTGATGCCCTCTTTGAATTGCGGCATTACAGTGATTGAGCAGCATCTTCGCATCGAAGCAGGAGCTTGAATCATGCCGCTAACCGAATACCTGCCCGGGCAATTGTGGTTACAGGAATACCCGATACACTTCGCTGGCTGTGACTTCAATGCCCGCATGGCCGTGATAAGAGTTTCCGACACGGAACTCCTGATCCATTCACCGTGCGAGATCGACGCTGAGACGAAAAAGGCGATTTCCGCTCTTGGAGACGTGGCCTATATCGTTGCGCCAGGCACCTATCACCATCTTCACGTCCCCTCTGCACAAGCAGCCTTCCCTGACGCAGAGACCTACATATGCCCGGGAATCGAAAGAAAGCGGCCTGAATTGGATTTCGATTGGCTTCTCGGAGACCGGCCTCCTGAAGCTTGGGCGGGGATCCTTGATCAGGTACTGGTCAGGGGCAACAAGTTCATTTGGGAGGTGGCCTTCTACCACAGGCCGAGCAAGACGCTGCTGCTGGTCGATCTAATCGAGAACTTTACTGACCAGACTCCCGACGTAAACTGGCTCCTGAAGCTATGGTGGAAGGTGGTCTTTCACATGTGGGATAACCCGAAGCCGGCACCGGAATATCAGATGGGATGGAAAGACAAGGCAGCCGCACGTATATCGCTACAGAAGATCCTCGAGTGGGACTTCGACAGGATTATTCTGTCCCATGGTGACCTCATCGAGACGAATGCCAAAGAACGGGCATTAGAAGCGTGGAAAAAGCCGCTTAGCGCGCCGGAATAGATACACCGGAATCACGATATCTTTGTGCTAGCGACAGTTCTTGAGGCGTTGACTGATTGAAACGTCAGTACGCTCGATATCCTCGATCAGTTGAACCGGATCGCAGCAAAGTCCCATCAGGTGGATACCAGGTTGGACCTTTCCGCTCAGCATTTGCTTGATCATCGCCACGGTCGGGACGGCCGTCAGGACGTAGGCGTCTTCGTGAAACAAGGAGAGCCGAAAGCGAACGGGCTGGCCGTCGCGCCGACCTTCGGCATCGACTTGTACGACCGTTCCATAGGGTGGCCTGGAGAACCTCTTAGTCGACCAGCTCAACAGGCGCCCAAGCGGGGCCTCGGTTTGTCGCGGTGCGATGCGGGAGCTGAGCATTATCAGCGGCGTGATGAGGTAGTCAGCAAACCAGTTGAAGCCTGCGATAAAAAACCCGGTATTCCTCAAGTCCGGCATCAACTCGGTAAGCCGGCGCAACTCCGTCATCTCAACGGGGTACGTCAGCAACTCGCCAAATCCATACTCAAAACGAATTTTCGGATAGTTTGAATATTTCAGCTTTTGCCACTGTCCGTCTTTGTACATCTCGCTCTTGTAGTCGCGAAACGACGCAACAAGCTCGGAGAATCCGGAGGTATACGGCAAGCCGGTTTTGTCACGAATGACGCTGCCGACGATAGCACCGACCATGACATCCATTTGCTGACCCGCATAGCGAATGAGCGGCGCGATAATCCCCGGGTGAAAGCCGGCCTGAATGACGAAGCAACGCCCTGCACGCTCAATACTATCTCGGAGTACGGGTGGCGGATTCAGCAGCTCGTTGTTCATCTGCATGTCAATCCAGTCCGCTCGATGGTCGAGGCAGGCCTGGATCAGCGGCGCGTTGTGCGGCCCATCTGCCGTCGCATTGACAAGCAAGTCGAATTCATCCAATGCGGCAGAATCGAATT
>Ga0316201_10003122_pt1 | contig 12104 bp, 6 predicted proteins | sample CS6wburrow_MG_FD_204516 | JGI IMG/M metagenome (GOLD analysis project Ga0316201, IMG submission 204516) | Coastal sediment microbial communities from Delaware Bay, Delaware, United States - CS-6 worm burrow | ecosystem: Environmental > Aquatic > Marine > Coastal > Sediment | place: USA: Delaware... | reverse complement strand
ACAGGGAAGCTATTTTTACGCAATAGCTGAATAGAATATTTCTACTGGTTCGCCCTCTTTTTTACACATGTCTTTAGTCCCGCTCAGAAAAACGTCCGCTTACAACACCTGGAACTGTTGAATACACGGTCAAAACCGTTCTATTCCCTGGCTTTGGCTGTTGCCCCAACAGACTTTCCTGCGATTGAGCACAGGCGGGATGAACTCATGGAACTTATCATCGTCAGTGATGAGGAACGCTGACTGAACCAGGTCTGGGCGGATAAACGCGATCAAATCATATGCCACCCTTTAGCGGATTTTACCCAGCAAGCCATAGGATTCGCAGATATGTATCCAGGGACATAAAGACAAAACCCCGGTTGAAGTACCGGGGTTTGTCATTTCGCTGACCCCGAACTGATGTCGGGGTTTTTGAGCATTATACCGGTCTATTCCTTGGCTTTGGCTTCCTCTGCATCCTCAAGCTCACCAAACTCTTCTGCCGCGACCGCTGCCGCCAGTGCAGCCAGATCGATTTCAGGATCTTCTTCAGGTGGCCGCTTGCGTGAATTGTGGTAAGCCATACCGGTACCCGCGGGAATCAAACGACCAACAATGACGTTCTCTTTCAAACCGCGCAAATGGTCGGTCGTGCCTCGAACAGCAGCTTCGGTCAATACCCTGGTAGTCTCCTGGAAAGAAGCCGCAGAAATAAATGACTCGGTTGCCAATGAGGCCTTGGTAATACCCAGCAACAGACGCTGATACTCGGCAGGTTCTCCGCCATCTTTCTCTGCTATTGCATTCGCGTCCTTCACCCGGACAACGTCAAGCTGCTCACGCATCAACAGGCTGGTATCACCTGATTCGCGGACCTCAGCTTTGCGCAACATCTGCCTGACGATGACTTCAATGTGTTTATCATTGATTTTCACACCCTGCAAACGATAAACGTCCTGGATTTCCTTGGTCAGGTAATCAGAAAGTGCCTCAACACCCATCAAACGCAGGATGTCATGTGGATTAGGCTCGCCATCAGCGATGGTTTCACCCTTCTCAACGCGCTCACCTTCAAATACGATCAGGTGCCGCCACTTTGGAATCAGCTCTTCGTAATGATCCCCGTCATCCTTGGTGATAACAACACGCTGCTTACCCTTGGTCTCTTTACCGAAGCTGAATATACCGGAGACCTCGGCAAGGATTGCCGGCTCCTTCGGTTTACGCGCTTCAAAAAGGTCAGCAACACGTGGCAGACCACCGGTAATATCACGGGTCTTGGAAGATTCCTGCGGGATACGTGCGATAACGTCACCGACAGCCACTTCCTGACCATCCTGAATATTGACAATTGATAGCGCCTGCAAGAAGTATTGTGCAGGAATCTCTGTACCTGCCAGGTAGAGCGGCTTGCCTTTCTTGTCGCTCAGGCTAACCATTGGTTTAAGGTCCTTGCCAACGCTGCCACGCTGTTTGGGATCTGTAATGATCAGACTGCTCAAACCGGTAATCTCATCCACGGTTTCATTGACAGTAACACCCTCAATGAAATCATGGAAACCAACAATACCCGCCACTTCCGTCACAATCGGATGTGTATGCGGATCCCAGTTGGCCACTACCTGGCCGGATTCAACGGTATCTCTATCGCGTATGGATACGAGGGCACCATAAGGAATCTTGTAGCGCTCTTTTTCACGACCATGCTCATCAATAACTGACAACTCACCGGAACGTGACACCGCAACCAGTTTCTTGTCTGCATTCAATACTGATTTAAGATTATGCAGACGAACCGTACCACTTGACTTGGTTTGAATATGGTCAACCGCTGCCGCACGTGATGCTGCACCACCAATATGGAAGGTACGCATTGTCAGCTGTGTACCTGGCTCACCGATTGATTGTGCCGCGATGACACCCACGGCCTCACCCAGATTCACCAGCTCACCGCGTGCGAGATCACGACCATAACAATAGGAGCAGACACCGTAACGGGTCTCACAGGTTATGGTTGAACGAACCTGGATTTGATCAACACCTTCTCTTTCCAGTGTTTCCACCCACTGTTCATCCAGCAATGTGTTACGGGGACAAAGAACATCTTCAGTGCCCGGTTTCAGCACATCGACCGCAATCATACGTCCTAGTACACGTTCGCTGAGTGCCTCGACAACATCACCACCCTCAACGATTGGTAACATGGTCAGACCATTCAGCGTGCCACAGTCAATTTCCGTGGTAACCAGGTCCTGTGCCACGTCGACCAGCCGGCGTGTCAGGTAACCCGAGTTAGCGGTCTTCAGAGCGGTATCCGCCAGACCTTTTCGGGCACCATGGGTCGAGATGAAGTACTGCAGAACATCCAGACCTTCACGGAAGTTAGCCGTAATCGGTGTTTCAATAATCGAACCGTCCGGTTTGGCCATCAGGCCACGCATACCGGCAAGCTGCCTGATCTGCGCTGCAGAACCACGGGCACCGGAGTCGGCCATGATGAAGATTGAATTCATGGAATCCTCTTCGACTACTTCACCTTTGAGGTTCCTGGCCGCGGTTTTACCCATGCCATCCATCATGGCGCGGGCAACCTGCTCGTTGGTCCGAGACCAGATATCAACCACCTTGTTATACCGCTCACCCGCAGTAACAAGACCGGAAACATACTGATTCTGGATCTCGATGACTTCGTTATCTGCTGTTCCAAGAATATGTTTCTTTTCTTCAGGAATGACAAGATCATCAATACCAATTGATATTCCGGCGATGGTGGCATAACGGAAACCCGTGTACATCAGGCGATCCGCGAAAACAACGGTCTTTTTAAGCCCGAGACGTCGGTAACATGAGTTGATCAAGCCGGATATCTGCTTTTTCTTCAATGCTTCATTCAACAGGTGGAACGGCATACCTTCGGGCCGGATTTCGGCCAATAGGGCACGACCTACCGTGGTTTCAACCAGGTTGGTTTCACGGCGTTCATCACCATGCTCGGAAATAATGGTTTCATCAATGCGCACTTTGATTCGCGCATGCACATCCACCGCATCGTTTTCATAGGCACGGTGAACTTCGGTAATGTCCGAGAAGAACATACCCTCACCCGGAACACCAGCCAGCTCACGTGTCATGTAATACAGTCCCAGCACAACATCCTGGGTCGGCACGATAATTGGTTCACCATTGGCCGGAGACAGAATATTGTTGGACGACATCATTAATGTACGTGCTTCCAACTGTGCTTCAATTGAGAGCGGTACATGGACAGCCATCTGATCGCCATCAAAATCGGCATTGAAAGCGGTGCATACCAATGGATGCAACTGAATAGCCTTGCCTTCAATCAGTACCGGTTCAAATGCCTGGATACCCAGACGATGCAAGGTTGGAGCACGGTTCAATAATACCGGGTGCTCGCGGATAACTTCTGACAGAATATCCCAGACTTCGGCGCGCTCTGCTTCCACAAGCTTCTTGGCCGCTTTGATTGTTGCCGCCATGCCTCGCAACTGCAGCTTGCTAAAAATAAATGGCTTGAACAACTCGAGCGCCATTTTCTTTGGCAATCCACATTGATGCAGCATCAGTGTCGGGCCAACCACGATCACGGAACGACCAGAGTAATCCACGCGTTTACCGAGCAGGTTCTGACGGAAACGGCCCTGTTTGCCCTTGATCATGTCGGCCAGGGACTTCAGGGGTCGGCGGTTGGTGCCAGTGATAGCCCGGCCACGACGGCCATTGTCCAACAACGCATCCACCGATTCCTGCAACATACGTTTTTCATTGCGTACGATAATATCCGGCGCATTCAGCTCCAGAAGGCGTTTCAGACGGTTGTTCCGGTTGATGACACGCCGGTAAAGATCGTTCAGATCCGAGGTTGCAAAACGTCCGCCATCCAGGGGTACCAGGGGACGCAAATCCGGTGGTAACACCGGCAATACCGTCAAGATCATGTATTCAGGACGATTACCAGAATCAATAAAGGCCTCAACCAGTTTGACACGCTTGGAAAAACGCTTGAGCTTTGTCTCTGAGCGCGTTCCGCCAATATCTTCGCGCAACTGCTTGAGCTCTTCGGCCAGGTTGATAGTACGCAGCAACTCAAAGATTGCCTCGGCGCCCATCTTGGCGACAAATTCATCGCCAAACTCTTCAACAGCATCAAGATACTGTTCATCGGTAAGCAGTGTGCCACGTTCCAGCGTTGTCATACCTTCATCGAGTACGACATAGGATTCGAAATACAGAATCCGCTCGATATCACGCAAGGTCATATCCAGCATCAGGCCAATACGTGATGGCAGTGACTTCAGGAACCAGATATGGGCAACCGGGCTGGCCAGGTCAATGTGTGCCATACGCTCGCGCCGGACCTTGGTCAGGGTAACTTCGGTACCACATTTTTCACAAACCACGCCACGGTGCTTCATGCGCTTGTATTTGCCGCAAAGACATTCATAGTCTTTTACCGGACCAAATATTGAGGCACAGAACAGACCATCGCGTTCCGGTTTGAATGTCCGGTAATTGATGGTTTCGGGTTTTTTAACTTCACCGAAGGACCATGAACGAATCAGGTCCGGTGGTGCCAATCCGATCCGGATTGCGTCAAAATTCAACGGCTGGCGCTGTCGATTATAGAGATTAAGTAAGTCTCTCATCGCATATCTCCTAAGGGCCTGTTAACACTTACCAGATCACTGCGTTGCCGGCCCAAATGGTGCCAGGTAAGGCGCGAGGAAAGTGGTTTGGTAACTCCAAATGAGTGACGAGCAACGCGGCATGGGGCCATTTGGGACGACAACCCGAAGGGACGGAGCCCATTTTGCCCACTACGGCGTCTCTCTGCACTAAAGTATATGGAATACATTACGTTTATCGTTCCTTGTACTGATCAAAATGGACTTCCGTCGCAGAGACCTGGTAAGTGTTAACAGGCCCTGTCATGTCTCTTCAAGTTCGATGTTAATAGCCAACGAGCGAATCTCTTTCACAAGTACATTGAAAGATTCTGGCATTCCTGCCGACATCTCGTGGTTACCATCGACAATGTTTTTGTACATCTGGTTACGACCGGATACATCATCGGATTTAACCGTCAACATTTCCTGCAACGTGTAAGCTGCGCCGTAGGCTTCAAGCGCCCAGACTTCCATCTCACCAAATCGCTGACCACCAAACTGGGCTTTACCGCCGAGTGGTTGCTGCGTCACCAGGCTGTAAGGACCGGTAGAGCGCGCATGCATCTTGTCATCGACCAGGTGATTCAATTTCAGCATATACATGTAACCGACAGTGACCGGGCGATCAAAGGGATCACCGGTACGACCGTTGTACAGTATGGTCTGACCGGATGTCGGCAGCCCGGCCAATTCGAGCAGGCGTTTGATCTCGGACTCAGGTGCACCGTCAAATACCGGCGTCGCCATCGGCACGCCCTCTTTCAGGTTATGCGCCATTTCCTTGATCTCACCAGCTGAAAAGCTGTTCATATTGACACGGCCTTTCTGGTCACTGTTATAGATCTCGCTGAGGAATTTTCGTACATCATCGGTCTTGGCTTTCTGATCGAGCATGTCTGTAATTCGATGCCCCAGCCCTTTGGCGGCCCAGCCAAGATGCGTTTCCAGCACCTGTCCGATATTCATACGTGATGGAACACCCAGGGGATTCAACACCACATCCACAGGTGTGCCGTCTTCCATATACGGCATATCCTCCTGCGGGACAATCATTGAAATAACACCCTTGTTACCATGCCGGCCTGCCATCTTGTCACCCGGCTGAATACGCCGTTTGACAGCCATGTAAACCTTGACCATTTTGAGCACACCGGGAGCAAGGTCATCACCGCGGGTGATTTTGCCCTTTTTCTCTTCAAACTTGTCGTCAAAGGCTTTGCGTTGCTCTTTCACCTGGTCAGCAAGTTGTTCCAGCAAATCGTTGGCATCATTATCCTGCATACGCAGTTTGAACCACTCGTCCGTATCCAGGCTGTTCAGGAACTCAGCCGTTATTTTGGTGCCCTTCTTAAGACCCTGCGGACCTTTATCTGCGACCTTGCCTACCAGAACATTCTCAAGACGCTGGTATATCGCAGACTCAACGATACGCAACTGATCATCCAGATCTTTTCTGACCTGGCGAAGCTGGTCTTTTTCAATTGAGATCGCACGTTCATCTTTTTCAACGCCGTCACGTGTAAATACCTGGACATCAATGACAGTGCCATCGGTTCCTGAAGAAACACGTAACGATGTATCTTTCACATCAGATGCTTTTTCACCAAAGATGGCGCGCAGCAATTTCTCTTCCGGTGTAAGTTGTGTCTCTCCCTTGGGAGTAACCTTACCTACGAGAATATCACCGGCTGATACTTCTGCACCGATGTAAACAATACCCGACTGGTCCAGCTTATTCAGGTTGTGCTCACCGACATTTGGAATGTCCGCCGTGATTTCTTCGGACCCCAACTTGGTGTCGCGCGCAACGCAGGTCAGTTCAACAATGTGAATGGTAGTAAACCTGTCCTCTTCGACAACCCTTTCTGAAATCAGGATCGAATCCTCGAAGTTGTATCCATTCCAGGGCATAAATGCGATCAGCATATTTTGGCCAAGCGCCAGTTCACCCAGGTCAGTGGACGGACCATCAGCCAATACGTCACCCTTTGTTACCACATCACCTACATTCACCAATGGACGCTGATTCATACATGTGTTCTGATTTGAACGCTGGTATTTGACCAGGTTGTATATATCCACACCGGGATCACCGGCAGGAACTTCGTCCTCGTTGGCGCGGACAACAATGCGCCCCGCATCCACCTGGTCAACGACACCACCGCGTTTCGCAACAGCGGTCACACCCGAATCGGTCGCCACCACTCTTTCCATACCGGTACCAACCAGGGGCTTTTCGGCTTTGAGCGTCGGAACAGCCTGACGCTGCATATTTGAGCCCATCAATGCGCGGTTAGCATCATCATGCTCGAGGAATGGCACCAGGGATGCTGCCACGGAAACAATCTGTTTTGGCGACACATCCATATAGTTAACTTCGCCGGGCTCCTTCAGCGTGGTATCACCCAGGTGCCGGCAGCGAATAAATTCATCTACAAAACGCCCATTAGCATCAACTTTGGCATTGGCCTGTGCGATGACAAACTCACCTTCCACGATGGCAGAAAGATATTCAACATCGTTGGTAACCTTGCCATTGATGACCTTTCTGTAGGGTGTTTCCAGGAAACCATAATCATTGGTCCTGGCATATACAGCCAGTGAATTGATCAGACCAATGTTAGGACCTTCAGGAGTCTCAATCGGACAGACACGCCCATAATGTGTTGGGTGAACGTCACGAACCTCAAAACCTGCCCGCTCACGCGTCAGACCACCGGGTCCGAGGGCTGAAACACGCCGTTTGTGGGTCACTTCCGATAATGGGTTATTCTGATCCATGAACTGGCTAAGCTGGCTCGAACCAAAAAACTCCTTGATTGCGGCCGCCACCGGTTTGGCATTGATCAGTTCCTGCGGAGAAAGATCTTCACTTTCCGCCACGGACAAACGCTCACGAACAGCACGCTCGACTCTGACCACACCAACGCGGAACACGTTTTCGGCCATTTCGCCAACGCTACGTACACGCCGGTTACCGAGATGATCAATGTCATCTACGGTTCCATTACCATTACGTATATCAATCAGCACCTTCAGTACCGCAAGAATATCTTCACGATCCAGCACGCCCGGACCTTCGATTTCTTCACGTCCGACCCGACGGTTAAATTTCATCCTGCCAACGGAAGACAAGTCATAACGTTCTTCGGCGAAGAACAGGTTTTTGAACAGGTTTTGAGCGGCCTCCTTGGTAGGCGGCTCACCCGGACGCATCATTCGGTAAATTTCCACCAGTGCTTCCAGCTCGTTGGTGGTGCCATCGATGTTCAGTGTGTTTGAAATATACGGACCCTGATCGAGATCATTGACGTATAAAACTTCAAATTTCTTGATGCCGGATTTGCGCAGTTGCTCCAACAATTCTTCAGTGATCTCTGCATTGGCATCAGCCAGCAATTCACCCGATTCCTTGTCAACAATGCTGTGAGAAATGATTTTGCCCATCAGGTAATCATCAGGCAGGTGTAAAGCTTTGATGCCGGCTGTTTCGATCAGCTTAACGTGTCGCACGGTAATGCGTTTGCCCGTTGAAACGATAACGTTGCCTTTCTTGTCGACGATATCAACCAGCGCTGATTCACCCCTGAGACGTTCCGGGATCAACTCCAGTTTTGAACCATCCTTCAGCAGAGTTACGCCGCTGGTTTCAAAGAATGTGTCCAGAATTTCTTCGTTAGTCATACCCAGGGCACGAAGCAAAACTGTGACAGGCAGCTTTCTGCGTCGATCAATTCTGGTAAATATTCCATCTTTGGGATCAAACTCAAAATCCAGCCAGGAACCACGGTAAGGAATGACACGTGCAGAAAACAGCAGTTTTCCGCTTGAATGAGTTTTGCCCTTGTCGTGGTCAAAGAACACGCCGGGAGAGCGATGTAACTGCGACACAATGACACGCTCGGTACCGTTGATTACAAAAGTACCGGTATCGGTCATCAATGGCAGGTCGCCCATGTAGACTTCCTGTTCTTTCACATACTTGACAGGTTTCTGCTTGGCGGAGCTTTCTTTGTCATAAATGACCAGTCGCACCTTGACACGTAATGGTGCAGCATAGGTCATTCCACGAAGCTTACACTCGCGGACGTTAAAGGGCGGGGCTCCCAGTTTATAGCTGACATATTCAAGCGCAGCATTTCGGGAATATGAAACAATGGGAAAGACAGACTTGAGTGCACCATGAAGTCCACGTTCACGCCGTTCATCGGGTATTATTTCAAGTTGAAGGAATTCCGCATAGGAACGAATTTGGGTTTGTAACAGGTTAGGTACTTCAAGTACCGCCTGACTTTTACCAAAATCCTTACGGATACGTTTTTTCTCAGTAAATGAGTAATTCATGTTACCTACCGCCTCTGTGCGACCCGGGCCGCGGTCGCGTCACTAAATGACAAACAGGAACAGGCCGGGAATGCAAATCCCCAGCCAATTCCTTTCTACTTCTCGTAAATCAAAAATCTGATTTACTTAATCTCGACGCTAGCGCCTACCTCTTCGAGCTTCTTCTTCAGCTCATCAGCTTCAGCCTGCTCAACGCCTTCCTTCACAGCAGCTGGTGCACCTTCAACCAGGTCTTTGGCTTCTTTGAGGCCAAGACCGGTGATTTCACGAACAGCTTTAATGACAGGAACCTTGCTGGAGCCGAAAGACGTCAGCATTACATCAAACTCAGTTTGCTCTTCTACAGCAGCGGCTTCACCACCAGCAGCAGGGCCAGCAGCAACAGCTACAGGTGCAGCAGCAGAAACACCGAATTTTTCTTCCATGGCACTGATCAGATCAACTACATCCATCACGCTCATGTTAGAGATTGTTTCTAAAATATCTTCTTTTGAAACGGCCATTGTCGTCTCTCCTAGTTTAAATTTTAGTAACCTCGCGGTTACCGGGGTTTAGTTAAATAGTTTCAGGCAGCTTGTTTTGCTTCTTTAACAGCAGCAAAACTTCGAACCAGTTTGGTATGCGGCTCGGCCAACGTACGGACAAACTTCTCGACCGGTGCCTTCATTACGCCCATCAGGATTGCAATCGCCTGGTCGTAGGTTGGCAGACTGGACAAACGTTCCAGCTCAGAGGCTTCATAAACCTCTCCACCAACAGCAACAAGCTTTGTAATCAATTTGTCATTAGACTTAACGTAGTCCTTAACAAGACGCGCAGCAGCACCTGGATCTTCCATACTGAAAGCCAGGAGCAGTGGTCCCGTGAGGGATTCCTGCATGCATTCAAACTCGGTACCTTCCACAGCCCGGCGAACCAGGGTATTTTTGGCCACCTTGAGGTAAACGCCACTTTCACGTGCCTTGACACGTAAATCAGTCATTTCATCTACAGTAATGCCGCGATACTCCGCCGCCACAGCAGCCAATGCGACCTTGGCAACTTCCGCCACTTCCGCTACTACTGCTTTCTTCTGCTCAATACTCAGAGCCATTTGATACCTCCAAGAGTCAAATATCCGGTTTCCCGGCACGATTAACGACTCATGACACCCGAAAACACCGGATGTCACAGGACCAACAACGGTCCTTCAGTGGCTACCCCGCTTCTCAATTGTGCTGTTTCAAACACGATTGAGAAGCGGGGGCTCCACCATCTGCGCAGGCAGTGACCGGTCTCCCGGAACACGCTTAAACCGGATCACTGATCAAACAGTGACTCGATACCTACGGTCTCTGACGGCCTACCTCCGGTTAAGCACAAATCGGATTTCCCGAAAATGCTATGGCCAGAATCAGCCCGCCTTTTCCGCCGGCTTTCGCCGGTGAAATTCTTAAACCTTTATAGCTGAATGATCCACCACGAGGCCTGGGCCCATCGTGGTTGATACTGCGACCTTTTTCAGGTACTGACCTTTGGCTGACGCCGGCTTCAACTTCACCAGGTCTGCCAACAGCGCCTCGAGGTTCGCGCGTAACGCCTCTACCTCGAAATCAGCTTTGCCAATGGTGCTGTGGATAATGCCACCCTTGTCTGTTCTGAAGCGAACCTGACCGGCCTTGGCATTTTTAACCGCTGCTGCAACATCTGTTGCCACGGTTCCAACCTTGGGGTTTGGCATCAGGCCCCTGGGACCAAGTACCTGGCCGAGCCTGCCAACCACACGCATCGCATCCGGGGAGGCGATAACGACATCCCAAGCGAGGTCTCCACCTTTTATCTGGTCATGCAGGTCATCCATACCAACAACATCTGCTCCAGCCTCGATGGCTTTGTCAACGTTGTCGCCCTGGGTAAACACCGCAACCCGCACTGTTTTACCGGTACCGTTGGGTAATACTGTTGACCCGCGCACGTTCTGATCAGATTTTCTGGGATCGACACCCAGCCTGACCGCAACATCCACTGACTCGGTAAATTTGACATTGCTGTTTTTTTTCAGAAACTCCAGGGCTTCTTCAATATTATAGATTTTGCCTGGCTCTAATTGTTCGCGGATCGCCTTATTCCGCTTGCTTGCCCTGGCCATCAGTTAACACCCTCCACATCCAAACCCATACTGCGGGCCGAGCCCGCAATGGTACGTACTGCAGCATCCATATCAGCTGCCGTAAGATCGGGCTCTTTTGCCGTGGCAATTTCTTCCAGTTGCGCACGTGTTACCGTACCAACCTTTCTGGTATTGGGTTCACCACTGCCTTTTGGAATACCAACCGCCTTCATCAGCAGCACGGCTGCAGGTGGCGTCTTGGTGATAAATGTAAAGCTGCGGTCAGCATAGACCGTGATCACGACCGGCAAGGGCAGACCCGGCTCGGTTTTCTGCGTCTGGGCATTAAATGCCTTGCAGAACTCCATGATATTCACACCGTGCTGTCCAAGTGCAGGACCGACCGGTGGACTGGGGTTAGCCTGTCCTGCCGGAATCTGCAATTTGATATATGCAGAGACTTTCTTAGCCATATTTTTCTCCCCGGGTTCAAGCGCTTGCTAACCAGTAGCCAAGCTCCCCGTATTTGTTAAGGCATATCAGAAAACGTTATGCTTTCTCTTTGCCAGGGTTCTCGCGTGGTGCCACTGCACCCGCGATATAAAATCGTTTGTCTCAGGCTCAGGCTTTCTCAACCTGGTGAAAATCGAGTTCAACCGGAGTTGAGCGCCCAAAAATGAGTACTGCCACCCGCAGGCGACTTTTTTCGTAATTCACTTCTTCAACCGTGCCGTTGAAATCGTTAAATGGCCCGTCAACCACTCGAACCATCTCGCCAGGCTCGAACAATATTTTCGGCCGTGGTTTGTCAACACCTTCCTGGACACGACTCAGAATAGTGTTGGCTTCTTTTTCTGTAATGGGCGCAGGCTTGTCTGACGTCCCACCTATAAAACCCATCACCTTTGGTACTTCTTTGACCAGGTGCCAGGTTTCGTCATTCATTTCCATTTCCACCAGCACATAACCGGGGAAAAACTTGCGGTCGGAACGGCGCTTCT
>Ga0316201_10003121_pt1 | contig 12108 bp, 8 predicted proteins | sample CS6wburrow_MG_FD_204516 | JGI IMG/M metagenome (GOLD analysis project Ga0316201, IMG submission 204516) | Coastal sediment microbial communities from Delaware Bay, Delaware, United States - CS-6 worm burrow | ecosystem: Environmental > Aquatic > Marine > Coastal > Sediment | place: USA: Delaware... | reverse complement strand
TTAAAGAGCCCCTGGCCCTTCCGGCCAGGTTGCCCAATATCCTGCTCAACGGCACGACCGGCATCGCCGTGGGCATGGCCACGGACATTCCCCCCCACAACCTCGCAGAGGTCGTCGCAGCGTGTGTCCACCTTTTAGACAACCCCAAGGCAACGCTGGAGGATGTGGGCCAGTTCATCCAGGGCCCCGACTACCCCTGTGGCGCCGAGATCATCACCCCCTTACCCGACATCCAGGACGCCTATCGGACCGGGCGCGGCATGATCCGCATGCGGGCCAAGTACGAACACGAAAATGGCGATATCGTCATTACCGCCCTGCCCCACCAGGTCTCACCGGCCAAAGTGCTGGAACAGATCGCCGCCCAAATGGCCAAGAAGCAGCTGCCCATGGTGGCCGATCTTCGAGACGAGTCCGACCATGAAGCCCCAACGCGCCTGATCGTGGTGCCCCGGTCCAACCGGGTCGACAAAACGGCCCTAATGGCCCACCTCTTTGCCACCACTGACCTGGAGCAAAGTTACAAGATCAACATGAACGTGATCGGCCTGGACCGCAAACCGCGGGTCAAGGACCTTGTCACCCTTCTCAGGGAGTGGATCGCTTACCGGACCGGCACGGTCCGCAAACGGCTGGAGTTCCGGCTCGGCAAGGTGACCGAACGCCTGCACATCCTTGACGGATTGCTCATCGCTCATCTGAACATAGACGCAGTCATCCAGATTATCCGCACCAATGACGCTCCCAAACCGGTGCTCATGGCCACCTTCAAACTCAGTGACATCCAGGCCGAAGCGATCCTGCAGCTGAGGCTGCGCCACCTCGCCCGGTTGGAACAGATCAAGATCGAGACCGAGCGGAAAGCGCTGGTCGAAGAGAAAAATGAGCTGGAAAAGATCCTGGGATCCGCCGCGCGGCTGAAGACCCTGGTAAAGAAGGAACTAAAGGCCACGGCTGCGCAGTTCGAAGACCCCAGGAGAACCGCCATTGTGGAAAGAGAGGAGGCCAAGGCCATTTCCAAGGCCGATCTGGTGCCCTCCGAACCGGTCACCATCATCCTATCGAAAAACGGCTGGGTCCGCTCGGCCAAGGGGCACGAAATGGACCCTGCCGGCCTGAGCTACAAAGCAGGTGATGCCTTCTTGAGCGCCGCCCAGGGCAAAAGCAGCCAACTTGCCGTGTTCCTGGATTCCACCGGTCGCAGTTACTCGGCCCAGGCTCTCGACTTACCGTCGGCCAGGGGATTCGGTCTGCCCCTGACCAGTCTATTCGCACCCCGGCCAAATGCCACCTTCGTGGCCGTCGTCTCGGGGGATCCGGATCAACTCGTACTGGCTGCCAGCGATGCCGGTTATGGCTTTGTCACTAAACTTGAACACCTCTACACCAAAAACCAGAAAGGCAAGGCATTCCTCTCGCTGCCGAAAGGGGCACTGCCCCTGCACCCCCTGATGGTGGAGCGCATCGACAATGCCTTATTGGCCGCCATCACCAACGAAGGGCGTCTGCTGGTCTTTCCGCTGAGCGCCTTGCCGATCCTGCCAAAGGGCAAAGGCAACAAGATCATTCAAATCCCTCCCAAACGCATGGCGGCGCGGGAAGAGTGGGTCGCCTCGCTCACCCTGGCGCCAACGGACGCGACCCTGGTGATCCACTCCGGCAAACGGCACTTTAAAATCACCCCCAACAACTTGTCCGGCTTCATGGGCGAGCGCGGCCGCAGGGGACGCATGCTGCCGAGAGGATTCCGCAACGTCGATTCGGTGATCGTCGAACTGCCCGACCAGCGCGCTCTCGCCTTTCCAGCCGACTGATCAGGGCTGATCCCACTGTTGCGCCGATATCTTAACACACAAGCGCCCTGGGGGGCCGGCAGGGTCCCGGAAGAGACTGAAACGTGATGCAGCATGGCAACCCTATTCAGGTAAATAATTCAACTGAGTTTCATGTAGGAGCGGCTTTTAGCCGCGATAAAAAGGCGCTGAAGAGACGATTTCGCGGCTAAAAGCCGCTCCTACAGTCGGTTTTGGTCTGTTTTTGCCCGAAACCATATCAGTTGAGTAAATAATTCTTTCGGGTTTCACGCCCCGGGTTGGTCTACCGCGAAGACTCGGCCGGGAGGCGAAAATTGGGTAAATAATACAAATATGGTTGTAAAAATTCTGTAAACGCCAAAATTGTCATTTATCTCCATCACGCCCTCATTGGCGTTATGCCCCTTATCCATAGCGGGCAGACGGGCTCTCACCGCAACGATAACCAATTGATTCCATATCGTATTCCAGCCAATCCGATGCCTACTTGGCGTTGAACCTGGGCATCTGGACAACGCCTGCCGCAATTCAGATAATGCTGGTACAGAATTTGCTCTGTAAGTTTGGGCAAAGATTCGGGACAGTATTGATGACATTAACGTGCGTGATGAGCACCATTAGGGCAATAGGGAGTTTCAAATGATCCACAAACCCTCAGCATGTAAACGCCCGAAAACGATCGATGAGGCCGCCAATTTGTTGATCTCAGACCTGTCGACCCAGCAAATGGCGATGATGAGCCGAATCAATGATCAGGATTTCGATACATTATGCGATATATTGCTCCCCTACATCCAGGACGACTTCCGTATCTGGTCGGGGAACGATGCCTTGCTCCTATCCTGTTTTGAAGGCGACCACAGCACCAGTACAGACCCCATGCGCATCATTATGGAACGGGTACGTCAGATGCTGCAGAAACAAAATGATATGATTCTGGTTGTCTGACCTCAGTCGCCGGCATTTCCGCATCAATTCTTGCTGCTCCGTCGGCACACACCACACCTGCAAGGCGCCATACAGTCAGAGAGCGTTTACCTCTGGAGGGTCAAAACACCCTATCGGTCAAGTCAGCCTGGCACCCCGGCGCAGTTGGCAAGGGGGTGAATATCCTCCTCACCATGCGGCAACCCGTTAGCCGGCCCTTGTCAATGGGGCGCTCGGTCGCCCAGAATTCTTTTTTTCAACAGTTTGGTGAGACCCCGTGCTGGACCGCGGGATGCGGCATAACCAATGGTGGCCACCATGAAGTACAATACCGCCTCAGCCACCGGGTTCATCTCGGGGGATAGGATAGCGGGGGTAAAAAACCAGGATACCGCCAAACCAATGAGGACCTGCCAGCTGTCCGGCAAAAATAGGATGAAAAAAAAGATATACCCTGGGGTAAGCGGTCTCTTATTCATATGGATCACCTGTTCGACAGCCGGCATGGCTTTATCAGTAAAAGGAACACGGCCTGATATAGGATCGGCCTGGTATTGGATCAGCTATATCAGCCGTACATCCACCATCGCCCCCTTCTCGAGACCTTCGCTGTTCATATCGATGGCGATCAGTCCGTCGGCCGCCACCATGGTGCGGATCAATCCGGACTGGCCTAATATCGGTTCGGCCCACACGGCGCCGTCTCTTTTGGTCAGCCGGACCCGCACAAATCCGACGCGGCCCTGGACAGAGGCGAGATTCCGACTGAGGTGCGCCCTCACCGTCATCGGCGGACGAGCGGAACGGCCGCAAAGATGGTCCACAAAGGGGCGCACCACCACCATGAACACCACCATGGCCGAAGCGACGTGGCCGGGCAACCCCCAAAAGGGTTTTTTACCGCATCGGGCCAATATGGTGGGTTTCCCCGGTTGAATGGAGATCCCGTGCACCAAGATACGACTCTCCTCAAGAGCCTCCAGCGCATCGAGGGTGAGGTCCCGCATGCCCACGGAGCTTCCCCCCGAGATCAGGACCATATCACTCACCTCCAGGGCCTTGCGGCAGCACGCCAGTAGATCGGCATAGCGGTCCCCCACGATCCCGTAACCCGCGGGTTCGGCACCGGCATCCCGCACCAGGGCGGCCAGGGCGAAGGAGTTGACATCGCGGATCTGGCCCGGGCGGGGCGTCTGATCCACTGCCACCACTTCGTCGCCGGTGGAGATAATCCCGATTCTGGGTCTCCGAAAAACAGAGACCTGGGATTGGCCGCAAGCCGCCAGCAGTCCGACTTCCTGGGCGCGCATTCCGCGGCCTTGATTGAGAACGGCCTGGCCCCGCGAAACATCTTCGTTTCGCAAAATCACATGCTGTCCGGGCGCCTGACTGCGGTGAACCTCGACGGTGGTGTCGTCAACGCTTTCGGTGTGCTCCACCATCACCACACAATCCGCACCTTCAGGCAACATGCCGCCGGTAGCGATTCGGGCGGCCTGGCCCGGGCCAACCGAAACGTCGGGGGATCGGCCCATACGAACGGAGCCAACGATGGCCAGATAGGCGGGGCTGCTCTCCGATGCGCCGAACGTGGAGGCCGCCTGAACGGCATAACCGTCCATGGTGGCGCGATCGAAGCCGGGGATATCGTCTTCTGCCACAATATCGGCTGCGAGCACCCTGCCCAACGCCTGCTCCAGGGGGATGACCTCAGTCGCAACCCGGGGGAATTTTCTTTTGAATCCCAGAACTGTATCGATATCCAATACCTGAAAAAACGCTTTCATCAGTACGCTCTCATGCCGGTCTGTGGCGGTTGAACCGATTCAATGGCAGTTGACACAATGCGGCGGCTGTTTCCCCTCGAGGCCGGCCGCCATGTTTTCAACGGCGATGGCACCCATGGCACGGCGGGTTCCCTCAGTGGCGCTCCCCATGTGGGGAAGGAGTACCACGTTTTCCAATGCCGTCAACCCAGCGGTCAAGTTGGGCTCGTTTTCGTAGACATCCAGCCCGGCACCGGCGATGGCCTTTTCCTGCAGGGCGCTCAGCAGTGCCAACTCATCCACCACCGGACCCCGCGCCGTATTGATCAAGTAGGCCTCCGGTCTCATCATGGCCAATTGATCGGCGCCGATCAGGTGTCGGGTCTCTTGGGTCAGCGGCACATGCAAGCTGACGAAATCGGCCCGGGATAGAAGGGCCTCCATGTCGGCATAGTCAACGCCCAGGGCACGCTCTGTTTCCGATGGAAGCCGTCGCCGATTATGGTAGAGCACGGGCATGTCGAAGCCCGCCGCCCGTCTGGCCACGGCAGCGCCGATCCGTCCCATTCCGATGAGCCCCAGCGTCTTTCCGGTGATCTCAGCCCCCAGAAAATGAAAGGGCGCCCAATACCGGAATTTTCCCCGGCGGGTGTACCGATCGCCGGGCACGACCCTTCGGCCCACAGATAGGATCAGGGCAAATGTCAAATCGGCGGTGGCGTCGGTCAGCACATCGGGTGTGTTGGTGACCATGATATGGCGTTTGGATGCTTCTGCCACATCGATGTTATTGTACCCCACCCCGAAATTGGCGATGACCTTCAACCGGGGTGCCTTGTCGAGCAGATGACGGTCCACACGATCGGTAATCATGCAGAGCAACCCGTCCTTGTCGTTTATAGCAGACGAGATTTCCGCGTAGGCCATGGGATGGTCGTGGCGGTGCACCGATAGCGCATGAACCTGGCTGATGGGGGCGAGCAGATCCTCGGGCAAATTGCCCGTCACTAGAATATTCATCATTTTCAACCCGTCTTTCAGTTGGCTTTTACCGGGATTGCGTCCGCAAACCGCAACGCTATTCCATAAAGCAATTCCGCCAGCGCTTCAATGCTTTATTTTGCAGCCCGCCGAAAGCGGGGGCCCGCACCGGCCGCTGTACCATTGTTTTCATTGCAGTCCATCCATGCTATGGTGCGGCCGTGGTACCAGCGGCAACAATCTCTTTAAAGGATGAAAAGATGGACTTCGAATCAGCGGAAGCCCTGCAGTACTTGCAGCAACTCTACCAGAGCACGGCTGGTAAAACCGACGCCCAGGTCTCCATGTTTGCAGTGGGAGAAACCCTGGGCCTGGACAAAACCACCGCGGGAAAAATGGCAGAAGATTTGATCGGCAACGGACTTGCCGAAGTCAAAACCCTTTCCGGCGGTATCGGCATCACCGACCTGGGTGTCGAACGCGTGCAGGCCGATGGGGGTTCCCCGGCAGCCGTCTCCGACGATCTGGAGCTCAACAGCGGACCAGTGCTGGATGACAGCGGCAGACAGGCCATGGAAACCGTTCTTTCGAAACTGCGGGATCACATTGCCACGGCGAAGTCAAACTATGACCGGTTGGAAGAACTGGTCATCGACATGAAAACCATCGAGGTACAGCTGCTCTCTCCCAGACCCAAAACAGCGATTTTTCGCGAAGCGCTGTTCTCCCTGCAGTCGGCCTTCAAACGGGTGGGGGCATCCGCCATGGCCGAGCAGTTAAGCCGGATGACGGGTAGATAGGATGAGAGGAGGCCGCCCATGGGGAGCAATTACACCGCCATCATCCAGCAAAACCTGGATCGACTCTATGCATTGGAGCACCGGGAGCGCGCCCGTGCCATGGGTGCGCGGACAGATCGAGATCGCTTCAAGCTGAAGGCCTTCGGGGCATCGTGCTGCATCGCCCCTGCCGGCATCACTCTGGATGACCGTGAGCAAAACGGACCATTGGGGGTCATTATCGCACTGTATGCCCTGAATGCCACCGACGCCCCCCTGGCAGTGGAACCCCTCAAAGCGTTCAAGGAATTCCCCGACAGCATGCCCTACGTGGGTGCGTTTGCCAGCCACACCGAGAAAATCCTGACCGGCGCTGTCCACCGGATCATTCAGGAAAAAAGCCGCATCATGGACGCCATGGACGGCTCAGCGGCCCCGGCCCAGATCAGCGGGGACAGTACCATGCTCCTGCGCCCCCTGCCCAAGATCGCATTGTGCTATATCTTCTATGAAGCCGATGAAGATTTCCCGGCCTCAGCCACCTGCCTGTACTCCAACAACGCCTGCCACCATATGCCCATGGACGGCCTGGCGGACATTGGCGAATATACATCGCGCAAAATCCTGGAATTGATCAAAGCGGTCTGATTACTTCTTTCGGCTGCGCCTATCCAGCAGGTAGAAGATCGACTTGTAGTAAATCCCGCTGTGCCGGGACAGTCCAATCTCGCAGGTGCGGCTGTTGGAATAGCCGGCCTTGCAGCGCCCCTGAAGGGACGGCTTGAGACTGGACAAGGCAGAGGCGGTCAGTTCAGGGAAGTTGAACCCACGGTCACCGGCCCATCCACAGCAGGTGACCTCCTCGGGATAGATCGCCTCGGCGGCCAGTCGGCCAGCGACATCTGTGAAAACGCCCTCCAATCCCATTTTCCGGCTGCTGCAGGTCACATGGATCGCAACGGTTTCGGCGGAAGGGGTAATGCTAAGGTGGTCCAGAAGATATTTTTGGATAAACTCGAAGGGCTCGTAAATGTTCAGACACGGGTTTAGGGTAAGGCGCATGCGCTGCACGCAGGGGGCCGTATCGCAGAGCACTGGATAGCGGCCGTTATCGGACGCGCGCAGCAGGAGATCATTGAGCTCCTCGGCCTTGGCATCGGCCTGGCGCAGATAGCCTTTACTTTCAAAGGGGGTGCCGCAGCAAAAAGCGCCGGGATGGGGGGGGACGATCACCCCGAAACCCGCCCGTGAAAGCACACGCTGGACCACGTGAACCAGCGGCGTGCTGTCCGGATCGCCCTGGGCAGGGCCCATGGCGGAATTGATGCAGGACGGAAAGTAGACGACCGTTTTCGGCAGCGCAGGATTCACCGGCGTAGATTTGGGCGCACTGATGCCGGTGGGCATATACGGATTCCAAGCCGGCAATCGGTTGTTGGAAATCCGGCGGGCCGTGTCTGCCAGGAAGGCCATTACTTCTGAGCCCAACAGGCGGTGGCAGGCATCGGCAACTTTGAGGCCGGTACGCATGGCTGCAGTGGCCATTCCGTAGTGCGCGACCACCCGGTCGGCAATGCGCTGCTTCCAGGGGATGTCCACCAGTTCGCGGCGCAGGTCTTTGGTGTGTGCGCCGGTGTTTATCTCCACGGGACAGCTGGTGGCGCACAGCCCGTCCACCGCACAGGTCTGCTCCCCGAGGTAGCTGTAATCCTTCTCCAGAACGGCGAGCCGCTGCGGGTTCTCGCAGGTTATCTTCAAATGGGCGATTTCCCGCCGAATCACGATGCGCTGGCGCGGGGTGAGGCTCAAATTTCTGGAGGGACAGATCGCCTCGCAGAATCCGCATTCGATGCATTTATCCAGGATATCGTGGGCCGCCGGCAGGGGTTTGAGATTCTGGATGTGGGTATGGGGGTTGTCCGAAAGGATCACGCCCGGGTTCAGCAATCTTTCGGGGTCGAAGATGGATTTGATCTCCTCCATCAGCTTGTAGGCCGCGTTGCCCCACTCCATCTCGACATATGGCGCCATGTTGCGCCCGGTGCCGTGTTCAGCCTTGAGCGAGCCGTCGTAGCGGTCCACCACCATGTGGCAGATGTCGTCCATGAAGAGGCGGTAGCGCTCGATTTGCGCCGGATCGCTGAAATCGGGGGTGAAGACAAAATGCAGATTGCCCTCCAGGGCGTGTCCGAAAAGGATGGCTTCGTGGTAATCATACTTAACGAACAGCTCCTGCAACTCCAGTGTGGCGGCGGCGAGATGCTCGAGGGGAAAGGCCACGTCTTCGATGATGACCGTGGTTCCGACTTCACGTACCGCACCCACAGCCGGGAAAAGACCTTTGCGGATGTTCCACAACTGGGTGTATTCCTCCACCACATCGGTAAATTGGACCGGCAGCAGGGTCGCCGTGCATTCGGCCGGGGCAAAGGTCGACCGTTCGCTGAAGGCGTGCGTTCCCGTTGTGGTGCACTTGACCCCTTCCAGCAGGTGGATGATGGCGTCCACATTGCGCTGCAGCTCATCTGCATCCGCGGCCCGGGTTTCCACAAGGAGCGCGGTTGCCTCCTCGGGCAGGGTCTTGAGAAAGTCCGGAAGGCCATTTTTGTTTTCCACCGATCGGAGAGCAGCGCGGTCCATGAGTTCCACTGCGCTGACCGGGGTTTGCTTGAGTAAGAAAACGGTGCGGCAGGCGTCCTCGATAGTGGCGAAAATCATAAGGGCGGACGCTTTGTTCAAATGCTCGACAACAGTCTTGTAGACGATTTCAGAGATAAACCCCAAGGTGCCCTCGGATCCGATCATTAAGTGAACCAGGATATCGAAAGGATCGTCGTAATCCACGAGTGCATTGAGGCTATAGCCGGTGGTGTTCTTGATCTTGAATTTGTGGCGGATGCGGGCGGCCAGTGCCGCATTGGAGCGGACCGTGTTGGCCAGGCTGGAGAGATTTTCCAGCATTTGGCCGTGGCTGGCAGCAAAATCGTTCCGGCTGCGGTCATCGGAGGTGTCGAGCAAAGCGCCGTCGGCAAAAACCATCCGCATGCTGTCGACGGTCTGATAACTATTCTGGGCCGTTCCGCAGCACATCCCGCTGGCATTGTTGGCGGCAATACCACCGATCATGGCGGCGTTGATGGAGGCCGGATCGGGACCGATCTTTTTTCCGAAAGGCGCCAGCAGCCGGTTGGCCTGGGCGCCGATAATGCCCGGCTGTAAAAGGATTTTGGCGCCGTCGTTCAGGATCCGGTAATTGGTCCAGTTGTGTCCGGCAATCAGCAAGATGGAGTCTGTAACCGCCTGGCCGGACAAGCTGGTACCGGCCGCCCGGAAAGTGACCGGCAACTGCATAGCGTGGGCCGTCTTGAGGACACAGACCACTTCAGCCTCTGTTTCGGCTTTGACGACCACCCTGGGTATGAGGCGATAAAAGCTGGCATCCGTTCCATAGGCAAGGGTTCTAAGGGGGTCGGTAATAATGCGATTTTCTGAAATCAATGCACAGATTGCGCGCACGAAACGGTCATAAACAGGATCGATTGGTTGAGACATCGGACCACCTTTCATGGGTTGCAGTCAAAATATCCTGGCATCCTTTTCCAGCCTTCGGTCCAATGCAAGTCAGGTACTTGAGAAGGCAGGAGGTCATGGATTAAATACCAAGGTATGTCTTTTTTGCATCAAAATCCAATTCAATTAAAAATTTAAAGGCATAAGTTTCCAGGTGAAAAGACCAACGGGGCTTTTAGGTAAAAAACCATTCCGTGTTTGTTGTGTAAATCAGCCCTGACTCATCCTGCAAGCTTAGATATATATTCCTAAATTCAATGATAAATCGATCAGTGCGGCCGCCTGAAGACCTTCATGGTTGACAGCCATGGCCAACCTTGACGGTACCCTAAAAAAGTGCTTTCCCTCAACTCATACGAAAACGGATACCAGTGGTCCGACACCATTCTCGACAGGATCAACTCCCTATTCGGAGAAAAATGCTGCCGCCGCAGTGGCCAATAGTCCAAATCACCGGGCCAACTGTCGGCTTTCGCAACGTTGACAAACTAGTCACAAACTAGGGACGGGGATGATTTTATGCGTTTCTAAAAATAAACGCATAAAATCATCCCCGTCCCTAATGTTATGTCCCAGAAATACCTTACGTATGGTAGGAGCGGCTTTCAGCCGCGAGAATCCGGTAACTGCCGTCAGCACTATTCGCGGCGCAAGCCGCTCCTACATCTTTTTATGAGCTTATTTCCGGGACATAATACTAGTTACGTCCCTATTTTTAGGCCAGGTGAGCACCGCGTATTGGTGCCGCTTAGCCCCAGCGCTGACCGGGCTTGTCGGGAATTGAGGTCAGCAACGCTTGAAAGCCTTTGGTATTACCAATTGAGATTCTAGAACCCAGCCCCTGTTGACAGGCAGGGGTCTTTTGGTAAAACCTTGACACTGTGTGGGGTATAAACCTAAAGACAGCCTGGTGACACAATACTGGATAAGCTGCATCCGTCTGTCATTGAGCAGATGCTCTCCTCGGAAAGGAATGACGGCCATGGTCCGACAAATAAAACCCATCAAGCCCAAGCGTATCGCCGACCAGGTGTTCGACCAATTACATGAGCTGATCCTGCGGAGCGAGTTCAAACCCGGGGATAAAATCATGACCGAGCGCGAACTGTCCAATGCGTTTCAGGTGAGTCGCACATCCGTGCGCGATGCCATCAACAAACTGGTGGTGATGGGGCTGATTGAGCAACGCCAGGGACAGGGAACCTTTGTGAGTCATCCCGGCGGAAAGGCCCACGCCTATATGGCCAGGATGATGGAGTCTCAGAATGCCACCTTGAAAGACCTTCTCGAGGTGCGCATGGGGCTGGAGTGCAATGCCGCGGCTCTGGCTGCCCAGCGGTCGCAGGATGCGGATATTGCGTTTATTGAAAAGAGCCTCGCTGAAATTGAAGCGGAGGTTCAATCGGGACGTCCGGTTGCGGGGGCCGACACACAATTTCACATGGCCATCGCTTATGCCACCCACAACCCCCTCCAAGTCTTTTTAATGAAGCAGTTTTATGACTTTCTCTCCTACGGCGTCATAGAAAACCTTTTCGAACTTTGTCAAGAATCCCGTAATATCGAGACTATCCAAGCGCACCATGCTAAAATCACGGCGGCCATCAAGGCCCGCGATGCCAGGCGCGCTTATATGGCGACCAAGCGACATATCGAATACATCATCGATACCATAGGGGAATGCGAAAAACCCAATCATGGGGACACGGTGCCGTAGCGCAAGCTGTGACGACAGCGGTGGATCGTGCTGGAACACTAGTTGCTCAAAGGGGGCGAGCAGCCTGCCCCAAGGGAGAGACGCCAAGCAAATCCGGCACAAAAACACCCTCGATCAGTTGGCTGCTCTACGAAAATATGTACTGCGCAATTCGGATTTTGGCAAACGCTTGACGCTCCACCTCTTTTACCAACGCTATCGAAAATTCGGTCGGTTCGGACCCATTCGAAGCACTTGATACGGTCTGCGCGGGTTGACCTGCGCCCGTGGAACGCCTGCCATTATCATTGCTTCTGACCACCATGTGTGGCACCATACGATCAGCGATAGTCCAAAGGACAGGCCTGAACGCGGTGATATGGGAAGAGGGACGATGGGACGGAACCTTCGAACGGTTACTCTGTGCCTGACCGGCATGCTCGTTTTGATCTGGCATCCCGTCTTTGCCGGAACGGAGCAACCCGCCATCAGGGTCGGTATCAGCCCCTTCAGCCCCTTTGTCATATTCACCGAGGGTGCCCCTCCTTCCGGCATCTCTATCGATGCCTGGAAGA
>Ga0316201_10003120_pt1 | contig 12109 bp, 13 predicted proteins | sample CS6wburrow_MG_FD_204516 | JGI IMG/M metagenome (GOLD analysis project Ga0316201, IMG submission 204516) | Coastal sediment microbial communities from Delaware Bay, Delaware, United States - CS-6 worm burrow | ecosystem: Environmental > Aquatic > Marine > Coastal > Sediment | place: USA... | reverse complement strand
TTGATATATAATTTCCAGGTTCCCAGGAAATGTACCACCTGAACGATTAGGAATAATAGCAACCACCCTGTTATTGTCATTTTATGTTTTTTTCTGAAGGAAATCCTTCAATTTAGTTGTCAATTTACTCAAGTCCCAGTACATCTTTCATACTGTAAACTCCTTTTTTATTCTGAAGCCATTCTGCAGCCAGAAGGGCACCTTTAGCAAATCCATCTCTGCTGAATGCTTCATGACGAATTGAAATTTGATCGATCCCGGATCGATAAGTGACCTCGTGAGTTCCTTTTACATCACCTTCGCGCTTTGAATGTATACTTAGTTCATTATCGGCTTCACCATCGAGCTTCCAGCCTGCTTTATTCACATGTTTCAGTATACCCTCGGCCAGGCTGATCGCCGTGCCACTGGGAGCATCTTTTTTTTCAGTATGATGAACCTCCTCTATGCTTACGTTATACTCCTCATGCACGTGCATTTGTTTTGAAAGATATTCATTCAGGCTGAAAAACAGGTTCACACCAACGCTGAAGTTTGACGCATAGATGAAACTTCCGTTACGGTCTTCACATAGTTTTAGCACTTTGTCATAATCTTGCAGCCAGCCTGTTGTTCCACTAACGACCGGGATACCTGTGGCAATGCAGCGTTTTATATTCGAGAAAGCTGCTTCTGGTGATGAAAATTCAATAGCCACATTAGCCTCATTTATATCACCTTCCTCAAAATTCTTATCCGCCTTAAAAACCACTTCATGCCCGGCGTCCAGTGCGAGTCGTTCAATGGTCTTACCCATTTTTCCGTAGCCTAAGAGTGCAAGTTTCATTTTAAACTGAATTTAAAGGAAAGACCGTAATTGGCCTGAGTACTCACTGGATCTACATAGACGTTGGGCGTTAAGGACAAGTCGTCACTCACGTTGTACTGACTTAGATGGGCATCCACATTTGCGTCAATTATATTGACGAGATAGAACGCAAGCGAAACAATTATACTGACGTCTTTGTTTTTCTGGGCGGAACGCTGGGCATCGATAAGGCGCTCATCAGAGATCACCGGCGTATCACCATTGCCGTAGAATTCATCATCGGTAAACCCGGCTAACCTGCGTTTATACGCATCACGAAACCTGTCATAATCCTTGTCGTTCTGAATATAGAAATAAACCCCGGTCGCCATTCCGGCATATATTATTGGTATTTTCCAGTATTTCTTGTTGTAAGCTTGTCCCAATCCGGGAAGCACCGCGGAGTAAAATGCTGCTCTTGACGGAGCCAGCGGATCGTAACTTTGTTTCGTTGCAGTAGTATCCTTGATAACAAGCACCTCCTCTTTGCTAACATTCAGGGAATCCTGAGTTTGCGCAATAAAAGTTGTTGCAGAGAATAGGAATAGGATGTATAGTAGCCTATTTTTCACCTTTTATCTGATTCAGAATTCGAAGAAACTCTTCTTTATCGGTAAATGGAACCACGAACTGGCCTTTGCCGGTTTCGGAAACTTTTACCTGAACTTTGCTGTTCAATAATTCGGAGAGTTCTTTTTTCGCCTCCATCGCATAAGAAGGAATTGGTTTGGAATCAGTTTTGGGCTTACTTTCAGGAGATCTTATATCACGAACCATGGCTTCGGTTTCACGAACCGACAGCTTTTTAGCAAGGATCTTTTCGTAGATGTCTAGTTGTTTGTCGGGGTCTTCTACATTAATCAGTGCACGTCCATGACCCATGGAAATAAATCCATCACGCATACCGGTTTGAATTATAGGATCTAGTTTCAGTAATCTCAGGTAATTGGCTATAGTAGATCTATTTTTTCCTACCCGTTCACTCAACGCTTCCTGGGTGACCTGAATTTCTTCAATCAGACGCTGGTAAGAGAGCGCAATTTCGATAGGGTCAAGGTCCTGACGCTGGATATTTTCAACCAATGCCATTTCCAATGATTCCTGGTCATTGGCAATTCGGATATAGGAAGGAATGGTTTTTAGACCTATCAGTTTGGATGCTCTGTAGCGCCGCTCCCCGCTTACCAGTTGATATTTATTAAATCCCAGTTTTCGTACCGTGATGGGCTGGATTACACCAAGTTCACGAATTGACGAAGCCAGTTCCCTAAGAGATTCTTCATTGAAACTGGTTCGTGGTTGAAAAGGATTTACTTCGATGGTATCCAGCTCAAGTTCCACGATATTACCAACTACCTTATCGGCATTCTTGTCATCGGCAGACTTAATATCGTTGGCAGGATCTTTCAGCAATGCTGAAAGTCCACGTCCCAGGGCCTGTTTCTTAGTCGCTTTCGCCATACTGCGTTATGCGTATTTCTCAATTAATTCCTGTGCCAAACTTAAGTAATTATTAGCACCTTTACTACCTGCGTCATAACTAATTATACTCTCTCCAAAACTCGGTGCTTCACTTAAACGAACATTCCGTTGAATGATTGTTTTAAACACCATCTCATCAAAGTGTTTCTTCACTTCGTCAACTACCTGGTTAGACAACCGTAACCTGGAGTCGTACATGGTAAGCAGCAAACCTTCTATATCTAACTCGGGATTGTGAATCTTTTGAACACTTTTTACCGTATTCAGTAATTTTCCAAGTCCCTCAAGAGCAAAATATTCGCACTGTATGGGAATAATGACAGAATCGGCTGCTGTAAGCGCATTCAGTGTCAATAATCCAAGAGACGGGGCACAATCGATTAAGATGTAATCGTAATTGTCCTTCAGTCCTTTAATGGCCTCTTTCAGCATTGACTCCCGGTTGTCTTTGTCCACCAGTTCGATTTCAATGGCGACCAGGTCTATATGTGCCGGTATAAGGTCTAAATTGGGTGAAGTGGTTTCAACTATTGCATCCTGGGCAGAAACTGTATGTTCAATCAAATGGTAGGTGCCATGCTGAACATTTTCCACATCAATTCCAAGCCCCGAAGTCGCATTGGCTTGGGGATCTGCGTCTATCAATAATACTTTCTTTTCTAAAACCCCAAGCGAGGCGGCCAGATTGACTGAAGTTGTCGTTTTTCCAACACCCCCTTTTTGGTTGGCAATAGCAATTATTTTACCCATTAAGTTTGTTATAATTAAGAGCTAAAAATACGATTAATTATGCGGAATGTAAATCAATTTTGTTAACAGAAAGTGAACAATTCTTACAAATTGGATAAACTGCGATTTACGTATCTTAGCATTAAACTTTTTAAACAGTGCGCCTGCAACGATTCTTGAAACTAAAATACCTAGCAATACTGTTGCTAGTGGGAGTTATTTCCGCTGGAATTTGGTATTCTCAGCTATCGAACAGGCACAAGGCGATTGTTAAGACCAGACTACTGCACGGATTCCGAATAATAGACCACGATTGGGAAATCTCGTATAACGATAAGATTATTGAGCTGGAATCTCCGGAGCTGTTGGTCGATAATATCTACCAATCCATGGACGGGCCTCAGGCCATTCTTAATCTGGAATTGAATCCTGACGAAAACAGCCTGAAATGGATCACCGGATTCAAGGCAGAAGTCTACCGTGAAGGAACCACGGAACACAACAATGATTTCCTGTGTCATACGAATATTGATTTCTTTAATGGGGTTCATTACAAAAACCTTAAACTTCCTAAGAGAATCAATAGTCAATACCCTAGACTGGGAACTTTATCCAATGGGATCAACGAACTGAAATTCCCGGAAGGTTTTGGATTTCCTGTTGCGGGGAACGATGCTTTCATTGTTGCATCTCGTACCCTGAACCACAATATCGAGGATGCATTTTTTAAGGTGAAACATCAGATCGAATTCACCACGGAGAATGCTGAGGCACAATTAAAGCCCCTTGTACCCAAAGCCCTTGTGCTAATACAAGACTACGATCGCGAGAATCCCGACAACCCGGAACCTTCCGATGATCCCAATCTTTGTCTTCCTCTTGACCTGAAAAACCATTCATTCCCTAATGCAGAAGGGGTTCGATTTGCAGCCCATTGGGTGCTTCCGAAGGGGGAACACTTGTATAAGTTCAATGTCACTTATCAGTTACAATTAAATGAAGACAGTCGAATACATGCTTTGGCTGCACACCTGCATCCGGATGCTCAAAGATTCACTCTTTATGATCTAACAGATGATAAGCCGGTTCATACGATCATATGTGAGAATTACGATGAAAAGATCGGCTTGAAGAGTGTTCCAACCTATTCAAGCGTGGAAGGAATTCCAATTTATAAAGATCACGAATACGAATTACAGTTGTTAACCAATAATCCTTCGGATGGGTTTCGAGATATGATGGCGGTATTGTTCATCTATGTATACGATAGAGAAATGGACGAACATCTTCGGGCCATCAATTATCTCCAGTAATACTTCCTATTTATTTTTCTTAGCCCGGATCATTGCCTCCAGCATGTCCCACATTTCTTCAGGAACTGCTTCCAGCAAATTCATCTGTCCGGCACCTTTCAGCCATTCACCACCGTCTATGGTAACAACCTCTCCATTGAGATAAGCGGAGAAATCGGAAACAAGGTAAGCCGCCAGGTTGGCCAGTTCCTGGTGTTCACCAACTCGTTTAAGAGGGACTTTCTTGGCCAGATCGAATTTCTCTTTCAGATCCCCGGGTAAAAGTCGGTCCCAGGCACCTTTGGTAGGGAAAGGTCCCGGAGCAATGGCATTGAAACGCATCCCGTACTTTGCCCATTCAACTGCCAGGGAACGCGTCATCGCTAAGACACCTGCTTTAGCCGTAGCACTGGGCACCACGTAGGCAGATCCGGTCCAGGCGTAGGTAGTGACGATATTCAGTACGACCTTGTTGATCTCATTTTGGGCGATCCAGTGTTTTCCGAAGGCCAGAGTACAATTCTTGGTTCCTTTAAGTACAATGTCGATGATGGTGTCAAAAGCATTGGCCGAGAGTCTTTCGGTAGGGGAGATGAAATTCCCGGCGGCATTATTCAGTAAGACATCCACCACACCGAATTCCTCCATAGAGGCTTCTACCATGGCCTCCACCTGGTCGTAGTGTCGTACATCACACTGCACGGGCAAAACTTTTCCACCGGTTTGCGATTCAAGTTCCTCTTTGACGGTTTGTAGTTTATCCATATTTCTGGAAGTGATCACCACGTTGGCGCCCAATTCCAGGAAGTAGGTGGTCATAGACTTACCTAATCCACTACCGCCGCCAGTAACTACAATTGTTTTTCCTTTTAATGCGTCATCGCGCAGCATTTTAGCTTTTAAGTCCATTCAGAAATTTTTAGAAATGTAAAAGTAACGATTCTCGTGCAGAACATTATGCTTGCATAATAGATTTGTATACAACACAATACTGAAACCGAGGATCGTCTATAATTTGAGGATGTTGAACCGTTCCTATATCATTCATCCCAATCTTCTTCATCACTTTTTGTGATGGTAGATTGGTGTCTGTGGCGAAGGCAAGTACTTCTGAAACGTTAAATTTACTGAATGCAGCATCCAGGCAGGCTTTAGCGCCTTCAGTAGCATAACCTTGTCCCCAAGCCGAACGTTTTAGTCGCCAGCCAATATCCACACAAGGTGTGAATTCACTCTCCCATGTCTGGTTTGCCAGGCCGATAAATCCAATGAATTCGGAGGTATCAAGAATATCAACGGCAAAATAGCAATAACCATACTTTTCAAAATGGGATTGTAACCTTTTTATTAGCGCGATGGATTCATCTGTGGAAAGAGGTTTAGGAAAGTGTTGCATTACTTCAGGATCTGCACACATTTCCGCAAAAGGTGCTTCATCGGAAGATTTCCAATTCCTTAAACCCAGACGGTCTGTTGTAATTATATAATTCATCAATCGGCCACCGAATCGATCAAAATTTGCAGCATTTCAATTGCAGCCTGGCTTATTTTAGTCCCCGGGCCGTATACAGCCACTGCACCCGAATCGAATAAGAATTGATAATCCTGTGAAGGGATCACCCCTCCAACGATTACCATAATATCCTCACGACCCTGATTCCTAAGCTCTTCAATTACCTGGGGAACCAGGGTTTTGTGTCCCGCAGCAAGGGACGAAACACCCAAGATATGCACATCGTTCTCCATAGCTTGCTTGGCGGCCTCGGCAGGAGTTTGGAATAAGGGTCCGATATCCACATCGAAGCCAACATCGGCATAACCGGTAGCCACCACCTTTGCGCCGCGGTCATGACCGTCCTGTCCCATTTTAGCAATCATTATTCGAGGTCGACGACCTTCCAGTTCTGCGAACTGATCGGCCATTTCCCTGGCTTTTTCAAAAGACGGATCTTTCTTCATTTCTTTACTATATACTCCACTGAAGGATCTTATCTGCGCTTTATAGCGCCCGAATTCTACTTCAAGAGCATCGGATATCTCCCCTAGTGTTGCTCTTTTCCTTGCCGCTTCTACAGCTAAAGCTAATAAATTTCCCTCACCTGTTTTAGCACAATCGGTTAATTGAGAGAGTGCCGCGTTCACTTCTTCGGTGTTACGTTGGTCCTTAATTCTTTCCAGACGGGCAATTTGTCCGCTTCTAACCTTTTGATTATCCACGTCTAGGATATGAAGAGGATCTTCCTTTTCGAGACGGTATTTATTAACTCCAACGATGATATCCTGCCCGCTGTCGATTCGCGCTTGTTTCCTTGCTGCGGCTTCTTCAATACGCAGTTTCGGAATTCCGGCCTCGATTGCCTTCGTCATGCCGCCCAGTTCTTCCACTTCCTCGATTAAAGCCCATGCTTTTTCCGCAATTTCTTTAGTAAGACTCTCCACGTAGTAACTACCTGCCCAAGGATCGACCGTTCTGGTAATTTGGGTTTCTTCCTGAAGATAGATCTGCGTATTTCTTGCGATCCTCGCAGAGAAATCGGTAGGTAATGCAATGGCTTCATCCAGGGCATTGGTATGCAACGACTGGGTTCCTCCAAAAGCAGCAGCGGCAGCCTCAATACAGGTTCTGGCTACATTATTGAACGGGTCCTGTTCGGTTAGACTCCATCCGCTGGTCTGACAGTGGGTTCGTAATGAAAGTGACTTCTGATTTTTAGGGTCGAATTGTTTTACCAATTTAGCCCAAAGCATTCGAGCGGCTCTCATTTTTGCGATCTCCATAAAATGGTTCATCCCTATTGCCCAGAAGAAAGATAGGCGAGGGGCGAAGCTATCGATATCCATACCCGCAGCGATACCGGTCCTGATATATTCTAATCCATCGGCCAAGGTATATGCCAACTCGATATCACAAGTGGCTCCTGCCTCCTGCATATGGTATCCGGAGATAGAGATCGAGTTGAATTTCGGCATCTTTTCCGAAGTGTATTCAAAAATGTCACTGATGATCCTCATCGACGGTGCCGGAGGATAAATGTAGGTGTTGCGCACCATAAATTCCTTCAGGATATCGTTCTGAATGGTTCCTGCTAATGCTTCCGGTGCAATGCCTTGTTCTTCAGCTGCAACTATGTAGAAAGCCATAATGGGCAGTACCGCGCCGTTCATGGTCATGGAAACACTCATTTTATCCAGTGGAATCTGATCGAATAGAATTTTCATGTCTTCCACACTGTCTATGGCCACACCTGCTTTTCCTACATCTCCAACAACGCGTTCGTGATCACTATCATACCCGCGATGTGTCGCGAGGTCGAATGCCACAGATAACCCTTTTTGTCCTGCCGCCAGATTTCTACGGTAAAACGCATTGCTGTCTTCAGCGGTTGAAAATCCCGCATATTGACGAATGGTCCATGGCCTTCTAACATACATGGTAGAATAGGGGCCCCGGAGATTTGGGGCAATACCCGCTACAAAGTCAAGGTGTTCGATATCATTAAGATCACCGGCATCATAATTCTTCTTAACCGGAATATCTTCGGCAGTCATGAACAATTTGTTCTCTTTCTCCCTATTTGATTTCGGGATATGGTTTAAGCTGAGATGCTCTAATTTCTTTCTGTTCATCTACTTCTGATTTTCATTTTCAAGTCTTTCCTGCTCCACTGTCTCTGCTAAACGCCTTTCGATGACAGGTTCGATTAATGTTTTTCGCGGATTTCTATGAACGAAGGGGTAGAGTTCCAGGTTGTCATTCATACGGTCGTCCGGATTAGGATGTTTATTGGTACCAAGGAGTACAAAATCTCCGACATCGAACTGCTGTTGTTCCTTATTAGCACTTTCCTTGATTTTACGCTGAATGGTTCCTTCTTTCAGCAATTTGAGAAATCCACCAGTTGTTTCAATTTCTTTGAAAAGTTTGAGGGCAGATTCCGCCAGTTGGTCGGTAAGGGATTCGATATAATAGGTTCCGTCGGCAGGATTGGCAACGGCATTTAAATAGCTTTCTGCTTTCAGGATAAGTAACTGATTTCGCGATATGCGTTCTCCGAATTCATTGCTCTTATGATAAATGGTATCGTAGGCCATGTTACCAACCGCATTAGCTCCACCAATTGCGGCACTCATGCACTCTGTAGTTGTCCGCAGCATATTCACGTTGTAATCGTAGATGGATTTGTTTCGTTTGGAAGGAGTTGCCTGTACATTGCACAATGGATTCATATCATATTCCGCAGCGAGCACAGCATACAGTTTTCGCAAGGCTCTGAGTTTTGCGATCTCAAAAAAATAATTATTCCCTATTGCCAGATTGAAGTTGATGAGCAAGTTCTTTTTATTTGGGAAGTGATTTAAATACTCATTTGCATGAGCCAGGGCATATGCGAGTTGCTGTACTATGTTAGCTCCAGCATTTTGATATAAAGTGTTATCAACGCCTAAAATAGCTTCAGACGGATGTTTCTCAACCAGTTTTGAAAGTATTGCGTGATCCTCATTTAAATTTTTGAACCAATTTCCTGTGCGGGCCAGGTTTCCTATTAAGTCAATATTATAAAATACGCAGGCTTTCTTTTCCGCAAGAAAATTCATTAGGTTAATCTGGAATTCCTCGTTAAGAAAATTCGGGTTGAAATAAATGGTTCCTTTGCTGAAGTCTATACCTTCAAAAACGATATTGTGATCGAATTCTGTATTAGCTGTAAAATGGATGGCTTCTGCACCCCGATTCAAAGCTTCTTTGGCGAGGGAATTTGCGGTGTTTACATCGTCGATGAAGATATCCTGGACTATTTCCCAATTATTAGGATGTCCGGGAATAGCTTTAAAGGAACTGTCGAAATCGTCGCGGTGATAAAATGGTTTTACATGAATACCTTCAGGGGATTGCCAGATCAAGGTGTCGTTATAATCGGCTCCTTTAAGATCAGCTTGAATTTTTTGTTTCCAGGCCTTAGCTGAAACGCCTTCAAATTCTTCGAATAATTTACTCATCGTTTGTCTTATTTTTCAGGCTATCTTCATTTTCAATGATATATATATCTTCATTGTCCTTTTTTAAATAGTATTTTTCACGAGCAAATTTCTCCATTTCGTTGCTATCCTTCATTTTTTCGATAAATGCCTTGTCCTTTTCAATTTCTTCTCTATAAAATTCCTTGTTCTCTTCAAGTCCTTTGATATCCTGATCCAACTCGCGGTGTATGAAATATGAATTCGTATCGAAGAAGATCATCCAAACAATAAAAAAGATAAGTATAAGCACATAAGTGCTACTCACAATTATAAACCATTTCTTCTTTTTAATTTCTGAAAATTTCACGACTAATTACCTAGATTCTGGTGAATAATATTTCGTATCAAATCCACTGCCACCGTATTGTATCGGTTGGTGGGGACTATGATGTCTGCGTATTCTTTGGTGGGTTCAATAAACTCCTGGTGCATTGGTTTCAAGGTGTTCTGATAGCGCGTTAAGACTTCGTTCAGGTCTCGTCCACGTTCTACGATATCCCTTTTTAGACGGCGGATCAATCGTTCATCGCTATCTGCATGCACATATACTTTAATATCGAATAAATCTCTTATTTCGGGATGTGTTAGAATTAGTATCCCTTCTACGATTACCACTTTTTTCGGGTAGGTGGTTATGGTTTCTGAGGTTCTATTGTGTTTAACAAAAGAATAAACTGGTTGTTCAAAGGATTTTCCTTTCTTCAGTTCTTTCAAATGTCCGGCCAAAAGATCAAAATCAATAGCCTTGGGATGATCAAAATTAATAGCCTCCCTTTCATCAAATGAGAGGTGGGTGGTATCTTTATAATATGAATCTTGTGAAATAACACAAACCTCACCATCGGGTAATTGTTCGATTATTTGCTGAACCACGGTGGTTTTACCGCTGCCGGTACCACCGGCGATTCCTATTGTGAGCATATGTTTTTGGTTTGTACAAAAGTAGGAATAATGTTAGTTAGAATACATGATCTTTGTCTTATTTCATTTTGAATCTATTTCTGAATCTCACCAACTTCCAAAGCAGTCACCATTTTTTCCTGTCTGTTTCCCCATGAATTCATAATATAATTGAGTACGTCTGCTATTTCTTCATCACTCAAACCCATTGGAATCATAACACCATTATAAGATTCTCCGTTAACAACGATTTCACCAGACTGTCCGAATTTCACAGCATGAATACTCTCTGTGCGCTTCTCGGTCAACCAGTTGGAAGTTGCTAAAGGCGGAAAGGTACCAGGTATGCCTTTACCATTAGCCATATGGCATTGCATGCAAAAATCGGTATAAACCATTCCACCTCGCTCAATGCTGGCTATCAATTCCTTTTTTGCATCAGACTTCAATATACTGGCTGAGGCCCTTTGTTTTATATTCGAATTACAGCCTAACAGTAATGTTAATGCTGCCATCGATAAAAATAACTTCATAAGCTTTTAATCTGGGACAATCTTGTACATTCCATCTCCTTCCACGGCTATATAGATAAAGCCGTCAGGTCCTTGTTTTACATTTCGCACGCGACCGATGTCTTCCGCGATTTTTTCACGACCCACAACTTTATTTCCTTCCAGTTTAAGTAGTTCCACATAATTGAATTTGAGAGAACCTACAAGCAGATGGCCTTTCCAGTCGGGATACTTGTCGCTAGTAACGAAAGTCATTCCACATGGGGCTATAGATGGTACCCAATAGTAAACGGGTTGTTCCATGCCTTCCCGTTCAGTTTCTTCGGTAAACTTGGTTCCGCTGTAATTCACACCATAGGAGATAACCGGCCAGCCGAAATTGGCGCGCCTTTTAACAATATTCACTTCGTCTCCTCCCTTGGGACCATGTTCATGAATCCAGATTTCACCGGTTTCAGGATGTTTTGCCATTCCTTGTGGATTTCGGTGTCCATAACTGAAAATGGCAGCTTTGGCATTCATCTCGTTCACAAAAGGATTGCTCACGGGAATTTTCCCATCATCATAAAGTCGGTAAATCTTTCCCCCATCTCTGTTAATATCCTGAGGGTTCACATCGCGCTGTCCTCTGTCCCCAATGCTGAAATATACGTATCCGTCGTTGTCGAATTCAATTCGGGAACCAAAATGCTGTCCTCTTGTAGAATTGGGATAGGCTTTGTAAAGGTCCTGAATATTGATGAGCTTATTCTCCAGCAACATGGCACGACTAAGCTTAGTATTTCCGCCATTTCCATCGCCTTCGGTAGACGAGTAAGTGAAATAAATCCAGGGATTTTCTTTGTAATTCGGATGTATCTCAATATCCAATAAACCACCTTGCCCCCGATTATAAACTTCGGGAACATTTTCAACCATGGTTTTCACACCATCTTTATAATGAATTATATCACCCCTTTTCTCGGTGATCAGCATACTTCCGTCAGGCAGCCATGTCATCCCCCAGGGATTACTTAGATTATCTATAATGCGTTCCGTTTTATAGCCTCGCTTAATCTCAGATTTGATGGCGACATCGTTCTCTCTGCTTTGTTCCTTACAGCCCGTAAACAGGAGTGAAACGCAGATTAAAATGGCAATCTTTTTCATATAAGATTTCTTTTTGAAAAGGTACTAAAAAAGGTTTGATAAATAAATAAAAGAAATATATTTGCATTCCAAAATTTCGGGGTGTAGCCCTTCGACTCCGCGAGGCGTCGCTCAGGATAAACTCCGCCCGGTTCCCGGTCTACTTGTTTGGTAGTTCTTTTGGAATTTGGAATCTAAAA